>ENA-ORSJ01001388-ORSJ01001388.1-human-gut-metagenome-genome-assembly--contig:-NODE-1388-length-20442-cov-10.536518_pt1 | contig 20442 bp, 19 predicted proteins | sample MGYA00242191_ERZ509158 | MGnify/ENA primary metagenome ERZ509158 (study PRJEB26280, sample SAMEA2338623) | human gut metagenome | biome: human gut; feature: human-associated habitat; material: faeces...
TGTCCTGGCCGACCTGTTCACCTGGGCATGCGGAATTGGCACGGACGCCATCAATGGTGTGCTGATCCCTGCGCTTGACCTGCTTTTGCAGATCTGGCAAGACCTGATGAGCGGCATCAAAACCGCCTGGGATACTTACGGGCAGCCCCTTATGGACGGTGTGATCCTTGCGTTCCAGAATCTGGAGTATCTGGCCACCCTCCTGTGGGAAACCATTGTCAAAACCTGCAAGGCGTTTTTACCACCCTGTGGCAGAACGTTTTGCAGCCAATCCTTACTAACCTGATGCAGATTTTATCTACCCTCTGGTCCTCCCACCTCAAGCCCCTGTGGGACGACATTCTTTTGCTGGTAGCAAGCGTTGCCAACTGCCTGCTGGACCTGTGGAACAACCTGCTGGCCCCGGTGGCCAAGTGGATCATCGCCACATTCGGTCCCGCGTTTGCTGAGGTATTCAACGCCATTGCGGACGTTGTTGGCGTGGCCGTTGGGGCTATTGCGGATGCCATTGATCTGGCCATTGTTGTGCTGCGTGGGCTGGCGGACTTTTTAAGCGCCGTGTTCCGCGGCAACTGGGATGCTGCCTGGCAGGCCATCGGCAACACGGTCAACACCGTCTGGGATAAGATGACGAACGCCATCAAAACCGCCGTCAATGGCATCATCGGCTTCATCAATCGGATGATCTCCGCCGTTGTCACCGGCATCAATGCGGTCATCAACGCGCTGAACGGGTTGTCGTTCGACCTGCCGGACATATTCGGCGGCGGGCATGTTGGGTTTCATATCAGCACCCTGACCGCCCCGCAAATCCCCTACCTGGCGCAGGGCGCGGTCATCCCGGCCAACCGGGAGTTTCTGGCCGTGCTGGGCGATCAGAGCCACGGCACCAACGTGGAAGCTCCGCTGGACACCATCAAGCAGGCCGTGGCCGAGGGCATCCGCGCGACGATGTGGATGGGTGACTCGGCCGGCGAGGCGGGGCTCAACACCTTCGACGGCTTCCTCAAGGCGCTCACCGCCTTCGCCGCAAGCGAGGAGGAGGAGGACATCCACACCTTCTCCTACACCTCCTCCGAGCTGGCCGCGCCCGAAGATGCCGTCGAGCTCTTCGACCGCCTGTGGAACGAAGCCGACTGCCGCTTGCAGGACCTCAAGGCCGAGGGGCAGCTCGCCTTCTTCGCCACGTCGGACATCTGCCACCTCTACGAGAAGTACCTCGACTCGAAGGGCGCCGACGCCTCCTACATCGACACGGTCAACGGCCGCCGCACGCTCGCCTACCACGGCATTCCTGTGGTCGACGTCCGCCTGGGTGCCTACCTCGCCGACTCGACCTATCCCAAGTCGTTCTGCCTGCTGACCGACCGCCGCAACCTGGTGCTGGCGGTCAACACGGCCGACTTCCCCGGCACCGAAATCCGCATGTGGTACAACCCCGACCTGATGGAGAACCGCCAGCGCGCCACCTTCATGGCCGGATGCGACATCCTCGACGAGACGATGCTCTCCTACGCCTGGCAGCAGGCCTGACCAACCGCGGCCGACGGCGGGGGCCCTCCCTCGGGGGGGCGCCCCGCCGCCTCCGCACAACGACTGAACATTGAACCATGAAGAAAAAGAAGTGCAATCCGAAAACGGCGCTTGCCGTCACGGGGCGCGGCGAGCCCGAGCCGCTCTTCGGCGGCGGGCGCATCCAGAGCGACCGCTTCTGGCGCTGGGGCGACGACAACCTCTTCCCCGAGGCGCTGGCCCTCATGGCGCGCCGCTCGACCACCCATCGCCGCATCATCAACGACAAGGCCGACTACATCTCGGGCAAGGGGGTCATATGCGACGCCTCCTCGCCGCTGCTGCAGGCCTTCGTCGAGCGGGTGAACGGCCAGGGCGAGAGCCTCCGCGGGCTGCTCAACCGGCTGGCGCTCGACAAGGCGCTCTTCGGCAACGCCTTCCTCGAGGCGGTGACCGACGAACGCCACACGCTGCTGGCGCTCTACCATCAGGACGCCTCGCGCTGCCGCCTGGCCCGCGACTCGGCCCACGTGCTGCTCCACCACGACTGGAGCGCCTTCCGCCCCTCGGAGGCGCGCACGCTGCCCCTCTACCCCCTCTACGAGCGGCAGGAGGACGGCACGCTGCGCACCATGGTCCACTACAAGGACTACGAGCCGACGTTCGCCCACTACGGCGTGCCGCCCTACATCGCCGGCTTCGACGTCTCGGCCATCGCCTATAAGACCGACCGCTGGAACATCTCGCGGCTCGACAACTCGTTCCAGCTCTCGGGCGTCATGATGCTCGACGGCGCGGTCGACAGCGAGGCCGAGGCTGAACGCATCGTGCGCACGGCCGAACGCAAGTTCGCCGGGCGGCCCGGGCAGGTGATGTTCGTCATCAAGGAGGGCGACGAGAAGGACCACTCGCAGTTCATCCCCATCGCCTCGCAGAACGAGGGCGACTGGAAGGCGCTCCACGAGCAGGCCGTCTCGGACATCGTCGTGGCCCACTCGTGGTTCCGGACGCTGAGCGGCCTGGACTACGCCGGGGGCTTCAACGCCGAGCGCATCCTCCACGAGTACGAGGTGGCGCTCAACACGGTCATCCTCGGCGAACAGGCCGAGCTGCTCGAACCCGTGCGCAAGCTCATCGGCGAGGTGCTGGGGCTCGACGCCTCGTCGGTCGAAATCGTCAACCGCCCGCCGACCCGCTCGAAACCCATCTACATGAAGGTGTGGGAGGCGCGCAAGGCCGACGGCCTGGAGTACGACCCCGGGGATGCGCGCCAGCAGCAGTTCCTCTCGGAAATCACCAAGTACAACATCCGGAGCATCGACTGATGCCCGGCTCCGTAAAACCCTCACACGACCATGAATACGCTCATTACCGCACGGCAGGTTGCGGAGCTCGCCTTCGATGCGGGCGAATTCCTGCCGCCCGGAGCCGTCACCGAGGCCGACATCGCGGCCGCCGAGGAGCGCTTCCTGCTCCCGGTGGTCGGACGCCCCCTCTGCGACCGGCTCCGCGAGGGGGGCTACCCCCAGCTGCTCGACGACTACGTCGCCCCGGCGCTGGCGGCCTGCGTCCGCCTCTCGGTGCAGCCGATGCTCGACATCCGCACGGGCCCCTACGGCTCGACGGCACCCCGCTCCGACTGCTTCGAACCGGCCGACGAGGAGCAGTGCACGGCCCGGCTCCGGGCGCTGCGCCGCCGCGCGCGGACGCTGCTGCACCGCATGTCGGAGTGGCTCGACGCCCACGCCGGCGAACACCCCGAATACCAACCCCGCGAAAACATCTTCAAACGCTGCACCATCGATGGAAACCTTGTTCAGATTCATTAGCGGCACGCTGACGGCCGTCGCCTCGCTCTTCGCCCCCGTCGGTCCGCTCGTGGCCTGCGTCACGCTCTTCATCGGGGTCGACTTCGTGACGGGCGTGGCGGCCGACCGCGCCGCCGCCCGGCGCGAGGGGCGCGTGTGGTACTTCGAGAGCTGCGAGGCGTGGCGCACCGTGCGCAAGCTCTCGCTGGTGGTGGTCTCGGTGGGCATGGCCTGGCTGCTGGACTGCTGCGTGCTGGACTTCCTGCATCTGCGTCTGGCCAACCTGCTGACGGGCTTCGTCTGCGGGGTGGAGATGTGGTCCTTTCTGGAGAATGCCGCCCAGTTGTCGGATGCGCCCCTTTTCCGGGCCATGCGCCGCGTGCTCCACCGTCGGCTGCACGAGGGCTCCCGCGGCGGGAAGGGAGGTGTGCGATGAGCCGCGGCATGAGCAACTGCAATCCGGGCAACATCCGCCGCTCGCGGACCCGCTACAAGGGGGAGGTGCGCCCCTCGCGCGACCCCGAATTCAAGCAGTTCGCATCGCTGGAGTGGGGCTACCGGGCCATCTTCGTGCTGCTGCACACCTACCGTGTGCGCTACGGGCTCGGAAGCCTCGACGGGATGATTGCCCGCTGGGCCCCGCCCTCGGAGAACCGCACCGACCTCTACCTCCGCTTCGTGGCCGAACGGACGGGGCTGAAGGCCGACGAGCCGCTCGATACTTCGTGCCGGGCGACGATGCTCCCCCTGGCGGCGGCCATCTCGCTTATGGAGAACGGGGTGGAGGCGCCGCGCGAGACGCTCGAACGGGGCTGGGAGCTCTTCCGCGCCGATTTTCCCGCATAGACGGGGCTTCCGGCCGGGGGCGGCTTTCCCGCATAGGCGGGGCGGGGTTTCGGCCGGGCAGCGCCTCGGCCGGGCTCCCGGCGGGGCGGCTTTCCCGCGTAGACGGGGCTTCCGGCGGTGCGGTTTTTCAGTGTAGGCGGGAGAGAACTTCCGGCCGGGCCGCGTCGACCAGCTCCGAACGAAGCCCGGGCCGCTCCCCGGAAGCCCCCGCTCCCGGAGCTCCTTCCCGGAATTCACCTGTCTCCGGAGACCCTTGCCCCCCCCAAAAATCTCCCCACGCTCGAACCGTTTACCCGAAGATTCTGTCCGTCCGTGGACCGTCGGCGCCCTTTTGGAGGAGCCGGCGGAGGAAACGGCACTGAAAAGGGGTCGTGCGGAGCCATCCGCGCGCCCTTTTTTGGTATCTTTGTCCTCGTGAAACTGCGCTATCTTGGTGAACGGCTCGAGGGGCTCCCCATGCTGCGGGCGCTGCTGCCCGTGGTGGCGGGCATCCTCACGGCAATGCATTTCGCACTGCCGCTGTGGCTCCTCGTCGGGGGCTTCCTGCTTTGCGGCGCGGCGGCCCTGCTGCTGCGCTCGCCGCTCCATGCGGCGGCGATGCTCTTCCTCTTCGGTGCCGGGGCGGTCGAGGTGCACGGTCCCGTGCGGCAGCTGCCCGCGGGTCGGAGCCTGCTCTGCACGGTGAGCATCGGGGAGTTCCCCACGGTGCGGGGCCGCACCTGCTCGGCTGCGGCCCGGGTCCATGCGTGGCGCGACGAGGCGGGGCGATGGCACCCGGCCGATGCGCTGGTGATGCTGCGGGCCGACACGGCGCTGCACCTCGGCTCCGGGGAGCGGCTCCTCTGCCGCGGCGTGGTGCGCCCCTTCTCGGGCGGTGCGGCGAGCTACCGCCGTCTGATGGCCTGCCGCGGATATGCCGGCAGGATGTGGCTCCCGAAAGGGGGCGTCGTGGAGCGCTCCGCACCGGCCGGCTTCTCGCTCCACCGGGCCGCCGTCGGACGGCTCGCGGAGCTGGGCCTCGAAGGGGAGGCCGCAGCCCTGTGCCGGGCCATGGCCGTGGGCGAGCGGAGCGGCCTGACGCCCGGGCTGCGCGACCGCTACGCCCGCAGCGGCACGTCGCATCTGCTGGCCGTCTCGGGGCTCCACGTGGGGATTGTCTTCGCGGCGGTGAACCTGCTTCTGGGGTGGCTTCCGCTGCTGCGCCGCGGCCACCTGGTGCGCAGCCTGCTGGCGGTGGCCTGCATCTGGCTCTATGCCGCCGCGACGGGATTCGCTCCCAGCACCGTGCGGGCCGCCGTGATGTTCACGCTGCTGCAGGCCTCGCTGGTCTCGAGCTCGGACTACGCCTCGCTCAACGCCCTCTGTGCCTCGGCGCTGCTCATGCTCGCCTGGAACCCCGGATACCTCTTCGACATCAGCTTCCAGCTCTCGTACCTCGCCGTGGCGGCCATCATCCTCTGGGGCGTGCCCCTCTGTCGCCGGCTGCGAAGCCGATGGCGCGGCGTGAACCTGCTGGTCGACAGCGTGGTGGTGAGTCTGGTGGCGACGGTGGCCACGGCGCCGCTCGTCGCCCACACCTTCGGGCTGCTCTCGCTCTCGGGACTGGTGGTCAACCCCGTGGCCGTGCTGCTGGGCGGGGTGGTCGTCACGGGTTCGCTCCTCTGGCTGCTCTTCCCGTTCGGAGTGCTGCGCCCGCTCCTGTCGGCGCTGCTTACGACCGCCGCCGAGGGGCTCGACGGGCTGGTGGCCGCAGCCGCCGCATGGCGCTGGGGCGCCGTCGAGGTGTCGCTTCCGGGCGGAGCCGCGGCTGCGCTCTATGCCCTGATGGCTGCGGCGACACTCTGGGACGCATGCAGGAAGCCGAAAAAAACGCTAACTTTGCCGCGATGATGACCCTCGAAGAATACCGTCTGCTCATGGAGCCCGACGTGCGGCGCGCCGTCGAGGCCAACCGCGGCCGCAACCCGCTGGAGGTGGCCCTCGACAAGCACCTGCCCCATGCGGCGCTCGTCGCCACGCAGGTCAAGTACCTCGCCCGCGCCGCCGCGAAGCTCCCCTCGTACGCCGCCGCGGGGTGCATCCTCCCGCCGCTGGCCTTCGAGCAGGCCTCGAGCGAGGCGTGCGCCGCCCACAAGCAAATCGGCGGCGGCCGGCTGCTGGAGCTCACCTGCGGGCTGGGCGTCGACACGCTCTACCTCTCGCGCCGCTTCGAGCGTGTGGTGACGCTCGAACGCTCGGAGGTGCTCGCCGCCGTGGCGCGCGAGAACTTCCGCCGGCTGGGGGTCGGGAACGTCGAGGTGGTGACCGCCTCGGCCGAGGAGTATCTGGCCCGCTGCACCGAACACTTCGACTGGCTCTACGCCGACCCCGACCGCCGGAGCGCCGACGGCCGCAAGCAGCTGCGCCTGGAGGCCTCGTCGCCCGACGTGCTGGCGCTGCTCCCGCGGCTCCGCGAGGTGGCCGACCGCCTCTGCTTCAAGCTCTCGCCGCTGTTCGACGTCGACGAGGCGCTGCGCCTCTTCACCCCCTGCAGCGTCGAGGCGGTCTCGCTGGGCGACGAGTGCAAGGAGCTGGTGGTCCGCATCGACGGCGCTCCGCCGCAGCTTGCGGCAACGGCGCTCGGGCGGGGCGCCTTCGCCCTGCCGGTCGGTGAGCGGGAGGAGCTTCCGCCGGCAGAACCCTTCGAGGCGGAGCGTTACCGCTGGCTGGTGCAGCCCGACGTGGCGCTGCAGAAGTGCCGCCTGGCCCGCCGGGCGCTGGCGGGGGTGGCCGACCTGTGGAGCGAGAACGGATACGGCTTTGCCGTGGAGGAGCCCCGCGGCGTCTTGGGCAGGGTCTTTGCCATCGAACGCATCGAGCCCTTCGACCCGCGCGGCCTGCGCCGCGAGCTGCGGGGCCGTGGCGCCGAGCTGCTCAAGCACGACTTCCCGCTCTCGGGCGAGGAGCTTGCCCGCCGGCTGGGGGTGCGCCGGGGCGGCGGACCGCGTCTGGCCTTCACGCGAATCGAGGGGCGTTTTTGGACAATACGTCTAAAATAGTTATCTTTACGGAGCCTCCGCCCGCCGGACCAGCATCGCGCTGAAAGCCGCGCCGAAACAGCGCCGGACCCGTGCCGAATGCTGCGCCGCACCCGGATGCCGCGTCCGTACCCGGACCGAAAACTGCGCCGCACCCGGATGCCGCGTCCGGACCCGGACCGAAAACTGCGCCGCACCGAATGCCGCGCCCGGACCAAAGCCGAAACCGACCAAAACCGACCGAACCAGACCATGAAACTCAAGGAGCTGCCCACATACCTGACCGATACGCTCCTCTCGCGCGAGCCGGGCGAATTCCGCAACCCCGTCATGCGGTGGTTCGTGCGGCAGTACCGCCTGCTCTTCTATACGGCACGGGGGATGCGCGAGCACGACACCTTCGTGCGGAGCGCCGCGCTGACCTTCTACACGCTCATCTCGGTGGTCCCCATCGTGGCGGTCATCTTCGCCGTGGTCAAGGGCTTCGGGCTGGCCGAGGGGCTCGTGCAGGAGCTCTACGGCCTCTTCCCGCGCAACCCCGAGATTGTCGACTACCTGGTCTCGTTCGCCGACAATGCGCTGGCCCGTACGCGGGGCGGCGTGGTGGCCACCGTGGCGCTGGTCATGCTCTTCTGGTCGGTCATCCGCGTCTTCGGCTCCATCGAGAGCGCCTTCAACAACATCTGGGAGGTGAAGGTCACGCGCAGCGTGGCGCGCCAGTGGACCGACTACATCTCGGTGGTGCTCATCGGCCCGCTGCTGTGGATTGTCGCCAACGCGCTGGGCTCCTACGCCGAGGAGCTGCTCGGCTTCCGCGACTCGCTCCCCTACATCCTCCTCTCGAAGGCGGCTTCGGGCGTGCTCATCTGGCTGATGTTCACGCTCCTATACCTGATAATACCCAATACGCGCGTGCGCTTCACGAGCGCCCTGACGGCCGGACTGGTCGCCGGCACGCTCTTCATCCTCTTCCAGTGGGGCTACATCCACGTGCAGCGCTGGATGACCTCCTACAACGCCATCTACGGCAGCTTCGCGGCGCTGCCGCTCTTCCTGCTCTGGCTGCAGTTCTCGTGGGAAATTCTCCTCTTTGGCGGCGAGCTCTCGTTCGCCTACCAGAACATCGCCCGCTTCAGCGAGGAGCGCGAGTCGCTGCGCATCAGCTACGACCAGCGGCGCAAGGTGCTGCTGGCGGTCATGCTGGTGGTCGTGCGCCGCTTCCGCCGCGAGGGCGGGGCGATGGACGTCGAGGAGATTCGCACGCGGATGAACCTCCCGACGCGCATCCTCAACGACGTGCTCTACCAGCTGGTGCAGGCCGGGCTTCTGGTGGCCGTGCGGCGGGGCGACGGCGAGCGCGACGAGGGCTTCGTCCCCGGGCGCGACATCAACTCGCTGACGCTCTACGGCGTGCTGGAGGCGGTCGAGGATGCCGGCCAGACCTCCTTCGCGCTCAACGAGAGCCGCGAACTGGCGAGCGTCGACCGCGAACTGGAGCGGGTCAAGCAGGCGGCGCGCATGTCGGGCGACAACCTCCGCCTGGTGGACATCCCCGAATAGGGCGGCGGGTGTGCGTCCGGAACGAATCGAACAGAGATGGAACTGAAACGTGTAGTGATTGTCGGCAGCGGAAATGTTGCCGAAGCATTGGCGCGGGCCCTGCCCGCGAGCGGCGTGGAGCTCTGCCAGCTCTTCGCCCGCAATCCGGAGCGCGGCCCCCGTGTGGCGGCGCTCGGCGGTACGACCTGGACGGACGACCCCCGGAGGCTGGCCGCGGCGGACCTCTACCTGGTGGCGGTGAGCGACCGTGCCGTGGGCGAGGTTGCCGCCTCGCTGCCCGTTCCCGCCGGGGCGGTGGTGGCCCATACGGCGGGCAGCGTCCCCCTCGATGCGCTCGGAGGCTTCGCGCACCGGGCGGTCCTCTACCCGCTGCAGACCTTCACGGCGGGGCGCGCCGTCGACTTTGCGCAGGTGCCCCTCTTCATCGAGGCCTCCGACGAGGCCACGCGCGGGGCCGTGGAGCGCTTCGCACGGCGCCTCTCGACGCAGGTATACCCGGCCGACTCGCAGCGCCGCGGCGCCCTCCATCTGGCGGGCGTCCTCGCCTGCAACTTCGTCAACGCGCTCTACACCGCGGGCGAGCGGACCCTCGCCCGCGAGGGGCTCCCCTTCGAGGTGCTCAAGCCGCTGATTGCCGAGACGGCCGCCAAGGCCCTCGCCTCCCCGTCACCCGCCGCCGTGCAGACCGGACCCGCCGTGCGGGGCGACCTGCCGACGCTGGAGCGCCACCGCGCCCGTCTGGCGGGGGATGCGCTGCTGCTCGAAATATACAACTCAATGAGTCAATACATATGGGAAACTTCAAGGAAGATATAGCCCTCACCGAAGCCTTCGTCTTCGACGTCGACGGCGTGATGACCGACGGCTCGATTATGCCGCTGCCGGGCGGTGACTTTCTGCGCCGCTACAACGCCAAGGATGGCTACGCACTGGCCTACGCCGTGCGTCAGGGCTACCGGGTGTGCGTCATCACGGGAGGCCACGGGGCTACGCTCGAGCGGCGCCTTCAGATGCTGGGCGTCAAGGACTTTTATATGGACTGCATGGACAAGATTGCCGTCATGCGCTCCTACTTCGAACGCGAGGGGATAGACCCGGCCCACGTCATCTACATGGGCGACGACATCCCCGACCTGGAGTGCATGCGCATGGTGGGGATTCCGGTTTGCCCGGCCGATGCCGCCTCGGAGGTCATCGAGGCGGCGCGCTACGTCTCCGAATTCAACGGCGGACGGGGGGCCGTGCGCGACATCATCGAGCAGGTGCTCCGTGCGCGGGGCGACTGGGCCCGCTCCTCGATAGGGGTGACCCCCGCCTCGATGGACCCCCAGCGGTAGCGGGGGCGGCTGCGGCTGTTGGAGGAGGATTGTCGGCGGAGTTTGCCGCTGGACGGAGACGGCCGACAGACGGTGGAAAAGGACGCAAGGGCGGCGGAGTACTCTGTCGTCCGGAGGCGTATTGTCCCGGGAGTCGGAAAAGCAGCGGAGGCGAGTGAGCAGCGAAGGCGTGAATGCCGCGAACCAATGCGGAACTAAAAAGAGGGGAGGAAATTCCTGCGAATGGATTTCCTCCCCTCTTCTTAGTTATTGGGTTATTGGGCTGCTGTCGGCGGATTTCGGGGCCGTTGGGCCGCTGACCGGCGGATTCCGGCGCGGCGGCTTATGCATCTCAGCCCGCGCCGCATCTCAGTCCGCTCCGTGCCCTGAAACATGCTGTGCATCAGGGCTGTGCCGTGCCTCAGGCCATGCCGCGCAGATGCTTCTCCCAGGCCCAGGCCGAACGGAGCGTGTCGTCGAGCGAACGCTCGGCCTTCCACCCCAGCTCGGTGTTGGCATAGCTCGGGTCGGCCCAGATGGCCACGATGTCGCCCGCACGACGGCCGACAATCCGGTAGTTGAGCTTCACGCCGTTGGCCTGCTCGAAGCGGTGCACCAGCTCGAGCACCGAGACGCCGCGGCCGGTACCGATGTTGAAGATTTCGTAGTCGGCCTTGCTGCGCCCCTCGACCATGCGCGCGATGGCCGTCACGTGGGCCCGCGCCAGGTCCACCACGTCGATGTAGTCGCGAATGCACGAACCGTCGGGCGTCGGGTAGTCGTCGCCGAAGACGCTCAGACACTCGCGCACGCCGGCGGCCGTCTGCGTGATGTAGGGGACGAGGTTCTGCGGCACGCCGCGCGGCAGCTCGCCAATGAGGGCCGAGGGGTGTGCCCCGATGGGGTTGAAGTAGCGCAGGGCGATGCCGCGCAGCCCGTCGTAGGCCGCCAGCGAATCGCGCAGGATGTCCTCGCACATCTGCTTGGTGTTGCCGTAGGGCGAGGTGGCCGGCTTGCGGGGCGTCTGCTCGGTGACGGGGAGTTTGTCGGCCTCGCCGTAGACGGTGCACGACGACGAGAAGACGATGTTGTGGCGTCCGAACTCGCGCATGAGCCGGATGACGTTCATGAACGAGGTGAGGTTGTTGCGGTAGTACTCCAGCGGCTTCTGGACCGATTCGCCCACCGCCTTCGAGGCGGCGAAGTGAATCACCGAGTCGAATTCATACTCTTCGAAGACCTTGCGGAAGGCCTCGTAGTCGCAGCAGTCGACCTGGACGAAGGGGACCTCGCGTCCGGTGATTTTGCGCACCCCCTCGACGGCGCCCATGTCCGAGTTGGAGAGGTTGTCGACGATGACCACGTCGTATCCCGCCTCGATGAGTTCGACCGAGGTGTGCGAGCCGATGTATCCGGCGCCGCCGCTGACCAGCACGCACTTGTTCTTGTTCTGCTCCATAACCGTATAGTTTGATTGATAGTCGCTTGTCTCTCTGTTACCGCCCTCGGCCGGGCCGGTGGGGCGGGAGGGCCGCCGGCGTCTCCGTCTCCGGCCTCTGCCGCCGGGCCCCGCCGTTTGTCCCTTCGCCGACCCCCGTCGTCGGGCTCTGCGGGGCGGCCTCTGTCGGTTCTTCCGGTTGCCTCCGCCGCCGGGTTTGCCGGTTGCCTCTGCCGTCGGGCCCCCGCGCGGCCGCCTCTTCCGCCCGCCTCCGGTGCCTCCGTCTCCGGTCGCTGCACCGGCCTCAGGCGCCTCCGGGCTGCTGCCGCAAAATTAACGCTTTTCCCCCTACGGCGGCGCGGTCGACGCCCGTTTTTTGAAGCCCGAACCTTCTGTTTTATCGAAAAACGATAAATAATTGTCGATATTTCGGAAATAATCCCTATATTTGCTCGCGATAAACCGTGACGGAACGTCACCCAAAACACTCTTTCCACCATGGACATTCTCAGCGTCGAGCACGTCTCGAAACGGTTTGCCGAACATACGGCTCTGGACGACGTCTCGCTCTCCATCCCCAAAGGTTCGGTCTACGGCCTGCTGGGCCCCAACGGCGCCGGCAAGACGACGCTCATCCGCATCATCAACCGCATCACGGCCCCCGACAGCGGCCGCGTCCTCTTCGACGGGCGCGACATCGCCCCCGAAGATGTCCGCCGCATCGGCTACCTGCCCGAGGAGCGCGGCCTCTACAAGAAGATGAAGGTGGGCGAGCAGGCCCTCTTCTTCGCCCGCCTCAAGGGGCTCTCGCGCCGCGAGGCGACCGCGCGGCTGAAGGAGTGGTTCGCCCGCTTCGGGATTGAGAACTGGTGGGACAAGCGCGTCGAGGAGCTCTCGAAGGGCATGGCCCAGAAGGTGCAGTTCATCGTCACGGTGCTGCACCGCCCCGAGCTGCTGATTTTCGACGAGCCCTTCTCGGGCTTCGACCCCATCAACGCCAACCTGCTCAAGGAGCAGATTATGGCGCTGCGCGACCAGGGGGCGACGGTCATCTTCTCGACCCACAACATGTCGTCGGTCGAGGAGGTGTGCGACCACATCACCCTCATCAACAAGTCGCACAACATCCTCTCGGGGCGCGTCGACGACATCCGCCGCCGCCACGGCAACAACATCTTCGAGCTCTACTACCGGGGCGACGAGGCGGCGCTGCGCGAGGCGCTCGCCCCGCTGTGCGAGGTGCTGGGCGCGGCCGACGAGCCGACGGCCGACTACTCCTCGCTCAAGCTCCACGTCGACGACGACGCCCGCGTGCGCGAGGTGATTCGCCGCGCCAACGAGGCGGTCGAGCTCCGCTCCTTCACCGAAATCATCCCCTCGATGAACGATATCTTCATCCGGGCGGTCAACGGCACGCTCTGAGCCGCCGCCCGAAAAACCCTCCGGCCATGAAAGCACGAATCCGAAACGCCCTCCGCCGCACGCTGCTTGCGGCTACCGTACTGCTTCTGCTGGGCTGCCTGCTCACGGGCGAGCGCCCCGACGTGAAGCTCTGGCTCGCCGTCGTCCTGCTGCTGGTGACCCACCTGCTCTCGCTCCGGGAGTCGCTGCGCGCCCCGCAGTCCGACGACGGGGCGGGACAATCCGCCGGCACCGCCGCCCGAACGGCCTCCGCCGGCAACCCCGCCGAAACGACCGCCGCCGGGGTCCCGGCCGGCACCTTCGACGCCTCTGCCGCCGCTCCGGCCTCCGCGGGGACCGCACGCCGCGACGAGTCGGCGCGCCCGGCCTGGCGCCGCAGCCTCACGGCGCCCCAGATTACGGGGCTGCTCCTCTTCGTCATCTCGGTCAACGAGGCACTGGCCTGCCTGCGCCTGATGGCCCGGGGCGGCGAGACGGCGCTGCCGCTGGCCCTTGCCGTGCTGCTCTCGGCGGGCGGCCTGTGGTATCTGGTGAGCCACGGAAAACAAGCATAGGAACACAAACCGCAACTGCGAACAAGAGAAACTGACCATGTCGAACATCTCCATCATCATCGGACGCGAGTTCAACGAGCGCGTCCGCAAGAAATCCTTCATCATCACCACGCTGCTCATGCCCGTGCTGATGCTCGCCCTGATGGCGGCGCCGGCCCTCATCATGCGCTTCTCGACGGGGGAGCTCAAGCGCATCGCCGTCATCGACGAGAGCGGACGGGTGGCCCCCGCGCTCGAGAGCGACGAGGAGTTCCGCTTCGAACCCACCGAGCTGACCACCGACGAGGCGCGCCGCAGCCTTGAGGATGTCTACGGCATCCTCTACATCGGCCGCGACGTGATGACCAACCCCGACAACGTGCGCCTCTACCTCAACGGCTCCTCGTCGCTCTCGGTTGAGGAGAACATCACCGGCCAGATTGAGGACATCATCGAGACGGAGAAGCTCAAGGCCTACCACATCGAGAACCTGCCGCAGATTCTCGACGAGGTGAAGACCACGGTTCACATGCAGACCTTCCGCAACGACGAGTCGCAGGAGGAGGATTCGCAGGCCCGCTCGTCGGTCATCGCCTCGGCTTCGGGCTTCGTGCTGGGGATGGTGCTCTACATGTTCCTGCTCATCTACGGCGGCATGGTCATGCAGTCGGTCATCGAGGAGAAGAACAACCGCGTGCTGGAGGTTGTGGTCTCGTCGGTGCGCCCCTTCGAGCTGATGATGGGTAAAATCCTGGGCGTGGCCTCGGTGGCCGTGGTCCAGATTCTGATTTGGGGCGTGCTGATTTGCGGCGTCGGGGCGCTGCTCATCCCCCACCTGATGCCCGCCGAGGTGATGGCCGGGGCGCAGGCCATGCAGCAGGGCGTGCCCGAAGCGGCGGCCCTCTCGGGCGTCAGCCCCGAGATGATGCAGGCCGTGGCGACGATGACCGACTTCGGCTATCTGGTCCAGATATTCGTCTGCCTGCTGCTCTTTGTCGTGGGCGGCTATCTGCTCTACTCGGCGATGTTCGCCGCCGTGGGCTCGGCCGTCGACAGCGTGCAGGACGCCCAGCAGCTGCAGACCCCCATCACCATCCCCATCATCCTGGCCTTCCTGGTGATGGTCTCGGTGATGAAGGACCCCAACTCGCCGCTGGCCTTCTGGTTCTCGCTCATCCCCTTCACCTCGCCCGTGGTGATGATGGCGCGCATCCCCTACGGCATTCCCACGTGGGAGGTGGTCCTCTCGCTGGTGCTGCTCTACGCCTCGTTCGTGGCGATGGTCTGGCTGGCCGGCAAAATCTACCGCGTGGGCATCTTCATGTACGGCAAGAAGCCGACCTTCCGCGAGCTGCTCAAGTGGATGAAATACAAGTACTGACCCCTCGGCCGGCAGGGTGCCGGCCCGGATGCTGCAATCCGGCGGCGGAGCCCCTTGCGGGGAGCTCCGCCGCTTTTTTCGCACGCCGCGCGGTGCACCGTCCGGGACGACATTTGCGAACTCGCACTTTTTCATTATCTTTGCGATGGTATTGACAACCTCCCGCCATGAATATTTCGCAAGACCGGATTGATGCCCTGCGCGCCCTGCTCGTTCGGCCCAGCCAGCAAATCGTGATTCTCTCGCACACCAACCCCGACGGCGACGCCATCGGCTCGTCGCTGGCCTGGAGCGACGTGCTCACCTCGATGGGCCACCGCGTAACCTGCATCGTCCCCAACAAATACCCCTACTTCCTCGACTGGATGCCCGGCATCGCCGACGTGGTCATCCACCGCACCGACACCGAGGGGCGCGCCGCCCGCGCCATCGCCGGGGCCGACATCATCTTCTGCCTCGACTTCAACGCCATCTCGCGGCTCGAGAACCTGAGCCAGGAGCTCGCCTCGAACACCACGGCGCGCCGCGTGCTCATCGACCACCACCTCTCGCCCGTCGAGGAGTTCGACATCGCCTTCTCGCACCCCGAGTCGTCGAGCACCTGCTTCCTGGTCTATACGCTCATCGAGCGGATGTTCGGCACCGACGCCATCACGCTCAAGATGGCCGAGGAGCTCTACGTCGGGATGATGACCGACACGGGCAACTTCGCCTTCTCGTTCCTCACGCCCGAGCTGTTCCGCGCCGTGGCGGTGCTTGTCGAGAAGGGCATCCACATCCCGACGCTCCACAACAACGTCTACAACGCCTATACCGAGGGGCGCGCGCGGCTCTTCGGCTACGCCATCAACCGCAAGATGGAGCTCATCGAGGATGGTACGGTGGCCTACATGTCGCTCAAGGAGAACGAGATGCGCCGCTTCCAGTTCCAGCAGGGCGACAGCGAGGGCTTCGTCAACTACGCGCTCACCATCAAGAAGGTGAAGATGTCGGCCATGTTCCTGGCCCACCGCAAGTTCATCCGCATCTCGCTCCGCTCGCGCGGCGACGTGGATGTCAACCTCTTCGCCCGCAAGTACTTCGACGGCGGCGGCCACAAGAATGCCGCCGGCGGCAAATCCTTCCTCACGATGGAGGAGACCATCGCCCACTACATCCGCTCGGTGCGCGAATTCGCCGAGCAGGGCGGACTGGGTTAACGTTAACACCGCGCCCCGGGCATGGACGACTTCCGACTCCGCGTCTTTCTGGCGGCGGCCCGCACGCTGAGCTTCACCCGGGCCGCCGAGGAGCTCTTCATCTCGCAGCCGGCCGTGAGCAAGCATGTCAGCGCGCTCGAAACGGCCTACGGCGTGACGCTCTTCAACCGGCGGGGCAGCCGCCTCTGTCTGACGGCCGCGGGCGAGGTGCTGCTGGGGTGCGCCGAGCGGCTCGAGGCCGAGTACCGCCACCTGCAGTACGCCATGAGCCGCTGCACCGAGCGCCTCGAGGGGGAGCTGCGCCTGGGGGCCAGCACGACCGTCGCCCAATACCTCCTGCCGCCGATTCTGGCCCGCTTCACTGCCCGCTATCCCCACCTTGACGTAACGCTTGCCTCGGGCAACAGCGACCAGATTGAGCAGGCGCTCGAACGGGGCACCGTCGATTTGGGCATCGTCGAGAGCTTCAGCCACCGCCACGGGCTCTTCTACGACCCCTTCACCGAGGACGAGCTGGTGCTGGTCGCCCGCCCCGACGGGGCCTACGGCCGGCTCGAGAGCGTCACCCCCGAGCAGCTCTGCACGCTGCCGCTGGTCATGCGCGAAGGGGGCTCCGGGACGCTCGAGGTGACGGCCGCGGCGCTGGCCCGCGCCGGCATCCGGCTGCGGATGCTCCGGATTGTGATGCGGCTGGGGAGCACCGAGGGCATCAAGGCCTTCGTGCGCAACAGCGATACGCTGGCCATCGTCTCGGTCATTGCGGTGGTCGACGAGCTGCGGCGCGGCGAGCTGCGGGTGATTGACCTCGAGGGGCTTTCGCTGCGGCGCAGCTTCTCGTTCGTCCACCCGGCGGCCGAGCTTCCCGAATCGGTCCGCCGCTTCACGGACTTCGCCCGCGCCTCGCTCTGAGGGTTTGCAGGAGACCCCCGCCGAGCGTTCTCACTTCAAATTGGGCAGCCGCTTTGTAGCCCTTGCCCGCGTCTCCAGCGCTTCATCCTCTCCGCCCTGTTGCCCTGCGCCTCGCTCTGCTCCGCATCCCCGCGCCCCACACTCCGCGCCCCACACTCCGCGCCCCACGCCCCACGCCTCCTCCTCTCGTCCCGTCCTGTCCCTGCCCGCAGCACCGCGCCCCGTACCTCCAGCGTCCGTGCCTCCTCCTTTCCGCCCCTTTTCACCCTTCATTATAACTTTTGGTTATCGCTTATAACCCTTTTTCGTTTTGACAACTCCGCGCCGTTTCGTACTTTTGCGGCGCAAAAGGGTCCGCCCGCCGCCCCGGCAGCCGCGCGCATCCCTCCCACCAAAAGAGAAAACACGAAAAAACCCGAAAAGTCATGATGGAAAAAGGGACCCGAGCCAACACCCTCCACGGCATCCTGCTCATTGCGCTCTTCTCGTTCGCGGCATTCTACATCGCCGAGATTCCCTTCGTCCGCAGCCTCTCGTTCAGTCCGCTCATCGTCGGCATCATCCTCGGCATGCTCTACGCCAACAGCCTGCGCAACCGCCTGCCCGAGACGTGGGTCCCGGGCATCAAGTTCTGCACCAAGCAGCTGCTGCGCTGGGGCATCATCCTCTACGGCTTCCGTCTGACGCTGGCCCAGGTGGCCGCCGTGGGCGTTCCGGCCGTGGTGGTCGACCTGGTGGTGGTGACGGTGACCATCCTGGGCGGCGTGGCCCTCGGACGCCTCATGCGCATCGACCGCGACACGGCGCTGATGACCTCGACGGGCAGCGCCATCTGCGGTGCGGCGGCCGTGCTGGGCGCCGAGCCGGTGGTGCGGTGCGAGGGGTACAAGACCGCCGTCGCCGTCTCCACGGTGGTCGTTTTCGGCACGCTCTCCATGTTCCTCTACCCGATTATGTACCGCGCGGGGCTGCTCGAAGGACTCTCGGATACGGGCGTGGCCATCTATACGGGCAGCACGCTCCACGAGGTGGCCCACGTGGCCGGCGCCGGCAACGCCATGGACCCCACCGACTCGCTGGGCATCGCCGGTACGGCCACCATCACCAAGATGATTCGCGTCATGATGCTGGCCCCCGTGCTCGTCATCATGAGCTTCGCGCTCTCGCGCCGCCGCCGCGAAACCGCCGCCGCCGGCGCAGGAGCTTCGGCCGACGCCCCTGCGGGCAAGAGCCGCATCACGATTCCCTGGTTCGCCTTCGGATTCATCGGCGTCATCTGCCTCAATTCGCTGCTGCAGTACCTGCTGGGGGTCGACTCCGTGAAGGAGATTCCGCTCAACGGCGCCATCGAGTACATTGACACCTTCCTGCTGACGATGGCCATGACGGCGCTCGGCACCGAGACGAGCATCGACAAGTTCCGCCAGGCGGGCGCCAAGCCCTTCCTGCTGGCCGGAGCGCTCTACCTCTGGCTGGTCGTGGGCGGCTATCTGGTGACCAAATACGTGGTTGAATGGTTGTAGGAGCCTCCGTCCCGGACGGGGCGGACTCCGCATACGATATGAAGGAGATGGAACACAACAAAGCGTTTCTCCGCTTCCGGCTCGGAGCCGGGGCGGAGGGTGACGAGGCGGCCGAACTGCTGCTCTGGCCGGCCGCCCGTCCCAACGGCCAGGCGGTCGTCGCCTGCCCGGGAGGTGGATTCAACCAGGTGGCGCTCGAGCGCGAGGGGTATCCCTTCGCCCGCTGGTTCAACGAGCGGGGCGTGACCTATGCCGTGCTCTGCTACCGCATGCCGCACGGACGTGCCGGCCTTCCGGCCGAGGATATCCGCTGCGCGCTGGCATTCATGCGCGAACGGGCGGCCGTGTGGGGCATAACGCGCCTCGGCGTGATGGGGGCCTCCATCGGCGGCCACATCGCCGCAACGGCCGCCACGCTCTTCGAGGGGGAGGAGCGCCCGGCCTTCCAGATTCTGCTTTACCCCGTCATCACGATGCTCGACGCCTGGGCTCACCGCCCCTCGCGCGGCCGGCTGATGGGCGAGAACCCCTCGGCGGAGCTCTGCGAGCTTCTCTCGCTCGAGCTGCACGTCACGCCGCAGACCGCCCCCGCCTTCATCGTGCTGGCCGAGGACGACGCGGCCGTCTCGCCGATGCACTCGCTGCGCTACTACGAGGCGTTGAGCGCCCGGGGCGTTCCGGCGCAGCTGCACGTCTACCCGCGCGGCGGCCACAGCTTCGCCTTCGACGACGCATTTCCCTATAAGGCGCTCTGGCTCGCCGAGCTGGAACGCTTCCTCGGAGAGGTGTGACCCCGCCGGCTCCCGGCTCCGGTTGTCGGTGTGTTTCCGGTAAGTGGTTCTGGTGCGCTGCCGGTGCGTGGCCCCGGTGCGTGTTGCCGGCACCTCCCTTGTTCTCTTGACGCTTTTGGGCAGCCCCCTTGCCTCCCTTTGGCGTTGTGCAGGTACAACCTGCCGAACACCCCGCTCTTCCGTCTGGAGGAGCGGGGTGTTCCATAAGTGGCGGGGCGCTTCGGAATGGTTGGCGCCGGGCGGGGCCTCTCGGTGCGAAGGACCCCGGATGGAGAATGGTGCGGGGCCGGCTTCGGGGTGCCGTGGTGTGTCTGGCTCCGGTTCGGGGTCAGCCTCGGGAGCGGCTTCTGAGTGCGTAGGGCGGGACGGCTCGGCGTGTGTGAAAAAGGGGCCGGGCGCCTCCCTTTCAGAAACTTTCCGGTCCCTTGCGGTGCGGCGCCGGCGCGTGGGCCGGACGAGACTACCGCTCCGCCTCCTCGAGCCGGGGAAGGGTGGGGTGCTCGTGGCCCGAGTAGCGGAGCACCCGCTCGCGGACGAAGTCGACCGCGCGGCGGAGCTGCGCGGGGGTGAGCGGCTCGGGGTAGCTCATCACCACCAGCGGATGGGGTGCGAAGGGCTCCTCGTAGGAGGGGTGGATGTAGTGACAGGGGTTCTCGACGAAGCCCAGCCGCCGGTAGAAGTGGAGGCGGCGCAGCGCCATCCCCTCGATGGGCGGCTCGATTTCGAGCACCACCGGCCCGTCGGAGCTCCGGCAGTAGGCCTCGAGCGCCCGGGAACCGATGTTGTGCCCCCGCAGGGCGGGCGCCACGGCCAGATGCTCGGCGTAGCGGAACCCCTCGCCCCGCCAGTGGAAGAGGAGCCCGGCCAGCCGGTCGCCCAGCCAGATGCCGTCGGCCGTGAAGGCCGGGTCGGCCAGGGCGCGGATGTGGTGCTCGGCCGAACGTCGTTCGCAGGGCGGAAAGGAGTCGCGGTAGAGGCTCCAGGCCTCGTCCCACCCCGCATCGGCCGGCGAGCGGAAGGGGATGAATCGAAGGTCGTGCTGCATGATGTGTGTCGTTTGGAAGTTTCAGGACGAAGATAGCGAAAATTCCCCGCTCCGCAAAACCGCCGCGCACCTCTCCGGAAGGGCCGCCCGCTTATCCGCATTGCCTGCTGCCCGCTCCTGCCCCCCCCCCTCGTACCCGCCG
>ENA-ORSJ01001390-ORSJ01001390.1-human-gut-metagenome-genome-assembly--contig:-NODE-1390-length-20426-cov-11.725198_pt1 | contig 20426 bp, 20 predicted proteins | sample MGYA00242191_ERZ509158 | MGnify/ENA primary metagenome ERZ509158 (study PRJEB26280, sample SAMEA2338623) | human gut metagenome | biome: human gut; feature: human-associated habitat; material: faeces...
CGTTCTCTTGGGGGTCCAAGGGGGATATTCTCTCACGTGAGAGAATATCCCCCTTATTCCGTGCAGCGCCATTGGCGCTGCTTTCCCCGCGGCGCAGCGCGCCGCTTAAAGCTCTGGGAGCAGGTCAACGACCTCAGGGAACATGAGAAACGCCGTTTGAATGCCTAAATTCTGCGCAAGCTTGACCTTTTGCCGCAAGGTCTCTGCATCGTCAAACAGCACGAAGTGCGTGCCATTTCCCGCGGAGTAGGTGAAATACTTCGCCATCAGCTCGCGGGAAAAATAGACGGACGATGGATGCTTTTCCCGCAGGGCGAGCAGCTCTTCGCGCGTGAGCGGTGTGCCGCAGCCGGAGGGACAGGGGAGGGGAAAGTCCATCATTACGCGTTCCAAGTCGAGCGCCAGACGCTCCGCGCCATAGCGGCAGGCGGTTTCCTCCAGCAGCGCGCGCAGCGACCCGCCGGAAAGGCCCGTGCCGACGAGGAGCGCTGCGCCCTCGGCCGGGAGCGAGAGGGGGCAGTAGAGCGCCATCCCCCGCGCACTCAGGCGGGCGGAGAGACGCGAGAGAAACGAGAGCCGGTCAGAATACGGATTGGTCTCAAAGTCCGCCAGCACGCCCTGAAAGCCGCGCTTGACGCATTCCGCGACGATGGTGCGGCAGAGCGTGTCGATGCGTGGGATCGCCCCGGTGCAGCGGTCGGAAAGGCCCATGAGCCCGCCGCGCGGGAAGGCCGTTGCGTCGCAGCGCGTCAGGCACCCGCCCTGACCGATGGCATAGGCCACATGGACGAGCGGCAGTGCGGGCCTTGAGGCACACTCAGAGAGCGCCTTTGGCGTGATGGCGAGGTAGGTGAGCAGAAAAATCCCCCCTTGTGAAAAGCGCGTTCGGCGCGTATAATAACCGTAATACTTTTATGCGCGATGGGAGAACGATATGCTCAGATTGCTTTGCCCGCAATGGGTGTTTGACAATTACGAGGCCGTGACGCCGGAATTTTTGAAAGAGCATGGCGTGAAGCTGCTCCTCGCTGACCTCGACTTCACGCTCGCGCCCAAAAGCCAGAGCGAGCCGGACGAGTCGCTCACGCGCTGGATCGGCGCGCTGAAGGAGGCGGGCATCGAGTTTGCGATTTTGTCGAACAATAGAAGCCCCGTGCGCGTGGAAAAGTTCTGCAAGCCGCTTAAAGTCGGCTACGTCGGCCACGCGGGCAAGCCCGGCACGCGCGGCTTTCACGAGGCGATGGCGCGCTACGGCGTGAACGCGGGGGAGACGGCAATGCTTGGTGACAAGCTGCTCACCGACACGCTCGGCGCTCGGCGCAGCGGCGTTCTGATGCTGATGGTCGAGCCGCGCGGCGGCGCGGTGGGTGCGTGGAACCATGTGCTGCACGCCTTGCAGCAGCCGTTCAAGGCCGCAAGCGCGCACGACGAGCGGAAAAAGCACTGAAATTTGCAAATTTCACCCACAACATCAAGAAAAACACTTGCATTGCCGCACTATATGCGGTAAAATACCATAGGTTTAGAACCGATACTTTGTGAATTTGAGGATAGCGATGATATCCTCGGGAATACAGGAGGAAATAGTTATGGCAACGATTACCGCTGGTGAGTTCAGAAACGGTAAAGTATTTGAAATGGAAGGCAAGTACTATCAGGTCGTCGAGTTCCAGCATGTCAAGCCCGGTAAGGGCGCGGCTTTCGTGCGCACCAAGATGAAGAACGTCGTCACCGGCGGCGTGACCGAAACTTCTTTCAACCCCACCGCGAAGTTTGAGGAAGTGGCCATCGAGCGCAAGAACATGGAGTACAGCTACAACGACGGCGATCTGTACTACTTCATGGATCAGGAGACCTATGATATGGTTCCCCTGAACCGCGATATGCTCGGCGATGCGTTCCGCTTCGTCAAGGAGAACACGATGTGCATGATCCTGTCCATCAAGGGCAATGTCTTCGGCGTCGAGCCCCCCAACTTCGTTGACCTTGAGGTCACCGAGACCGAGCCGGGTCTGGCTGGCAACACCGCGACCAACACCCTCAAGCCCGCAACGCTCGAGACCGGCGCGGAGATCAAGGTGCCGCTGTTCATCAACATCGGCGACAAGATCCAGATCGACACCCGCACGGGCGAGTATATCGGCCGCGCCAAGTAATAGACATTAAGTAAGCAGCAACAGGAAAATCGTAGTTCCGGTAACAGAAAGGAGTTTTACGATGGGTATTTCTGAAAAAGTCGCGTATCTCAAGGGCCTGATGGAGGGCATGAACCTGAATGCGGATTCCAACGAGGGCAAGCTGTTCCTCGCGATCGCCGACGTTCTTGACGAGATCGCTCTCGAAGTCGAAGACCTGACCGACGAGGTCATGGAGCTCGGCGACGGCCTGGACGTCATCAGCGACGACCTCGGCGACGTGGAAGACATCGTCTATGATGATGAGGACGAGGACGACTACGAGGATGAGGAAGACGACGAGGACGACGAGGAGGAGTGCTACGCCACGACCTGCCCCGAGTGCGAGGAAGAGATCTTCTTCGACGATTCGGTTCTCGAAGACGGTAAGGTCGAGTGCCCCAACTGCGGCGCGACCCTCGAATTCGACCCCGCTGACCTTGTGGAAGACGAGGAAGAGAAGGACGACTAAACGTCCCCAAATCCCATATAATCAAAACTGCCGCAGCAGATGCTGCGGCAGTTTTTATAAGCTTTGCACGGAAGAAAATCAGCGGAAGCTATTCTCGTAAATATCAAAAAACCTGCTGACAAATTGGGCCTGCTGGCGCGCTTCCTCCGAGCCGGTCGTGGCTTGCCAGCCGTAAGTTTGGTAGGAGGGGTAATTGAGCTTTGAAAGCCAGAGCAGATGGAACTCTTTTCGGATGAGCGAAATGCCCTCCGGATAGTGCTCGCGCAGCGCGGCAAAGGCCTCGCCGGGGTCCTTGAAAACGGCATACCCGTCTTCTCCCGCGCCGATCGCAAAGCGCGCGTCGCGCTCGTAATAGTCCTCGACGTTTACATTCCCCCTGATGTTCCCCTGACCTGCGACATAGTCCTGCACACAGGGATTCGTCACTTTGTTGATCTTGCCGTTGAAAACAAACACAGCGGCAAGGATGAGGACGGAAAGGATCGCCAGTTCTGATTTTTTCATAAGTGCTGCCTCCTGTCGGTTGTCATTTTGCGGCAAAGCGCCTTGTTTGATTTCACTCTATCACGGGGCGGCTACAAATGCAAGACAAAACGGCTGCGCCTACGGTTTGTTTACAAATTTCCAGTTGTACGGCGCGCGAAAGCGTGGTAAACTACCTCATAGCATCGAGCGGCGGCGCTGCCGCCGAAGCAATAGACCGGAAAGGAAGAACATACTATGAAAATTGCAATTCCCTGCGAGAATGGCGAAGTGATGCAGCATTTCGGCCATGCCACGGAGTTTACCGTTTACACCATTGAGGATATCAAGCCCATCGAAAAAGAGACCGTCACGTTTGACGATACCGACCACGAGAAGGTCGCGGGCGGGCTCAAATCCCGCGGCGTCGATCTCGTCATCTGCGGGAATATCGGCGAGGGTGCGCACGCCGCCATCGACAACGCGCATATGCTGCTCATTTCCGGCGTGACCGGAAATGCCGACGAGGCGGTCGACAGCTTCCTCCAGGGCAATCTGGAGCTGATGACCGGCGACAGCAGCGCGAGTGCCGGCGGCTGCGGCGCGGGCTGCGGGGCCGGATGCAGTGCATGCGGCGGTGGCTGCGGCGGTTGTGGCGGCGGCTTCCACGAGCCGTACGTCGAGACGCGCACGTTCACCGATATCGTCACGCTGACGGAAGATAACTTCCAGACTGAGGTACTCGACGATCCGGGCCTCATCATCATCGACTTCTGGGCCGAGTGGTGCCAGCCGTGCAAGATGATGGCGCCTGTCTTTGCCGAGCTCAACGGGGAAGAGGACAAGGTCAAGTTCTGCAAGGTCAACGTCGACGAGCAGCCGAACCTCGCTTCGATGTTCGGTATCGACTCCATCCCGACGCTCGCCGTCGTGCAGGACCGCCACACGCTGACCGGCATGGTCGGTGTGCACGATAAGGCCGACATCAAGGCGATGCTGGAGAAGTGCAAGGCATGAGAATTCGATACAACGAAGACGCGGAGGTCGTCGCCCGCCTGCGCGCCGCGCTCTTAAAGCGCGATTTACAGTGCCCCTGCCGCTTGCAGAAGATCGAGGACAACGTCTGCATGTGCAAGGAGTTCCGCGACCAGATCGCTGACCCCGAATTCGAGGGCTACTGCCACTGCCGTTTGTACTACAAGGAAAAGTAAAAATTGGTTATAGACCTATGGTATCTTACCACACGTCTGAAAAAAGCACCGGCCAAAACGGTGCTTTTTCATTCCATCAAGCGCTGCATATCCTGCGGGATAGGCGCTGTAAAGTGTAATTCCAGTCCGGTGACCGGCTGGGTGAACCACAGCTCGTATGAGTGCAGCGCGGGGCGGGCGATGAGGGTTTTGTCCTCCATGCCGTAGAGCCAGTCGCCCGCGAGGGGATGACCGAGGTATGCCATGTGGACGCGAAGCTGGTGCGTGCGACCCGTCTGTGGGCGCAGGCGCAGGAGCGTGAAGCGGCCGCTTACTTGCAGGGCCTCGTACTCCGTGAGGCTCTGAAGTCCGTCCGCGCGCACGCAGCGGCGGATGATGGAGCCCTCCGCGCGGCCGATCGGCGCGTCGATGACGCCGCACGGCGGTTCAACTCTGCCGACGGCGACAGCGCGGTACTCGCGCCGCAGATCGCTTGAGTGCAGTGCGCGGCGCAGGCGGTCGTGCACGTAGCCATTTTTCGCGGCGATGAGGAGACCGGACGTCCCTTTGTCAAGCCTGCTCACAAAATGCGGCACGCTGCCCTCGCCGAGATAACTCGTCAGCATCGCCGCAAGGCTCGGCGCGGAGGCGTCACCCGACTTCGGGTGCATGGCGACGCCCGCAGGCTTGTTGAGCACGAGCAGGTCGTCGTCCTCGTAGACGATGTCGGGCTTTGACGCATTTGCGCAGTACAAGTCCTCGCGCGGCGTACGCTCGCTGAGGACGACGCTGACGGTGTCGCCCACGTGGACGATTGTGTTGACATGGACGCTCTGTCCGTTCAATAAAATGGCGTTTTCGCGCCATTTGAGGCTTTTGAGCAGCGTGTAGGAAAGCTGAAGACTGCCGCGCAGGATGCCTTTGACCATGCGGCCGTCCTCCTCCGGCGTCACGGTGTATGTGAGAATGCGCATGGAAGTTCTCCTTTCCCGAAGTAAACAGCGCGTAAAATTCACACATAGTATACCATCTTCGCGCGAAAAATGATATACTGAATCACACTTCGGCGCTGCCGAAAAACAAGCAACAGGAGGGCAATGGCATGGACAAGAGAACCATCTGCCTTTTGAACGATTCCTTTCCGCCCGAGATCGACGGCGTGGCGAACGCCGTCGTGAACTACGCGAAAAACATCACGAAAAGCGGCGAAAACGCCATTGTCGTCACGCCGACAATGCCCGGCGCGGACGACAGCGCGTTCCCATTCCCCGTGCTGCGCTACCCGAGCATCGACACGCGCAAGAAGCTCGGCTACGTGGCGGGCTATCCGTTTTCACCCGAGACCGCGCGCGTGCTGACGGAGCAGAAGGTCGAACTGATGCACACGCATTGTCCCATCACGTCGTGCCTGCTGGCGCGCTCGCTGCGCGCCGTGGTCGACGCGCCGCTCGTGCTGACGTATCACACGAAGTACGATGTCGACATCGCCAAGGCTGTGCGCGGCAAGCTCTTGCAGGAGAGCGCCATTCGCGCGCTGGTGCAGAACATCGCAAGCTGCGATGAGGTCTGGGTCGTGAGCCGCGGGGCGGGGGAAAATCTGCGCTCGCTCGGCTACGAGGGCGACTACATCGTGATGGAAAACGGCGTGGACGTGCCGCGCGGGCGGGTGTCTGACGAGGCCATCGCCGCGGCGACGGGCAGATATGACCTGCCGCAGAACGTGCCGGTCTTTCTCTTCGTCGGGCGGCTGATGTGGTACAAGGGTATCCGCATCATTTTAGACGCGCTGAAAACGCTGCGCGAGAAAAATGTCGACTTCCGCATGGTGTTTGTCGGCGAGGGCGCAGACGGCGCGGAGATCCGCAGCTATGCGGAAGAGCGGAAGCTCTCCGACCGCTGCTTTTTCACAGGTGCGATCTCTGACCGCGAGATCATCCGCGCGTGGTATGGCAGATCCGACCTGTTTCTCTTCCCGTCGACGTTCGACACGAACGGCCTTGTCGTGCGCGAGGCCGCAGCCAGCGGTACGGCGACTGTGATGATCCGAAATTCCTGCGCGTCCGAGGGCGTGGGCGACGGGCGAAACGGCTTTTGCATCGAGGAAAACGCCGCGGCGATGGCGGCAAAGCTCGAAGAGCTCTGCCGCGCGCCGGAGGTGATGCAAGTGGTCGGCGAAAACGCCCAGCGCGAGCTGTACGTTTCATGGGAGACGGCGGTGCAGCGCGCCATGGCACGCTACGAGGTCGTCATCGACAATTACCGCAGCGGAAAATATCCGAAGCGCGAGCGCTTCGGCGACGAGTTTTTCAAAACGCAGGGTGGGCTGATGGAGGCCTTTGCCAGCGTGGGCGAGCTGAGCGAGGAGATCGCCGCGGGGCTGCGCATCGAGCGCGACGAGGCGTTGCAGACCATTGTCCGTTCGCGACAGGAGCTTCGCGGGCGGTTCGGCGAGACAAAGCAGGAGCTCGCCGAACGCTACGAGACGATTTTGCAAAAAGTGGACCGCTATTTATGAGAAAAAGACGAGCGAAAATTCGCTCGTCTTTTCTTCTTAATCTTCGTGTTTTGGCTTTTCCGCGGCGAACCACATGTTCCACTGGAAGGAGTACGCCCTACGCGACGCCTCGTCCGCGCAAATTAGACGCACGCGCGACGGCTGTGCGTGCTCATAGCCGTAGTCCATGATGGCGCGCAGGACGCGGTAGGCGGCCTTCAGGTCGCTGTCTGTGCAGGAGAGGGTCAGCGTGTCGCCGTCCGTGAGCGGCAGAAGTTCGGTCGCATGGTCGGAAGAGGGGAGGGCGGAGATGTCCCCGCAGATGATCTCAACGGTCATGGCAGCTTCCTCAGCGGTTCAGATACGCGCGGCACTTCGCCTCCGCGTCGTGCGCAAGCTGTTCTTCGTCGACTGTGACAAGATGACCGTGGTCGACCGTCACACGGCCCTGAACGACTGTGTAGTCAACGGGTCCGCGCACGCCGACAGTGCCGAGCACGCTTTTGGGGTCAAAGCACGAGCCGACGAGCTCGAGCCTGCGCGAGTCGATCATGAAGAGGTCGCAGCACTTGCCGACCTCGAGCGAGCCGATGTCGTCGCTGCGGCCAAGGATGGCCGCGCTGCCGCATGTTGCCATCTTGAGCACGTCGTAACCGCTGGGGGCAGCTTTGCTGCTGTTCAAACGGTGCAGCAGGAACGCGACGCGCAGTTCCTCCATCAGCGATGAGCCGTCGTTCGAGGCTGAACCGTCAACCGCGAGGCCGACCGGCACGCCGAGCTTCAGCATCTCGGGCACGCGGGCGATGCCGGAGGCGAGCTTCATGTTCGAGATCGGGCAGTGCGCCACGCCGGTGTGCGTCTTTGCCAGCACGCGCAGCTCCTCGTCGTTGAAGTGGATGCCGTGAGCGAACCAGACGTCGCTGCCCGTCCAGCCGAGGCGTTCCATGTACTCGAGCGGGCGGACGCCCTCGCGCGCGAGCATGAAGTTTTCCTCGTCCTTCGTCTCGCACAGGTGGGTGTGCAGGCGCACGCCGTACTCTCGCGCGAGCACGGCGCTCTCGCGCAGAAGGTCGGCAGACACGGAGAACGGCGAGCACGGGGCGAGCGCAACGCGGTGCATCGCGCCGAACGACTTGTCGTGGTATTTCTCGATGACACGGGCGGAATCGGCCATGATCTCGTCGACCGTCTGCACGACGCTGTCGGGCGGCAGGCCGCCGTCCTTGACCGAGAGGTCCATACTGCCGCGCGAGGCGTACATGCGCGCGCCGATCTCGTCCGACGCGGCAAACTGCGCGCCAATGAGGTCGCCCGCGCCCGCAGGGAAGACATAGTGATGGTCGAAGCAGGTCGTGCAGCCGTGCTTCATCAGCTCGCCAAGGCCCGTGAGCGTCGAGAGGCGGATGACGTCCTCGTCGAGGTTTTTCCAGATCTCATAGAGCGTTTTGAGCCAGTCGAAGAGCTCCATGTTCTGTACTTCCGGCAGGTTGCGGGAAAAGACCTGATAGAGATGATGGTGCGTGTTGACAAGGCCGGGGTAGCAGAGCATGTGACTCGCGTCAATCACCTTTTCCGCCTCCTGCGGCAGATTTTTACCGATCGCGCGGATGAATCCATCCTCAGCATACAGATCGACGTTTTCATAAACCGTGTCCGCGTCATCACACGACACCAGCGAACGAATGTTTTGAAGGAGCAGAGTAGACATAGCGGAATACCTCACAATGCCCGAAAAGATAGGCAGATTTGATAGTGAATAGCATGTTTTGCTGCCTCCGGCAGCAAAACAGCGTAAAAGCGTCGCAGACTTTGCGCCGTGCACGGCGCAAATGAATTTGATCGTTTTTTGCCGCGGCGTGTACGTGGCAAAAAACACTTTGCGCGGAGCGAGTGTACGCGCCTGCGGCGTGTGCGCAGAGCGGAGTGCGATCCTACTCAAAAACGGCAACCGAATCGGTTGCCGTTTTTGAAGATTTTTTATCTCTCTTCGCGGAAGTAGCTCAGACCCAGCGATGCGGGCGGCTGATCCTCGCGCTTCTTGCGCAGCGACACGATGATCAGAACGACCAGCGTGACGACGTAGGGGAGCATCTTGTAGAGCTCCTTGATGGCAAGGTTGGTGCCGGTGGGGATGAAGATATAGAGGATGTAGAACCCGCCGAACAGGATGGAGGCCAGCACGCTGACGTTCGGACGCCAGATCGTGAAGATGACGAGCGCGATGGCGAGCCAGCCGCGGTCGCCGAAGGCGTTGTTGGACCAGACGCCGCAGGCGTAGTCCATGACGTAATACAGGCCGCCGAGACCCGCGATCATGCTGCCGATGCAGGTGGCGAGGTATTTGTACTTCGTCACGTTGATGCCGGCTGCGTCCGCCGTCGCCGCGCTCTCGCCCACGGCGCGCAGGTGAAGACCCGTGCGGGTGTGCTTGAGGAAGTACGACGCGAACAATGCGATGACGATGGCGAGGTAGGCAAGGAAGCCGTAGGACAGGAAAACCTGACCGAACCAGCCGCCGACATTCAGAGATTTGCTGAAATAGGCGCTCGTCGCGCTCAGCGCGATGGAGGGGACTTCACTGTCGGTCAGCTTGATGAGCGAGCCGCCGAAGAAGTTGCCGATGCCGACGCCGAACGTCGTGAGCGCAAGACCCGTGACGTTCTGGTTGGCGCGCAACGTAACGGTCAGCAGGCAGTAGAGAAGGCCCATCAGAAGCGAGCCCAAAAGCGAGCAGAGCATCGGGATACCGATGGCGAGGAATGCGTTCATGTCGGCAGCCGGGGTGGACTGCTCGTAGAAGAACGCGCCGATGACGCCGCAGATACCGCCGACGTACATCACGCCCGGAATGCCGAGGTTCAGGTTGCCGGACTTTTCCGTTAGGATCTCACCGGTGCTGCCGTAGAGCAGGGGAATGCCCTGCATGACCGCACGGGGAAGAAAAGCAGTTAGATCAAATATCATTGCTTCACGCCTCCTTCTTGCTCTTGCGCAGGCTGACCTTGTAGCTGATGAAAAACTCGCTGCCGATGATGAAGAAGAGGATGATGCCCGTCAGGATATCGGCGAAGGAGTGGTTCAGGCTGAACACGCTGGAGATCTCGCTCGCGCCGCGGCTCAGAACCACGATAAGAAGGCTCGTGAAGATCATCATGATGGGGTTGAACTTGGCCATCCAGGAGACCATGACCGCTGTGAAGCCGCGTCCGCCGACGATGGTGGTGGTCAGCGTGTGGTCCGTACCGGCGGTGAGCAGCAGGCCGATGAGACCGCAGATCGCGCCGGAGAGGATCATCGTGCGCACGATGACGCGCTCGACCTTGATGCCCGCATAGCTCGCGGTGCGCTGGCTCTCACCGACAACGGCGATCTCATAGCCGTGCTTGCTGTAATTGAGATAGATGTACATAACGCCCGTGAGGATCGCCACAAGCAGGATCGGGAGGAGATAGCGCTGGCCACCGAGAACGGGGAGCCAGCCGGCCTCGGTATTCTGGTTGATGATACCGATCTTGCCCGAGCCCTTGGGCACTTCCCACACGATGATGAAGAACGCGGCGAGCTGTGTCGCGATGTAGTTCATCATGAGCGTGAAGAGCGTTTCGTTCGTGTTCCACTTGGCCTTGAAGATACCGGGGAGGAAGCCCCACAGCGCGCCTGCCGCGACGGAGGCGACGATCATAATGACGATGAGAAGACCGTTGGGGATCTTGCCGCCAAGGCAGATCATGCAGGCCGCGGTGGCAAGGCAGCCGATGAGCACCTGACCCTCGGCACCGATGTTCCAGAAGCGCATCTTGAACGCGGGCGTGACCGCGAGCGAGATGCCGAGCAGGATCGCGAGGTTATGGAACGTGACCCAGCTCTTGCGCGACGTACCGAACGCGCCGTAGAGGATCGTGGAGTAGACCTTGATGGGATTTTCGCCCGTCAGCAGCGTTGTGACGATCGCGCAGACGATCAAAGCGAGCACGATCGCGCCGCCGCGGATCAAAACGGCCTTGTACCAGGGGAGCGTATCGCGCTTGGCGATGTGGAAGAGCGACTGTTTCTTATTCATCCTTGTTGCCTCCCCTCACGAGCGTCATCAGTGCGCCGACCTCGCGCTTGTCGGTCTTTCTGGCATCGACCACGCCGGAGACCTGACCGCCGCAGAGAACGACGATGCGGTCGCACAGCTCAAGCAGCACGTCGAGGTCTTCGCCGACATAGACGACGGCGACGCCGCGCATCTTCTGCTCTGTCAGCAGGTTGTAAATGGTATAGGAGGTGTTGATGTCCAGGCCGCGCACGGCGTAAGCGGTCATCAGCACGGCGGGGGACTGGGCGATCTCGCGTCCGACAAGCACCTTCTGCACGTTGCCGCCGGACATGCGGCGCACGGGGAAGGACGTGCTGGGCGTGACGACGCCGAGTTCTTCCCAGATGCGGTTGGCGAGCGCTTCGGGATCCTTGCGGTTGAGGAACAGACCCTTACCCTTGCGCCAGGAGCGCAGCATCATGTTGCCCGTCATGCCCATCGAGCCGACCAGGCCCATGCCGAGTCGGTCTTCGGGGACGAACGACATCGAAATGCCGCTCTTGCGGATCTTCATCGGGTCGAGACCGACGAGTTCCTTTTCCTTGCCGCCGTCGGGCGGATAGAACGTGACATGGCCGGAGGCGACGGGGTAGAGGCCCGCAATGGACTCGAGCAGCTCGCGCTGGCCGCTGCCTGCGACGCCCGCGATGCCGAGCACCTCGCCCGCGTTGATGGTGAAGCTGACATCGTCCAGACGCTTGACGCCAAGCTCGTCGTAAGCCGTCAGGCCTTCGATGACGAGGCGCTTTTCAACGTCCTTCGGCTCGGGGCGGCTGATGTTCAGGCTCACCGTGTGGCCGACCATCATGTCGGTCAGCGATTGCTGGTCGGCGTCCTTGGTGGCGACGTCACCGACGTATTCGCCCTTGCGCAGCACGGCCACGCGGTCGGACACGTCGAGCACCTCGTGCAGCTTATGCGTGATGATAATGAGGGACTTGCCGTCGGCCTTCATGTTGCGCATGATGGCGAAGAGCTTGTCCGTCTCCTGCGGGGTGAGCACTGCGGTCGGCTCGTCCAGAATGAGGATGTCCGCCCCGCGGTAGAGCACCTTGACGATCTCGACGGTCTGCTTCTGCGAAACGGACATGTCGTAGATCTTCTGATTGGGGTCGATGTCGAACCCGTATTTGTCGCAGATCTCTTTGACCTTTTTGCTGGCTTCGGCAATGTCGAGCTTGCCTTCAAGGCCGAGGATGATATTCTCCGTTGCGGTGAAAAGATCAACGAGCTTGAAGTGCTGGTGGATCATACCGATGCCGTGTTCGAACGCATCCTTGGGGGAGGCGATCGTGACGGGTTCGCCGTGAATGTAGATTTGCCCCTCGTCGGGGAAATAGATGCCGGAGAGCATGTTCATCAGCGTCGTCTTGCCGCTGCCGTTTTCGCCGAGCAGCGACAGGATCTCGCCCTCGTGCAGCTCAAGGTTGATGGCGTTGTTCGCCACCACTTTGCCGAACCGCTTCGTGACATTCTCCATTTTAACTGCGCATGCAGTTCCCAAGGCGGTCACCCCTTTTTCCGCTGGAGGGCACAGGAAGAAAACCCCGCAGCATTGTATTTGTACAAGTCATATATTAGCATAATTGAACGGCGTTGTAAATGTAAAACAGAAAAAAACACAAAAAAAATTAGAAGCGTACAAAAATTTTTAGCAAAATAGCGATAATTGCCATAAAAAGAAAAAGATATCGGGCTGCCCGAAGGCAGCCCGATATGTAGTAGCAGAAACAATTAGCCGCCGAAATTAGTATCCAGCAGATCAATGCCGTCGATCATGAGCTGGAAGTACGGGGCGGAACGGGCGGTGGACTCAGCCAGATAACCGTCCTGGACAACCTCGGTGTCGGGTGTGTAGTCGGGATCGGTGTCGACGTCAGCCATGTAAGAGGTGACAGGCTGGCCGTCCACGGTGAAGGTGGAGCAGTCGAAGACGTGGAGCTCGCCGCTCTCGAGCTTGGCGGTCGCATCGGCAATGGCCTCAGCGGTGCCCTCGGCAGCAACGTTCTCGTTCAGGTCGGTCAGCACGACGGAGCCGGTAGCAAGGGTGCCGGTCCAGTCAGCGTCGATGGCCTCGCCGTTCATGGCAGCCTTGATGGCGTACTCATAGTAGGGGGCCCAGTCGATGCGGGAGGAGATCAGATAGGTGTTGGGGCAGGCGGCCTCGGTGGAACCGTTGTAGGAAACGTCGGGAACACCGGCGGTCTCGCAAGCGGTGGGAGCGCCCATGGAGTCGGCGTGCTGGCTGATGAGCTTGCAGCCGTTCTTGATGAGCTTCTGCGCGCCTTCCTTCTCGGCGGTCTCGTCATACCAGCTGCCGGTGAAGGTGACTTCCATCGTGGCAGTGGGGCAGACGGAGCGAGCGCCCAGGAAGAAGGAGGTGTAGCCGGAGATGACCTCGGCATAGGTGAAGGCGCCGACGTAGCCGATCTTGGCCTCGTCTGCGGTGAACTCACCGTTGGCGATCATCTCGTTGAGCTTCATACCGGCAGCGATACCGGCGAGGTAACGGCCCTCATAGATGGAAGCGAAAGCGTTGTGGTAGTTGGAGAGACCCTCGGTGTGCGCCTTGGTGCCGGTGGAGTGGCAGAACTGCACGTCGGGGAAGTCCTTCGCGGCCTGGATCATGTAGTCTTCGTGACCGAAGGAGTCGGCGAAGATGATGTTGCAGCCGGCGTCGGCGAGCTCAGCGGCCTTGTCGTAGCACTCCTGACCTTCGGGAACGTTGGTCACGATGGTGTACTCGACGCCGAGCGTCTCGCAGGCCTCTTTCGCAGCGTTGATGAAGTTGAGGTCGTAGGTGGAGTTTTCGTCGTGGAGCATGATGAAGCCGACCTTGAAATCGGTGACTTCGTTGTTGTCCTGATCGTCGGTGTTGGTATCGTCCTTCTTATCGCCGCAGGCGACGAGGGCGAGGACCATCACGAGACTCAGGAGCAGTGCAAGGAACTTCTTCATTTCGGTAAATCCTCCTTAAATTTTACGGCAATCAAAAGATTTGAATACCGTTATCACCATGATACATAAAAAAGAAAAATTTAGCAACAGGAAAAAGAAAAAATGAGGGTCAAACTTGACCAAAAAAGCAGCATGAATTTTTGTCCATAGCGGAGAAAGCGCGAGAAAAAGGGCCCGCTTTTTGAAACGGACCCTTTTTAGGAAGGTTTGGCGGGATTTACATCTGCACGCGGGTGCCGGTCTTGCCCTCGATGCCCTCGGCAGCCTTTTCAAGCAGCGTGATGAGCGCGACGCGGCCGGGCTTGCTCTCGGCAAACGACATGGCGGCCTGAACCTTCGGCAGCATGGAGCCGGGGGCAAACTGCTTTTCGTCGATATACTTGCGCGCCTCGTCCGGCGTCAGGGTGTCGAGACCCTTCTGGTCGGGCTTGCCGAAGTTGATGGCGACCTTCTCGACGGCCGTCAGGATGACGAGCATGTCCGCGTCGAGCAGCTCTGCGAGCTTGGCGGAGGCGAAGTCCTTGTCGATGACCGCGGGCGTGCCGTAGAGCTTGCCGTCACGGCAAACGACGGGGATGCCACCGCCGCCGACCGTGATGACGACCGTGCCGTTGTCGACGAGCGCCTTGACAGTGTTCTTTTCAATGACGTCGATTGGCTTGGGGGAGGGAACGACCTGACGGTAGCCGCGGCCGGCATCCTCGACCATGGTGTAGCCCTTTTCCGCGGCGATGCGGTCGGCGGTCTCCTTGTCGTAGAACGCGCCGACGGGCTTGGTCGGATGCTGGAAAGCGGGGTCAGCCTCGTCGACGAGCACCTGCGTCACGACGGTCGCGACGTCATTGTTCATGCCGCGGGAGGCGAGCTCGTTGCCGATGGCGTTCTGCAGGTGGTAGCCGATATAGCCCTGGCTCATCGCGCCGCACTCGGGGAAGGGCATGTCGGACTTGATGGCCTTGGCCTCAGCGGCGGTGGCCATGCCGAGGTTGATCATGCCGACCTGCGGGCCGTTGCCGTGGGCGATGATGACCTCGTTGCCCTGCGCGATCAGGTCGACGATGGGCTTTGCGGTCTCGGTGACGAGGGCGAGCTGCTCGTAGGGGGTGCTGCCCAGCGCGTTGCCGCCCAGGGCAATGACGATTCTTTTCCTCATGATGACTATCTCTCCTTTGATTTTTTGAAAACTCTCTTCTCTCAAAAGCGGCTGACAAAAGCGGCTGACCCGCCTTTTTACATATGAAATGCGCCTTAGAACATCTTGCGCTCTTCGCCGGACTTATCCATCTCCATCAGCGCGCGGACGGGGTCTTTGACCTGCGCGAGGAACATCATTGCGGCGATGATATACGGCTTGTAGGAAGCCTGCTTGTACAGAGGCACGATATAGCGGTCGAACACGCTGTTGTCGACCTCGCCCTCGGGGCAGGAAAGACCGGTGATGTCGGCGGGCAGGCAGTGGAGATAGAGCGCCTTGCCGTCCTTGGTGAGCTTCATCATCTCTTCGGTGCAGGCCCAGTCCTTGTGCTCGGCGTTCTGCGCGAGCAGCTTTTTCTCCAGCTCGTCGATGCCGTCCTTGTCGCCGGCCTGATAGAGCTTCGTGCGCTCCTCCATGGCCTTGAACGGCGCCCAGGACTTGGGATAGACGATGTCGGCGTCCTTGAAGGCTTCCTTCATGTCGTTGCACTTCTTGAAGCTGCCGCCGGTGGCCGCCGCGTTCTTCTTGGCGATCTCCTCGACCTCGGGCATGACCTCGTAGCCTTCGGGGTGAGCGAGGGTGACATCCATGCCGAAGCGGGTGAAGAGGCCGATAACGCCCTGCGGGACGGAGAGGGGCTTACCGTAGCTCGGGGAATAGGCCCATGTCATGGCGACCTTCTTGCCCTTGAGGTTCTCGACGCCGCCGAAGTAGTGGATGATGTGGAGCATATCGGCCATGCACTGCGTCGGGTGGTCGACGTCGCACTGGAGGTTCACAAGCGTCGGGCGCTGTTCGAGGATGCCGTCGCAGTAGCCCTCTTCGAGCGCGTCCATGAAGGTCTTCTGATACTTGTGGCCCTCGCCGATGAACATATCGTCGCGAATGCCGATGACGTCGGCCATGAACGAGACCATGTTCGCCGTCTCGCGCACGGTCTCGCCGTGTGCAATCTGGGACTTCTTTTCATCGAGCACCTGCTCCTCAAGACCCAGCAGGTTGCACGCGGAGGCAAACGAGAAGCGCGTGCGCGTGGAGTTGTCGCGGAAGATCGAAATGCCGAGGCCGGAATTGAAGATCTTCGTGTTCTTGTTGCGCTCGCGCAGGTCGCGCAGCGCGTCGGCCACGGTGAAGACCGCGTCGATCTCCTCGTCGCTCTTGTCCCACGTCCAGTAGAAGTCGCTCTTGTACATGTTATTGATGTGCAGAGTCTCAAGGTGGCGTGCCAGTTCAACAGTCTTGCTCATAGATAATTTTCTCCTTTATTTTATAGTATATTAAAAATCGTTTGAAATATTTGCGCCGCGCACGGCGCAAATGATCTTGATCCGTTTTTTGCCGCGACATGCGCGTGACAAAAAACACTTCTCACGCAGCGCGCGTCGAGCCAAAGGCGAGGCGCGAAGCGGAGTGCAGCCTCTTAATATCAAATGACGGGCGAAGCACGTTATTTGATATTATTGCCCGTTAACTCCTGACGGAAGGAGGTGGCAGAGCCGTCCTTGTTCTCGGGCTTGTAGAGACCGGGGACAGCCGCGTACAGCGCCGCGCAGGTGACGAGGTCCTGCTTCCAGGTGATCTCGTTGGGCGCGTGGGCCTGAGATTCAGCGCCGGGGCCGAAGCCGACGCAGGGGATGCCGTAGCGGCCCTGAATAGAAACGCCGTTCGTGGAGAACGTCCACTTGTCAGTTAAGGGACGGCCAGTGCGCGTGGACATGGCTTTTTCGTCCGCGCCGATGCGCTCGGTGCCCCAGAGAGCGTGGTGCGCGTCGACGAGCGCCTGCACGTGGGGCGCGGTCTCCTTGTTGATCCAGGTGGGGAAGAAAGCCTCGGTCTCGTAGACGTGGCCGGTCCAGGACGGACGGTCGTACATGTACATGGAGACCTTGATATCCTTGGCGTACTTCTTGCACGCGGGCAGGTCTTCGATTTCCTTCAGGCAGGACTGATAGGTCTCGCCTGCAGTCATGCGGCGGTCGATGGAGATCGAGCAGCTGTCGGCGACGGCGCAGCGGGAGGGAGAGGTGAAGAAGATCTGGCTCGTGGTGCAGGTGCCGCGGCCAAGGAAACGCGCGTCCTCCCAGTGCTCAGGATTATACTTCGGATCGAGCATCTTGACAAGGCCCTTGATCTCCTTGTCGTCAGCGGCGTCGTTCTCGTTCAGGTCGCGCACATTGAGCAGCACCTCGGCCATCTTGTGGATGGCGTTGTCGCCGCGCTCAGGCGCGGAGCCGTGGCAGGAGACGCCGTGCATATCGACGCGGATCTCCATGCGGCCGCGGTGACCGCGGTAGATGCCGCCGTCGGTCGGCTCGGTGGAGATGACGAATTCGATCTGGTTTCTCGCGTCCTCAGGGCCCTTGAAGTATTCGTTGACGATAGACTGCCAGCACATGCCGTCGCAGTCCTCCTCCTGCACGGAGCCGACGACCATGATCTTGTAGCCATCGGGAATGAGGCCGAGGTCCTTCATGATCTTCGTGCCGTAGGCCGCCGCAGCCATGCCGCCCTCCTGGTCGCTGCCGCCGCGGCCGTAGATGACCTTGTCATCCTCGTAGCCCTCGTACGGGTCGTGCGTCCAGTTTTCGCGGTTGCCGATGCCGACGGTGTCGATGTGGGAGTCGATGGCGATGATCTTGTCGCCCGAGCCCATCCAGCCGATGACGTTGCCGAGCGCGTCGAACTCGACCTTATCGTAACCGAGCTTCTTCATCTCCTCGGCGATGCGGTGGGCGACGCCCTTTTCCTCGCAGCTCTCGCTGGGGATGGCGATCATATCACGCAGGAAGCGGGTCATATCGGGGCCGTAGGCCTGTGCGGCTTTCTTGATGGCTTCGAAATCCATGGTAAAACCTCCGTTAAAAGTAATAGTATTTTCTGTCGATCGGGGTCAATTTTCTGTTACACTGTCTTTATCATAGCATAAGAACGGCAGTTGTCAAACAAAAAATTTGCATTTCAAAAATTTTTTAAGAAAGTGATTGCAATTCGATCAATTTATGGTATTATAGGGATGAAAGAACATGCCCGTTCCGATGGAAAGCTGTGCAATTTGCACAGCAAAATAGGGCGGACGGGCGATCAGAGGAGGGATAGACCATAGAAGCCGCAACGCTGAAGACCCTGGAGCAGGTCGCAAAGGGCATCGCCGCGACCTTTGGCAGCCATTGCGAGGTGGTGATCCACGATGTGGGCGCCAAGCACCCCGAGCATTCCATCGTTGCCATCGAGAACGGCCACGTCACAGGCCGCAAGGTGGGCGACGGCGCGTCGCACGTTGTTTTAGAGCAGGTGCGTCAGGCCGACGCGCAGCCGAGCGACCACTTGAGCTACCTCACCAAAACGCCGGACGGGAAGATCCTCAAGTCCTCTACCATGTATATCCGCGGCAGGAGCGGCAAGGTCGCCGCAATCCTTGGCATCAATTACGACATTTCCTCACTCCTGATGGTCGAGGATGCGGTGCACGAGTTGATCGACACAAAGGATAAGACGCAGGGCGAGCCGGAAAAGATCGTGAACGTCAACGACCTGCTTGACGAGCTGATCGCCCAGTCGGTCGCGCTTGTCGGTAAACCCGTCGCGCTGATGAACAAGGAAGATAAGATGCGCGCCATCGGTTTTTTGAGCCAGAACGGAGCATTCCTCGTCACAAAGTCCGGAGACAAGATCGCAAAATACTTCGGCATATCCAAATACACACTATATTCTTATATTGACAAACAACAGGAGGAGAAGTGAACCATGGGCAAGATCGATTTGACCATCAACAAGACCGGCCTGCAGCACAACATTGAGAAGGCCAAGGAAAACAATGTCATTATTCCGACCATCGCGCAGATGCAGCATCCTGAGACCATCCCTGAGAAAATTCAGGAAAAGCTCAAGACTGTCGGCCTTTGGGACGTCAACCCGCTGAACCTCTTCCGCATCACGTGGAAGAACGAGGCCAAGGAGTCCGGTGGTCTCTTCCAAGAGGTGCCGAACTATGTCGAGATCCCGTCCGAGCTCTCCGGCGTTCCTTGCCGCATCCTCGCCATGGCGGGCAAGTGGTTCCCCACGGGCTGCCACAAGGTCGGCGCTTCGTTCGGCTGCCTCGCCCCGCGCCTCGTCACCGGCCAGTTCGACGCGACGTATCATCACGCCGTGTGGCCCTCCACCGGTAACTACTGCCGCGGCGGCGCGTTCAACTCGAAGCTCCTCGCCGTCGACTCCGTCGCCATTCTCCCCGCGGAGATGAGCAAGGAGCGCTTCGAGTGGCTCAGCAAGATCGCCGGTCAGGTCATCGCAACGCCGGGCTGCGAGTCCAACGTCAAGGAGATTTTCGACAAGACCTGGGAGCTCAAGCAGGACCCCAGCATGATGATCTTCAACCAGTTTGAAGAGATGGGCAACCCACTGTGGCACTACAATGTCACCGGCTACGCCCTTGCAGACCTCTTTGAGGCGGTCAAGAAGCCCGGCCAGCGTCTCGCGGGCGCGTGCTTCACCTCCGGTTCCGCCGGTACGATGAGCGCGGGCGACCTCCTCAAGGAACGTTATCCAGGCATGAAGCTCGGCGTGGGCGAAGCGCTTCAGTGCCCGACCATTCTCAACAACGGCTTCGGCGGCCACCGCATTGAGGGCATCGGCGACAAGCACATCCCCTGGATCCACAACGTGAAGAACACTGACATGGCCATCGCCATCGACGATGAGGATTCCCAGCGTTTGCTGCGCCTTTTCAACACGGCAGAGGGTAAGAAGTACCTCAAAGAAGAGCTCAAGCTCTCCGACGAGCTCATCGAAAAGCTCACCTGGCTCGGCATCTCCGGCATTGCAAACGTCCTGTGCTGCATCAAGATGGCCAAGTACTATGAGCTGACCGAGGACGATGTCGTCTGCACCGTTCTGACCGACTCCGCTGTGATGTACGGCAGCCGCATTGAGGAGCTCAACGAGATGCACGGCGCGTACAACGCCGAGGAGGCCCGCCTCGACCACAACCTGCACATGCTCGGCCTGAAGACCGACAGCATGATGGAGCTGACGTACGAGGACCGCAAGCGCATCCACAACCTCAAGTACTACACCTGGGTCGAGCAGCAGGCGCGCGACGTCAAGGACCTCAACGCCCTCTGGTACGACACCAAGGGCACGTGGGACGCTGTCCACGCGCAGGCGAAGGAGCTCGACGAGCTTATCAACGAGTTCAACGAGGCCACCGGCCTTCTCAAAGCGCTCTAAGAGCGCGAAAGGGGAGCAGGAACCCCTTGCTCCAAACCCTGTTAGGATGATAAAAGGGGGTATCTCGAAGAGATGCCCTCTTTTTTATACCCCTCGAAGGGGGGGACGCGCCCTGCGGGCGCGGGGAAAGCAGCGCCGCAGGCGCTGCACGAATGCGACCCCCATTTTCTTTCC
>ENA-ORSJ01001391-ORSJ01001391.1-human-gut-metagenome-genome-assembly--contig:-NODE-1391-length-20424-cov-2.784624_pt1 | contig 20424 bp, 18 predicted proteins | sample MGYA00242191_ERZ509158 | MGnify/ENA primary metagenome ERZ509158 (study PRJEB26280, sample SAMEA2338623) | human gut metagenome | biome: human gut; feature: human-associated habitat; material: faeces...
GAAAGAACTTGCCACACACTGTATGGAAGATATCGATAAAGATTTCGTAAAAAATGTACATGTGGGAGATATTATTGTAGCCAATAAAAACTTTGGATGTGGTTCTTCCCGTGAGCATGCACCGATTTCCATCAAGGCATCCGGTGTCAGCTGTGTCATTGCTGAGACATTTGCCAGAATCTTTTACCGGAATGCCATCAATATCGGTTTGCCGATCATTGAGTGCCCACAGGCCGCAAAGGAAATACAGGCAGGGGATGAGGTGGAAGTAGATTTTGATTCCGGAATCATCACAGATGTGACAACCGGAAAGAAATTCCAGGGACAGGCATTTCCACCATTTATGCAGAAGATTATTGACTGCGAAGGTCTTGTCAATTATATCAACCAGAAATAATAAAAAGATGTCAGAGAGGACTTCCCTTATTTGCGGGGAAGTCCTTTTAGGTAAGAAAGATATTTAGGAGAAAGAGAAATCTGCTGGTAAATATCGGCATAGGACGAAGCAGACAGCTCCTCGATATAGTTTTCCGGAAAATTTTTTGATATGCCGGCCTGATGCGCTAGATCTACGGCTTTGTTATAGGCAATTGCCGCATCAATCGCATTTGTGTAATTACCGACAGTGATGTTGCCGTGGATATGGATACGTACTTTATAGTGTTCGGTTCCGTTTTTGTCGATGCGTTCGACACCAAAATACGGATTGATGATTTTGAGGTTTGAGTAGCGGAAATCATTTTCATCGCCGTTGACAAAACAAAAATCCCTGCCGTTTACCGCATGGGTTTTGATGCCGTAGCGGCCGAGAAGCGTAAGCTGCATTCCATAGTGATTGACATACAGATGTCCCTGGCGCGTCAGAATCCGGTGGCTGCTGTAATAGAAGAGGTCATCAATGTCAAATTTTAACTCCCGGTGAATACTCAGATAATAACTGAAATAATTTTTGCGCAGATAAATGGGGGTAGGAATATACATATGATTATCCCGGAAATTGATCAGCGAAACAATTTTTTCAAAGGCAAGCTGGTTGGTCCGGTAAAATGCCTCATCGATGGTTTCTGTACCGGATAACAGCTCGCAGGCGGCAGTGTATGCCTGATGTGCCTGAACTTCCGTGGGGAAGCTTCCGAGGCTGATATGACGGCCTTTGTGCGTAATATTGGAGCGATAGTATACGGTTTTGTCTTTTTTTGTCGCAAGATATACACCGGTTAACATAAATTCTCCTTTCGCCCTGACAGGTTATTTTAGTAGTATAACATAGGAAATTCATTGACACCACCCACTTTTTTACCTATAATGTACGAGAAACGTTATGATTAAATTTTTGTAAAATGAGGAAGAAAAAATGGAATTAATGTATTCAAGCACCAGAAATGATAAAGTAAAACTGACTGCATCCCAGGCAATTTTAAAGGGTCTGGCAGATGATGGAGGACTTTTTGTACCGGAGCGTATCCCGGCACTGGATGTCCCGATGGATACACTTGCAGATATGTCCTATCAGGAGACTGCTTATGAAGTCATGAGCCGTTTCTTTACGGATTTTACAGAAGATGAGTTAAAGGATTGTATCAAAAAAGCATACGACAGCAAATTTGATACGCCGGAGATCGCACCGCTGGTAGATGCGGACGGTGCTTATTATCTGGAACTGTTCCATGGTCCGACAATTGCATTTAAGGATATGGCACTTTCCATTCTGCCACATCTTTTGATTACCTCTGCAAGAAAAAATCAGGTGAAAAATGATATTGTTATTTTAACAGCGACATCCGGAGATACCGGAAAAGCTGCCCTTGCAGGATTTGCAGATGTGGAAGGCACAAAGATTGTTGTATTTTATCCGAAGAACGGTGTCAGCCCGATCCAGGAAAAGCAGATGATCACACAGAAAGGTGCAAATACCTGTGTGGTTGGAATCCACGGAAACTTTGATCAGGCACAGACCGGTGTGAAGAAGATGTTTAATGATACTGCACTTGAAGCAGAACTTGATGTTGCAGGTTATCAGTTCTCATCTGCAAATTCCATCAATATCGGACGTCTGATTCCTCAGGTGGCATATTATGTATATGCATATGCAAAATTATATAAAAATGGTGCAATTGCAAAAGATGAAAAGATCAACGTTGTTGTTCCAACCGGAAATTTCGGAAATATCCTTGCTGCTTTTTATGCAAAGAATATGGGACTTCCAATTGCAAAACTGATCTGTGCATCCAATGAGAACAAAGTATTGTATGATTTCTTCTCCACCGGAACATACGACAGAAACCGTGATTTCATTCTTACAAGTTCTCCATCCATGGATATTCTGATTTCTTCCAATCTGGAGCGTCTGATTTACCGTATTGCCGGAAACGACGCAGAAAAGAATACAAAGATGATGGAAGAACTTTCCACAGACGGAAAATATGCAATCACAGACGAGATGCGTGCGCAGCTTGCTGATTTCTACGGAAATTATACAAGCGAGGAAGAGACTGCAAAGACCATCAAAAAATTATATGAGGATACCGGATATATCATTGATACCCATACAGCAGTTGCGGCGGGGGTATACGATAAGTATAAGAAGGATACCGGGGATACCGAGACAAAGACCGTGATTGCCAGCACGGCAAGTCCGTTTAAGTTTACCCGAAGCGTTATGGATGCGATTGATCCGAAATATGATGCTATGGGTGACTTTGAGCTGGTAGATGAGCTTTCCAGAATCGGAAATGTCAAAGTCCCACAGGCGATCGAAGAGATCCGTACCGCACCGGTACTTCATGATACGGTATGTGAAGTGGAAGAAATGCCACAGGTTGTTAAAAAATTCCTTGGTGTTTAAAATACATATGAAAAGAGGACAAAGATTATGAAAAAGAAATTGATTTCGCTTTTACTTGTTTCTGCCATGGCAGCTGCAACAGCAGGCTGCGGGTCATCCGTACCTGCCAACAGTGTGAACTCCAGAGATGATCTTCCTGGGAAAAAAATCGGAGTACAGCTCGGTACAACCGGAGATTCGGATGCCACAGAGTATGAAAAGAATGATGGCAGTACGGTAGAACGTTACAATAAAGGCGCAGATGCCATTCAGGCATTAAAAACAGGAAAGATTGACTGTGTGATCATTGATCAGCAGCCGGCAGAAGCTTTTGTTGAAAAAAATGATGATTTAAAGATTTTATCCGATACGTTTGATCCGGAAGAGTATGCCATCTGTATTGCCAAAGGCAATTCGGATCTGACCGATAAATTTAACAGCGCGATTGAAGAACTGCAAAAGGATGGAACCATTGATTCCATCACCAGCAATTATATCGGAGATGAGGCTGGAAAGCATCCATATGAGACACCGGACGGAACCGAGTATCCAAACGGAACACTTACTATGGCAACCAATGCGCAGTTTGATCCATACGAATATTATGACGGAGATCAGATTGTAGGAATTGATGCAGATATTGCAAAAGCAATCTGTGATAAACTCGGATATGAGCTGAAGATTGAAGATATGGAGTTTGATGCGATCATCGCAGCGGTATCTTCCGGAAAAGCTGATTTTGGTGCTGCCGGAATCACGGTAACTGAGGATCGTAAGAAAAATATTGACTTTACGGATACCTATACAAAGGCTTGTCAGGTAATCGTTGTAAGAAACAAATAATTTGTTTCGGAGGATAAACAGTGAGTGATTTTATTGCAAAATTTCAACAGGATTTTATAGAGAGCGACCGTTATCTGTATCTGCTGCGTGGGCTGGGGAATACATTGCTGATTGCAGCCCTTGCGGTTATTCTGGGAATTGTTCTTGGATTTCTGGTTGCAATTATCCGGTCTACACATGACAAGCATGGCGGACTGAATATCCTGAATTTTATCTGTAAAGTGTATCTGACCATATGGCGGGGAACCCCGACGATGGTGCAGCTGCTGATCATGTATTATATTATTCTCGTTGCACTGGATAATAAGATTCTGGTTGCAGTGATTGCGTTCGGATTGAATTCGGCGGCTTATGTGGCAGAGATTGTCCGTTCCGGAATTATGTCTGTGGATGAGGGACAGTTTGAGGCCGGACGAAGCCTTGGGTTGAATTACACCCAGACCATGCGGCTGATCATTCTTCCTCAGGCATTTAAAAATGTCCTTCCGGCGCTGGCAAATGAATTTATTACACTTTTGAAAGAGACATCCATCAGTGGATACATTGCAATTCCGGATCTGACAAAAGGCGGTGACATTATTCGAAGCCAGACATATGATGCGTTTCTTCCGTTATTCGGCGTTGCGGTCATTTATCTGGTACTGGTAATGATCCTTACGGCAGGAGTACACAAACTGGAAACGAGGTTGCGGACAAATGAGCGATAACAAAAATGTATTGATCGAAGTGAGAGGTCTTTGTAAATCTTTTGATCATGTTAAGGTATTAAACGGAATATCAACAACGATTTCGCAGGGAGAGGTTGTTGCAATTATCGGACCGTCGGGATGCGGAAAATCTACGTTTCTGCGCTCCATGAATCTTCTGGAAAAACCAACCTCCGGTTCCATTCTTTTTGAGGGAACGGATATTACGGATTCTTCCGTTGACATCAATAAAATGCGTCAGAAAATCGGAATGGTGTTTCAGCAGTTTAATCTCTTTCCCAACCATACCGTAAAAGGGAATATCATGCTTGCCCCGGTACAGACCGGGCTCATGACAAAAGAAGAGGCTTCGAAACGTGCAGATGAACTGCTGGTACGCGTAGGGCTTTCGGATAAAGCGGATGTCTATCCTGCAATGCTTTCCGGAGGACAAAAGCAGCGTATTGCGATTGCGCGTGCACTTGCTATGAATCCGGATGTGATGCTGTTTGATGAGCCGACTTCTGCACTGGATCCGGAAATGGTAGGAGAAGTACTTGAGATTATGAAAGAACTTGCCAGAGATGGAATGACGATGGTGGTTGTCACACATGAGATGGGATTTGCCAGGGAAGTGGCAAGCCGTGTAATGTTCATCAATGAAGGACAGATTCAGGAGGAGAATACACCGAAGGAATTTTTCTCCCACCCGGAAAATCCACGTTTGTGCGAGTTCCTTTCTAAAGTATTATAGTGGAAACATAAAAAAACGTCTGCCTTGTGGCAGACGTTTTTTATGGCATTTTACTTTAAGGAAAATCCTATTTTATTCTTTAATGGAAACACATTCCATATAAAAATCAATCGTTCCAAACGTATACAGAACCGGGATATGCAAGGTGCGTCCTGAAAACTGAATCGGGGAAACGGTAATATGCTCTGGAGCACCGAGTGTTAACTCTGTGTTAGAGGTGTTTGATACATTTACAATGAATAATCCGTTCTGCAGATTCACAAAATCCTCCAGAGAAGCCTGAACGTATTCATCGTAAGAATGGAACTGCTCATGGACATAGCGGGTAGCAAAGGAAATCGCCGTGTCCAGATCCATGGAAATATAGGTGTTAATCGCATAGTCACCATGAATTTCCTGCTTTACACAACAGGCAATGGAAGCCTCTGTGACTTCTTCCACGGAAAGCGGTGTGTAATCGGAACCGATAAAACGGATAAAATCGTTAAATAAAAGCTCGATAAACATATGTCCTTTTTCCGAAAGAGCAGCGTCGGTTGATGAAAAAAAGTTTTCAAACAACTGCTGGATATTTTTCCGGCGCTCGATAAGGCTTTCTTCATCTTCCATGCCGTTTTTGGAACGGTAATCCTGTATGATCTGTTCGAAATCGGTGTTTGTCAGAACTCCTTCATCCAAAAGAACCTGTCCAAGAGAAAGGAAGGCAGGGGTCTGCTGTTTTAACAGTTCTTCCACCTGGGCTTCGGTCAGGTATCCGAGCTGAATTGCCAGCTCACCGAAACGATTGTCCTGGTGGGTCTGGTGAATGACAACATCATCTACCTGGGCTGCATTCATGTATCCGGCATGAAGGGCAAGGGTACCGAGTTTCATATGCTGATCTGCTTCCTGACGCATCGCTGAAAACAGCTGATCACGGGTAACATATCCGTTGGCAAGCAGATAATTTCCAAAAAATTGTGTATACATAACGATTATCTCCCTTCCAGGAAGCGCTTAACGACAGCAAGCACCTGTTCCTTGTCCAGTGGCTTTTGAATGAAATCTTTTGCGCCCGCTTCCAGTGCATTTTTCAGCTGGGACTGTGTTCCGACAGAAGAAGCGATGATGATTGTAGCTTCCGGATCAAATTCCATAATATCACGGATGGCATCATTGCCGTCTTTTTTTGGCATAACAATGTCAAGAAATACCAGATCCGGATGTACTTCTTTATATTTGTCAATTGCACTCTGTCCATCGGTGGCTTCCACGAATACCGGAGTGCCGAGAGTGGAAATGATGTCCTTTAACTGTTTACGTGCAAGAATCGAATCGTCAGTAATTAAAATTGTAGTGTCCTCAATGCGCATATACATTCTCCTTTTTGTTACATATTAAGTATATTTTACTATAAATGTATAAAATAATCAATGAAATTTGACTATTTTTGCCGATGGTAAAAAGTTTTTTCGTGTGTGATACTATAAAACAGGAGGAAAAATCATGAAAACAATTTTACTTATGGATATTGTGATCGTTTTTGTAGGCATTTATCTGGCTGTTTCTGCTGCAAAAATGAAAAAAAGCGGACAGATCAGTGACCTGGTTGTCCCGAAAGAAGAAATTAAGAAGTGTAAAGATCCCGAGGCGTATATCCGGGGAATAACACCGTGGCTGTATGGATTTGCGGCGGTAGCGGTTGTTGTGGGGGCAATCGGAATTTTATGTGATACTAAGGTGATTACGCTCGGACGCATCTGGACATATGTGGAACTTGGTGCATTTTTGGCAGCATTGTTTGCATTTGTAAGCGGAATGCGTAAAATAAAAGACAAATTTTTTCCTTAAAGCAGTATGCGGAAATGGAAAAAAGTACATAGAATCAGACCTTGAAATTCAGGTAAAAATAAAGTATAATAAGTGCAGTACAAAAGAGAAAGTTGCCGGATGCGGTATCGCATAAAAGACGGCAGAAAGAGATGCCTGAAATGTACGACAACTCTTGCTATTTAGAACCTACATTTACTTTAAACGGGATTCCTATATGATTTTTCTGGATGTCAGGCCGCCACAGTCAGCGGAAGACAGAAGGGAAACTGCGGTCGCCCACCTAGCATTGGCTAGGAGTCTAAATTGCAGGAACCGGCATTTTGGGTAACATACCAAAGAAAAAGTATTTAATATTAAGATACCAAAGAATTTATTATATACCAAAGAATGTTACAGCGTACAAAAGAGAAGGGGAGCTGCCGGAGAACGGTGGCTCCTTATTTTGTGTCAATGATAGATGAATTAATAAAAACGGAGAGTGCTTCATGAAAAAAAGAGACAAAATGAAGATGATGGGGATTCTGATTCTGCTGCTTGCGGTAATTACCGTTGCGATCACTTTAATTCTGGTATCCCGTCTTTCCAAAACGGCAGGGAAAGATCAAAAAGAAGAAACATTTGACCGTTCCGTTTCCGGGATGCTCAGCAATGCATATATCTTAAAGAGTGAAGAAAAGGATATCATTGTATTATATCGGGGAGAAACCTATTTGGCGGAGGGAAAGCCGGAGAAAAAATATACGGGGGTTGCGGATATTGAACTGACGAAGGGAAAGGTTACTAAAATTTATGCGAAACCTTCAACGATCAAGGGGGTTCTGACAAGTTACTCCTCAAAAAGTGTTCAGATAGAGGGATATGAACCGCTTTCGGCAGAAAAAGATCTGCCGGTGTATCTTGTGGCAAGTTCCGGACATGCAAAAATTCCTGTCCGTCAGGGAAAGATTTCAGATCTTGTTGTAGGAAATTCCAAAGTGGAACTGGTTGTTGCAGAGCAGAAAGCCTGTGCACTTGTAAGCTATCAGGAGGACATGGCAGAAAAGGTCCGTGTGCTGCTCAAAAACGGAAAAGAAAATACATATGCCAGTCTTTTTGTTTGCAGCGGGGATGCCTATACCGTGGATGGAAATAAAAGGAAGAAGGACACCGTAACAGATGCAGAAAAACTTCTGAAGGGGGAAAAAACGGGAAAAGAGATAAAAATTTCTCCGGATACCGGTGGCCTTTTGTATCGATGTGATAAAAACGGAAACCCGTATGGTTCCGGGTACGAGGGAGATCTGATTCTCCGGAAGGAAAAAAAGGGATATGTCCTGATCAATGAAATTCCGATGGAAGATTATATTCGTTATGTTCTGCCTTCTGAAATGCCATTATCTTTTTCCTATGAAGCCTTAAAAGCACAGGCGGTATGTGCGCGCACATTTACATACGGGCAGATGAAAAACGATACGTATGCCCGGTACGGAGCAAATCTGGATGATTCCATTGCCTATCAGGCCTATCATGCAACAACTTCCTATGAAGTGACGGATCAGGCTGTGGCGGATACCGCAGGTATGGTGATGACGTACAAAGGAAAACTTGCGGACTGTTATTATTATTCCACTTCCCCGGGATATTCTGAAAATCTGGAAGTATGGAATGCCGCATCTCCGGGATATCTGCTGGCGGAAAACCATACCAGGGAAAAGACAAAAGATCTGTCTTCGGATAAAGCCTTTCATAAATTTATTACAGCAAAAGCGGATGCCTATGATGAAAATTCCCCGTATTTCCGATGGACGGCTACCCTGTCGGCAAAGCTGGGCATGGATGAAACATATGGAAAACTGAAAAAACTGAAAGTCAATAAACGAAGCACTTCCGGATATGTACTGTCTCTTACCATGGTTTTTGAAAAAGGAGAGCGGACGATCGAAAAGGAAAATGAAATCCGGTATGCACTCGGAAAGTATCTGCTGGATCTTGATCTTGCAGACGGAACCAATAAACATCGTGCCTCTTCCGTCCCGAGTGCGTGCTTTGAAATAAAAAGTCAGAAAAAGGAACCATCGTGCTGACCGGAGGCGGATTCGGGCATGGAATCGGAATGAGTCAGTACGGTGCGGACGCCATGGGAAAAGAAGGAAAGAAATGGCAGGAAATTCTCGGATTTTATTTTAAGGATGTTACATTTACCAATGTCTTTGATCTTGACACATAAAAGGAGACTGTGGTAGAATGACAAATGTGTAAAAAGCAATGAATGTGTCAGTAGCATCTGAACGACATACAGAGAGAGGAAGTCATCGGCTGTAAGCTTCCTTATGATACGCCAGCATGTGAATTTTCCCACAGGAGCTGCGCAGGTGAACACAAGGATTTTTAGCCTGCGACGGTCACTGCACGTTAAGCAGAATGAGAGCCCATATAGATACAGGATATGGGAATCTGGGTGGTAACGCGGAATTTTTCGTCCCTGATATGCAATTATGCATAGCAGGGATTTTTTTATGCCAGAAAACGGTTCCGGTTCCACAGTAGAAAATTGCGTAAAAACAATTATTATGAAAGAAAATATGTAAAAGGAGAGTACCATGAAAGAAAAATTGCAGAAAATCAGAGAAAATGCAATAGCACAGATTGAAAATTCTGACGGACTTGCAAAACTCAACGATGTGCGTGTCGCCGTTCTTGGAAAGAAAGGGGAACTCACCGCCGTATTAAAGAGTATGAAAGAGGTTGCACCGGAGGATCGCCCGAAGGTGGGACAGTGGGTAAATGAAACCCGTCAGGAAATTGAAAATAAACTCGATGAGATGAAGAAAAAACTCGAGGCTGCGGAGCTTGAACATCGTCTGGAAAATGAAGTGATCGACGTTACCCTTCCGGCAAAGAAAAACCGTGTGGGACACAGCCATCCGAATACCATGGTACTTGAAGAGGTAGAGCGTATTTTTACCGGTATGGGATATGAAGTTGTAGAAGGACCGGAAGTGGAATACGATTATTACAACTTTGAAGCATTAAACATTCCGGCAAACCATCCGGCAAAAGATGAGCAGGATACCTTCTACATCAATGATAAGATCCTGCTGCGTACACAGACTTCACCGGTTCAGGTGCGTGTGATGGAGCAGAAGAAACCTCCGATCCGTATGATCGCACCGGGACGTGTGTTCCGTGCGGATGAAGTGGATGCGACCCATTCGCCTTCTTTCCATCAGATTGAGGGAATGGTCATTGACAAGGGAATCACGTTTTCTAACTTAAAGGGAACACTGACCCAGTTTGTACAGAAGCTGTTTGGAAAAGAAACAAAAGTAAAATTCCGTCCGCATCATTTCCCATTTACGGAGCCATCGGCCGAGATGGATGTTTCCTGTTTTAAATGTGGCGGAAAAGGATGCCGTTTCTGCAAAGGTGAGGGATGGATCGAAATCCTTGGCTGTGGAATGGTACATCCAAGAGTGCTTCGTATGAGTGGTATTGATCCGGAAGAATATTCCGGCTTTGCATTTGGTATCGGTCTGGAGCGTATTACCCTGTTGAAATATGAGATTGACGATATGCGTCTGCTGTATGAGAATGACGATCGTTTCTTAAAACAGTTCTAGGAGGAGAAAAAGAATGAATACATCATTAAAATGGATCAAAGCTTTAGTTCCGGGACTTGACTGCGGCGTGCAGGAGTATGTCGATGCCATGACACTTTCCGGATCAAAAGTTGAGGGATATGAGCAGCTCGATGCAGATCTTGACAAGATCGTCATCGGACAGGTTACAAAGATTGAAAAACACCCGGATGCCGACAAACTTGTCATCTGCCAGGTAAACGTTGGAAGCGAAACGCTGCAGATTGTGACCGGTGCACCAAACGTATTTGAAGGGGCAAAAGTTCCGGTTGTTTTAGACGGCGGACGTGTCGCAGGAGGACATGATGGAACAAAAACTCCTGGTGGAATCAAAATTAAAAAAGGAAAGCTTCGCGGGGTTGAGTCTTCTGGCATGATGTGCTCGATTGAGGAACTCGGTTCGAACCGTGAAATGTTCCCGGACGCACCGGAGAACGGACTGTATATCTTTGACGAGGATGCACCTGTCGGAGAAAATGCGGTTGCTTATTTAGGACTGGATGACAGCGTTGTCGAATATGAGATTACATCCAACCGTGTAGACTGTTTTTCCGTACTCGGCATTGCGCGTGAGGCAGCAGCCACGTTCCATAAGGAATTTGTACCTCCTGTCGTAACAGAAACCGGAAATAACGAAGATGTCAATGATTACATCAAAGTATCTGTAAAGGATCAGGATCTTTGCAGCCGTTACACGGCAAGAGTTGTAAAGAATATTAAGTTTGCCCCATCTCCGAAGTGGATGCAGGAACGTCTTCGTGCACATGGAATCCGTCCGATCAATAATCTTGTAGATATTACGAATTATGTGATGGAAGAATACGGACAGCCGATGCACGCCTATGATCTGGATACGATTGAAGGAAAAGAGATTATTGTCCGCCGTGCAGCTGCAGGTGAAAAATTTGTGACGCTGGACGGACAGGAACGTCAGCTGGATGAAAATGTACTGATGATCTGTGATGCAAAAAAAGCAGTAGGCATTGCCGGTATCATGGGTGGAGAAAATTCCATGATTACCGATCATGTAACAACCATGTTATTTGAGGCAGCATGCTTTGATGGAACCAATATCCGCAAATCCGGAAAGCGCATCGGACTTCGTACCGATGCTTCGGCTAAGTTTGAAAAAGGCTTAGATCCAAATCTTGCCATGGAAGCGATGAACCGTGCCTGCCAGCTGGTAGAAGAGTTAGGCGTCGGCGAGGTTGTAGGTGGAGCCGTTGACATTTATCCTGTGAAGCGTGAGGGCGTAAAGATTCCGTTCGAACCGGACAAGTACAATAAGCTTTTGGGAACGGATATTCCGGCCGGGGATATGATCGGATATTTCAAAAAAATAGATCTGGGATATGACGAAGCAACGAATGAGATTCTTGTTCCGTCCTGGAGACAGGATCTGCTTTGTGACGCAGATATGGCAGAGGAAGTAGCACGTTTCTACGGCTATGACAAGATCGGAACTTCTCTTCCGAGCGGAGAATCCACTGCCGGAGGAAAGAGCTTTAAGCTGCGTATGGAAGAAAAGGCACGTGAGATTGCAGAGTTCTGTGGTTTTTCACAGGCAATGACTTATTCTTTCGAGAGTCCGAAAGTATTTGACAAATTACTGATTCCGGAGGATTCCAAGTGGCGTAAAACGGTTGTGATTTCCAATCCGCTTGGGGAAGATTATTCCATTATGCGTACGCTGCCACTGAACGGAATGCTGACTTCCCTGTCTACGAACTTTGGACGCAGAAACAAAGATGTACGCCTGTACGAGATGGGAAATATCTATCTGCCGAAGCAGCTTCCGTTGACGGAACTTCCGGAAGAACGTATGCAGCTGACTTTTGGTATGTACGGAGACGGTGATTTCTTTACCATGAAGGGTGTGATCGAGGAACTCTTATACCAGACAGGTCTTCGCAAGAAGGCGCAGTATGATCCACATGCCGAGCTTCCGTTCCTGCACCCGGGACGCAAGGCGGCTATCGTATATGATGGAGCTGTGATCGGATATCTCGGAGAGGTACATCCAACGGTTGCTGCAAATTATGCCATCAAAGAGCGCGTATATATTGCAGTGATTGATATGCCGGAGATGGTATCCCGTGCATCCTTTGATTACAAATATGAGGGAATTACCAACTTCCCGGTTTCTTCCCGTGACTTGTCCATGGTTGTTCCAAAGAATATTCTGGTAGGTGATATCGAGAAAGTATTCGAGGAAAACGGTGGGAAGTATCTGGAAAATTATGAGTTATTTGATGTATACGAAGGAGAGCAGATTGAAAAAGGCTTTAAGTCTGTCGCATACTCTCTGAAGTTCCGCGGAAAAGATAAGAATCTGGAAGAGAGCGATATTACGGGTGCTATGGATAAAATCTTAAGCGGACTGAAAAATATCGGAATCCAGTTGAGAGGCTAATCATGACAGAAGGAATGAATGTAAAAGATTATGACTATGATCTGCCGGAGGAACTGATCGCTCAGGACCCTCTGGAGGATCGTTCCAGCTCCCGGCTGATGGTGCTTGACCGTCAGACCGGGGACGTGGAACACCGGCATTTTACGGATATTCTGGAATATCTTCACCCGGGTGATTGTCTGGTGATCAACAACACAAAGGTGATTCCGGCACGTCTGTTCGGAGTGAAAGAGGACACACAGGCAAAAATCGAAGTACTTTTGTTAAAACGCAAGGAAAATGATATCTGGGAGACACTCGTAAAACCGGGGAAAAAAGCAAAACCGGGCACAAAACTTGTGTTCGGAGACGGGCTTCTGACGGCAGAAGTCGTGGATGTAGTAGAAGAAGGAAACCGTCTGATTCAGTTCCATTATGACGGAATTTTTGAAGAGATTCTGGATCAGCTTGGACAGATGCCGCTTCCGCCTTACATCACCCACCAGCTGGAGGACAAGAACCGTTACCAGACTGTGTATGCAAAGCATTCCGGATCTGCGGCTGCTCCGACGGCAGGACTGCATTTTACACCGGAGCTTCTGGAAGAAATCAAAGCAGAAGGTGTGGAGATTGCGCATGTAACGCTTCATGTCGGACTTGGAACTTTCCGTCCGGTAAAAGCGGATGATATTCTGGATCACCATATGCATTCGGAATTCTACCGGATCGAGGCATCTGAGGCAGAAAAGATCAACCGTGCAAAAGAGAGCGGACACCGGGTGATCTGCGTCGGAACGACAAGCTGCCGGACCGTAGAATCTGCGGCTGATGAAAACGGAAAGTTAAAAGAGTGCAGTGGATGGACAGAGATTTTCATCTATCCGGGCTATAAATTCAAGGTACTGGACTGCCTGATCACGAACTTCCATTTACCGGAGTCAACGCTGATCATGCTGGTAAGTGCGCTTGCCGGAAGAGAGCATGTGCTTGCGGCGTATGAAGAAGCAGTTAAAGAGAGATATCGATTCTTCAGCTTTGGGGATGCGATGTTTATAGAATAGACGCAGAATCTGACAAATGTGAGGTTATGTCAGGGAACAGGAAATCATAAGATATTAACCGGAGAACGGGATTGTTCAAGTTATGTACAACTTTGAAAAATCGTGTTCTCCGGTTTTTGTATAGACTGGAAACGATTGAGTTTAAAAATCTTATTGAATGAATGTCGATAGAGAATGTTGTTTTATCTGGCAAAGATAAACAGTACAGATTTGTCGATTTTGCAAAAATATAGTAAGATGATGTAAGCATCAAAAGTATGAATTATATAATAATGGAGCAATCCGGGCACATACTAAGACGAAAAGGCTATAAAAACAAGATTGCAAAAGGAGACAGAAGATGGACTGCGCAGAATATATCAGAAAAAGAAACGAAAAAAATAACTTTGGGAAATAAAGTCAGGTGGTTATTCGTAATTTGTTTTGCTGTTTGATTTGGTTAAAAAGCGGACAGAAATGCATTGAGAATTGAGGAGTAGCAGAAAATGGGCATATTTGAGGAGGCAGCAATTTTCCGGGGCGTCACGAAGGAGGACGCCAGACAGATGCTGAACTGTCTGAATCCGGTAGAAAAGACTTATAAAAAAGATGAAATCATTTACCATGCCGGGGATGAGGTTACTTCGATGGGCGTGGTTCTTTCCGGCAGCGTGTTCATTGAGAATGATGATATCTGGGGGAATCACAGCATTCTGGACCGGGCTGGAAGAGGTGAGATTTTTGCAGAAACATATGCAGCGATTCCGGGGCAGAAGCTGATGGTCAATGTAGTTGCGGCAGAAGAGGCAAGAATTTTGTTTCTTGATGTGGGAAGGATACTGAAAGTCTGTTCCAATTCGTGTGTGTTTCATCATACGTTAATTGAAAATCTGCTGAAGCTTTCCGCAGAGAAGAATCTCCGTCTGTCGAAACGGATTTTTCATATTTCATCAAAATCGATCCGGGGAAGACTGCTGTCGTATCTATCTTATCAGGCTATGGAAAACGGAAAGAAAGAATTTGACATCCCGTTCAACCGGCAGCAGCTTGCAGATTATCTGAATGTAGACAGGTCCGCGATGTCAAATGAGCTTGGGAAGATGCAGAAAGACAGGCTGATCGAAGTAGACAGGAAACATTTCCGTATTCTTGACGAAACGGAAATATGAATGGATAAATAATGGAAATAAAACGGATACAGCAGTGAGAAACTGTATGTGGGTTAGGATAAAAGAAAACCATTGCAGGAGAGATGTGATTTCATCAGATCCTGTAATGGTTTTTTGTATACGATGAGTCAAGTATAAATTTGTGGAATTTATCTTTCCAGTCCGTGTATCCAGTCTGACTTTAGGAAATAAATCAGAAAAGCAATGGAACTGAGCGCCCAGGTCATCGGGTAAGCCCAGAAGATCATCTGAATGGACGGGATGAATTTTAAAATGATCACGATATAAGAAACGCGGATCAGACACCAGCATACCAGCATAACATACATCGGGACTGTGGATTTACCGGCTCCGCGCATGATTCCTGCCATACAGTGTGAAAAAGCAAGCAGGAAGTAGAAAAAGGTATCCGTATGAGCCTGCATGGTTCCGTAGCGGATAACCTCTGCGGTGGAACTGAAAGCAGATAGAAGCTGTGGAGCGGTAAAATGCACGCAGATACCGAGCAGCTCAGAGATCGTAAGGGAACAGATCACACCGAATACAGCGCCCTTTTTAGCACGCTCATATTCTTTTGCTCCCAGATTCTGACTGATAAAAGTAGTAAGTGCCAGTGCAAAACAGGTGATCGGAAGGAATCCAAATCCCTGGATCTTCATATAAGAACCACATCCGGCAACCGCCATTTCCCCAAACTGGTTGATATTTGCCTGGACGAATACATTTGCCAGAGAAATGATCGAGTTCTGGAGTCCTGCGGGCAGACCATAAGAAATGATCTGGCGGAGCATATAGGAATCCAGATTGATCCGGTTCAGATGAAGCCGAAACTCCTCCGGACTGCGAAGCAGCTGCACCATACAGAGGATAGCACTTAAAAACTGTGAAATGACAGTTGCAAAAGCGGCAGCACCTACACCAAATCCAAGACCTGCGATCAGTACAAGGTCAAGAATGATATTCGTTACCGAAGAAACGATTAAGTAGATCAGAGGATGGGTACTGTCACCGACGGACTGCAGAATGCCGACAAAGAAGTTGTACATGACAAAGGCAAGTGAGCCGGTAAAGTAGATCCGGAAATAAGTAATCGAGTTTGGAAGTACCGCCTCCGGTGTTCCCATAAGTACCAGGATCTGTGGTGCGGCAATGATACCGACGATGGTAAGGATCACGCCGCAGATCAGTCCGAAACCAACGGTTGTATGGATGGATTTCTGTAGATTCGCAATGTCTCTGGCACCGTAATATTTGGCAACGATGACACCGGATCCGATGGCGATTCCATTAAAAAGACCGACCATAAGAAAGATCAGATTACCGGAAGAGCTGACAGCGGCAAGCGCAGAGCTTCCAAGAAAATTTCCAACGATCAGAGAGTCGGCGGTGTTATATAGCTGCTGAAAAAGGTTTCCCCAGAAAAGCGGGATCGCAAAAGCAACGATACGCTTCCAGATGGAGCCTTCGGTCATCAGTTTGGCTGAAGATTTTGACATAGAATATTTCCCTCGTTTCTTAAGTCATTACTTTTAAGTATAAGGTGCGGCAGAGGGAAAGTCAATGAAAATGGGGGTTCGGTAAAAATGCATGTACTTTCCTTGTGATTAACAATGAAATCAAGTATAATGGATATTATAAAAGTTGTGACAGGAGGAAATTGCATGAGCAGTTATCTGAACCCTGGAAACTTACAGCAAGACAAAATGTTCGTTTGTCATTTTGATTGATGAATGGGATTGCCTGTTCCGTGAATTTCAGCAAGACTGTAATGCACAGAAAAAATATCTGGATTTTCTCCGGGTATGGCTGAAAGATAAAGATTATGTTGCGCTGGCATATATGACAGGTATTTTGCCTATTAAAAAATATGGTTCACATTCAGCACTAAATATGTTTACAGAATATTCTATGACAGATCCGGGTGATCTGGCTGAATATTTCGGATTCACAGAGCAGGAAACATCGGAATTATGTGAAAAATATGAAATGAACTTTGATGAGGCAAAAAAATGGTATGATGGATATCATTTGATGGTACATCGTCAGATGGGAAATGAAATTTGCTCTATATATAATCCGAAATCTGTAGTGGAGGCTATGATGCGCCATAAGTTTGGAACTTACTGGAACCAGACGGAAACATATGAAGCGTTAAAAATCTATATTCAAATGGATATGGATGGATTGAAAGATTCGGTAATTAGAATGCTTGCCGGAGAAGAGGTACCAGTTAATGTTGGAACATTCAGCAATGATATGACAACATTTGCTACGAAGGATGATGTATTAACATTGTTGGGGCATTTGGGATATTTGACATATGACAGTGTAAATGAAACTGTCAGAATTCCGAATAAAGAAGTTTCGCAAGAATATGTAAATGCAATCAGTACGATGAACTGGTATGGAGTGGCAGAATCAGTAGAAGATTCGAGAAAATTATTGGAATCATTATGGGCATTGGATGAAGAAGCTGTTGCAGCCGGGATTGAAAAAGCACATGATGAAATGCATTGAAAGAATATCAAGGAAAGATGTTGCTGGTTGGTATCAATTACGATAAGAAAACGAAGAAGCATGAATGTGTGATTGAGAAGTTAAAAAAATAGTCTGCAAATAACAAAGTAAGGGCGTGTGAAAAAACAAAAGTTTTTTCATGCGTCCTTTAGATTGAGAAAAATTATGTTGCAGGATTAAATTTACTACAATTTGATGGTATAATAATTTCAAAATCAGAGAGGCATTTAAAAGGATGGAAAAGGACAAAAAGACAATAAACAGATGTAGTGAATGCGGTCTTTATAAGACACCTCAAACAGACATTTGTCCAGAATGTGGAGGTATAATGGATCTGGCGATTAAAGGTGAAGATTTATCTTGGAGTTGCAGACAATGCAGTTATAGTCTTGCGACAACAGCTCAAAAACCATGCTATTGGGATAACAAAAAGTTTGCGAAAGAATGCTATCCACAAATGGAAAAATGTAATAGATAAAATTTCAAGAGGACTTGTAAGACTAAAACCTTACAAGTCCTCTTCTTCATCTAACAGCTTATCCTTCATGAAACCGCGAAAGAAACTGTTTTGTTCTCTCTTCACTTGGATTTTCAAACACCTGACGCGGATCACCCTGTTCAACGATGCGTCCGTCGTCCATAAAGATCACATGATCGGCAACGTCGCGTGCAAATGCCATCTCATGGGTTACAATGATCATCGTCGTATTCTGGTCGGCAAGCTCGCGGATAACTTTTAATACTTCTCCGGTCAGTTCCGGATCCAGTGCAGAAGTCGGCTCATCAAAACAGAGGATGTCCGGTTGCAGGGCAAGTGCCCTTGCAATAGCAACTCGCTGGCATTGTCCGCCGGAAAGCTGATGCGGATAATTGTCCATCCGGTTATCCAACCCCATCTGTGTCAGAAGAACCTTTGCCTGTACCTCGATGGCGGTCAGGATTTCACGTTTTCTTTCTTTAAAATCCGGCTGCTCTGCGGCGAGAAGCTTTTTGGCAAGCATTACATTTTCCAGAGCGGTATACTGCGGAAACAGATTAAAGTTCTGGAACACCAGACCAAAATGCAGTCGTTTTTTACGGATCACGGATTCCTGAGTGGTTGCCGGGACAGAGGCATCAAAAAGTGTTTCGCCATTTACCCGGATAATTCCGTTATCCGGATGTTCCAGAAAGTTCAGGCAGCGGAGAAGCGTTGTCTTTCCACTTCCGGAAGATCCGATGATGGAAACAGCCTGTCCTTTTTCCAGGTTAAATCCAACGTCTTTTAAGACAGGAGTCTTATTAAAAGATTTACTGATATGTTCTACTTCTAAGATTGGCATAAATATGAATTCTCCTTATCTGAAATATTCCAGTTTCTTTTCAAGGCGTCCGAGAAGAACGGTCAGGATACCATTGAAAATAAGATAATAAACAGCGGTAAAGAACAGCGGCCAGATGGCACCGGAGATGCCATGTGAGCCTTTCATAAATGCCTGTCCTGCCCAGATGATCTCCTGCAGCGCGATAATACGTGCAAGAGAAGTATCCTTTACCAGGGTGATGATCTCATTTGACATCGGTGGTACGATGCGTTTGATCATCTGAAGGAGTGTGATCTTGAAAAAGATCTGATGCTTTGTCATGCCAAGTACAAGACCGGCTTCTTTCTGACCTTCCGGAACACCCTGGATTCCACCGCGGTAGATTTCTGAAAAATAGCAGGCGTAATTGATGATAAAAGATACGGCTGCTGCAAGGAAGCGCCCTGTTTCACCACCACCCCAGATCGGGTTATGTAAGACCAGCCCGGGGAAATAGTAGATGATCAGAAGCTGGATCATCAGCGGGGTACCACGGATCACCCAGACGATCAGTCTCGCAAGCCAGCTAAGAGGCTTGAAATGAGACATGGAGCCAAAGGCAATGACCAGTCCGAGAGGAAGGGCACCGACCAGCGTCACAATAAATAATTTTAAAGTTTGTAAAAAGCCGACATTCAGTGCGGACACTACGACCGGCATTTGTTTCATAATTAGATCCATAAAAAGTTCCTGCCTTAAATATTATTTCTGCTCAATGAGGGCATCCTGAACCCCATAGGTTTCAGCGCATTTCTTCATAGAACCATCATTGTAGCTTGTCTTGAAGAATTCGTTCAGTTTATCTGCAAGGTCGGAACCTTTGCGGAATCCAACACCATATTTTTCGGTAGTAAGCTCAACTGTATGAGTCAGATTTTCGTATCCGGTACCTTTTCCGACCATGGCACCGGCCATCAGAAGGTCGATGACTGCTGCATCAGAGGTTCCGGCTGCAACTTCCATCAGGGCATCAGACTGTGAAGAAACCGCAGTGTAGTCATATCCTTCTCCGTTTACAGCTTCTTCTCCGGCACTTCCGGATTCAACTGCAAAAGAAAGATCCTTCAGACTGTCTTTGTCCTGATATTTGTCTGCTTTATCAGAAGGAACAACCACTACCTGTGCATTGTTACAGTAAGCGGAGGTGCATGCCATTGCGCTGGTTACTTCATCAGTAAGTGTCATACCATTCCATACGCAGTCGATGGTTTTTCCATCCAGCTCCATGACTTTATTGTCCCAGTCGATCTCGACAAATTCGGCATCTACGCCAAGGCTTTTTGCAAATGCTTTTGCCATGTCGGCATCAAAACCAATCCATTCATCCTTATCATTTTTGTAATCCATTGGCTCAAAATCGGTGATTCCGACTACAAGAGTTCCTTTATCCTGAACATATTCTATATCACTTTTGGATGAACTTTTTG
>ENA-ORSJ01001394-ORSJ01001394.1-human-gut-metagenome-genome-assembly--contig:-NODE-1394-length-20392-cov-4.463884_pt1 | contig 20392 bp, 18 predicted proteins | sample MGYA00242191_ERZ509158 | MGnify/ENA primary metagenome ERZ509158 (study PRJEB26280, sample SAMEA2338623) | human gut metagenome | biome: human gut; feature: human-associated habitat; material: faeces...
CGCCACTGATGCCAAAAACTTCTTCTCCATAATGCGTGTCTGTTTTATTGAATTGATGAATGTTAGTTATAAAGGATGTCAAGCACCCGGCAGCAGCCCCCTGATGCGGGCCTCATTGACAACATGACTCTCGGCGTAGTGCGGAAACCTATCCATGAAGCAATCTGGGCCGTGGCCGCCTTTGCGCATCTCTATGCCTTTGGTGATGCATGGCCCCATGCAAACAGGCAGGAGCTTGCAAGAAAAGCACTTGGGATTGTTGAATGCAGGTGAAGAATACATGTAGGCCAGCAAGCCGTCTTTCCATTTCACAGTCCCGTCTTCCGACAACGAGCCGACACACCGACTTTCGTCATAACCGCGCGCGGTGCACTTAAACACCCGTCCATCATAATTTATTACATACTGGTGCAGCCTGTCGGCATAGCAGCTATAAAATTTCTTTGGTGTCATCAGGTGGTTATCCACTCTGAAGCCACAGGCCTTGAATGAAGTCTGTACTTTAGCCAGCTGCTCGTAATCAGCTGAGGTGCAGTTTATTTGCCACACTTTCTGAAAGTCTACAGAGATGTGCTTCTTTGCGTTGTCGGTTATCAGCGGAATGATGTCCTCAATGCCATGCAGCGTCCGTTTGTCATAGTTTATCCTGAGAATAATGCTTATCCCCGGTATTATTTCAGGCAATAGGTTTATGTTGCTTACTATTTTTTTGAACGTCCCCCTTTTGTCCGAGTTGCGTTTTATCAGGTCGTGACGCCTCTCGTTTCCATCAAGCGCTATCTGCAAGCTCGTGAAACGTAGGTCTGCCATGCGCCTCATCATTTCTTCATCCATATATGTTGCGTTGGTCGTGGCATGTTGTGTGAATACCACATCGTGCTCTTTGGCCAGCTCATTGCAATGGGAAGATATTGGAGCCACAACATCATCAAAATACATCAATGGCTCGCCACCAAACCAATCGAGATGCAATGCAGGTATGCGCAAGTCGTTTATCAATAAAGACATATGATTTTTCACAGCTTTAATCATTGCCTCATCCATCCGGCCACTATGGGATGTCTTGGAATATTCCGTTGAACAATACCAGCATTTCAAGTTGCAGTCAAGCGTTGGGTTGATGGTGACATGGTGTTTTTGATTCTCATACACCATCTTGTTGTTCATAAACTTTATGTAGTTCAACTCGTCATAATCGCCTTCAACAAAAAATCCGCATTTCTTGAAACTATCATAAAGCTCACCGTATTCTGAACGGAAATGTTCCAGGTCGGCCACCAATTGGGATATGGCATCAAACTCTTCGTCTTCCAAGCACACAAGAGAGTTTGTCAGCGTATTGTACACCAATTTTTTGTTACCGTAAGGAACGACAATATTATAATAACTAAGTTTGTCCATGCCTTATGCTTTTAATTTTGATAATGGCAGTGGGCCACTGCTTGCAGGGCCCACTGCTTTATTAGCCTATCATGGGCATGCAGGTACTAACAATATATGTATATTGGCTTACAATTATTGTGTACATGTATTGGCCCACAATTACCATTAAATGTAGGATCGCCAATAATAGGGCACCACTGCACAAAGTAAGTGCCTCCCACTCCTCCGACCACATGGGTCAGCTCTCCGTCACTGAGGCGTTGCATTATAGCAACCTCGTTCAACTTTTTCTTTGTTTCCATTGTTTCTGGTTATTAATCGTAATTACCTACTCATATAGCTTTTCGGTTTCCGCTCCTTTGTGGTCTGGTACATGCTTTTATCTATGCGCAATAATAAAAGTCGGTATGTCGGAATTTGTCCCTGCCGAATGCGGCGCAGGGCCGGTATCATGTAATCAATCAAACAGACGTGAGTCAAATATCTATATATCGCAAATATACAACTTATTCTTTAAGTTTGGTTGTTTTGCTTCCATTATTTTTTATACTTATAAGCATTTGGCGGGTTATCGACCCATTGACATGACATTGCCACCAACAAGGCGTGATGCAGTGAGCACTCGGCGCCCAACCTTTAATTCTTAATTTTCAACTATTAGATTCTGGCTGGCCTGTCGAGCCTCCACCTCGCTATGTCGGAGGCAAAGAACAGCACATCGAGAGCCACAAGCCAGAGCGGGAGCCAATGCCCCGGCTGAAAGTCTGAGCAATAGAAGGCATAAAGCGTGATGGCCATGAACGCCAAGTCGAGCTCAAGGCCCACGCGGAGTTCGCGCCTGAGGCCTCACCCAGCCGAACGCGGGCGCACCACAACCGCCAGCAGGCAGACGCAAAGCAACGACAGAACCACGGCCAGAGGCCACCTCCACGGCCCGACGCCCGAGGCAAAGGCCACGACGCCAACACCAACCAGCAGGGCCACACCAAGCACAAGCTGAGCCACGAACGACGCCACGACGCCACGGCCGGCATCGGCAACGGCACCATCAGACAGGCTGCCGCGCCACTGGCGGAACCACGTCGGCGCACAGGAACACAGCCAAGGCGGCAAACACCATGTTGACCACCAAGGCCGACTGCTCAAGGCTGAGGCAGGCCAGGATGCCAACAAGCAGGATGCCGTCGACCATCAGCGTCTGGCCGGAAAGACGGCGCAAAAGCCCGCGCAGGCCCAGGGCAACCACCCCACATACGGACAAGCACACAAGGGCCAAGGCCCAAAAGCCCCCGGCAATACTACCAAGCCACACGCCAAAAGCTGCAACGGCACAGCCACCCGTTAGCAGCAGCAATGATTTCCTGTCAAAATTTCCAATAATTATTACTTGTTTATTTGTTACACATAACAACAGACAGCCATCGTTTGAACAAAAAAAATTTTGCGACAACCCACGTTCCGATTACAAATACACAAAATAAACGGCTGTCTGCAAAACAAATTACAACAAATTAAAAGACTTCACCGACAAATAAACAAAAATCCACAGGCAATCAACCACGGCCAGAGCCCCCGCCATAAGCTTGGGCCACAACCTCTGTTTGAGATGGTGAAAGACCCAAAGGCAGGGCCGGGGCAAGTTGCAAGCAGCACCATGCCCCCGGCCCTGCCTTTCAGCGGGCAACTGACGGCCCGGCACCGCCACCTCCGCCCACCACGAGGGTGTTGGTGGTCATGCGCGTCATGTATTGCTGTATGATGGCTTTCAGCTCGCGCTCCATCGCTGCCTGCTCGCTGACGCGACCCACGAGGTTGTGCTCAAGCAGCAGGTCGGTGCGGAAGCGGTAGACGGCCTTGGTGCGGCTGCCGTCGAACTGCAACAGGTAGTCGCCCTTGACATACTGGTAGATGCCGTTCAGGTAGTTGACGGCCCATGTGTCTTGCGGTTCGGTGTTGAAGAGGTCGCAGCCGAAGGCCACATACGGGCGGTCGTAGCCCAGGTAGCCCAACACCGTTGGCATGATGTCAATCTGCTGCGCTATGGCGTCGCGCATTCCCGGCTTTATCTCGCCCGACGGGTCGAAGAATATGATGGGCGAGCAGAATCCGCCCAGGTCGGTCTGGTAATAGTCGTGGTCAGAGAGGTTGGTGTGGTCTGACGTTATCACGAAGAGCGTGTTTTTGTACCACGGCTGGCGGCTGGCCGTGGCGAAGAAGCGTCGCAGCGCGTTGTCGGTGTAGCGAATGCACTTGTGTATGGCTATGCCCTCCTCGGGGTAGACGTCTTTGTATTCGTCGGGTATTACGTAGGGGTGGTGCGACGATGCCGTGAACACAGCCGACATGAACGGCTGGCGGAACTCCGACATCTTGAGCGCGTAGAACTGCAGGAAGGGCTCGTCCCAGATGGCCCACATGCCGTCGAAGTCGCGGTCGCCGCCAAAGCGCTTGTCGTCGTTATACTCCGTGCGCCCGAAGTAGTCGTCGAAGCCCGTGGTGCGCGCAAAGGCCTGGAAGCCCATCGAGCCGTTCTCGGCCCCGTGGAAGAAAGCCGAGTAGTAGCCCTTGTGCTTCAGCTCGCCTGCCAGTCCGCTCACGTCGTTCATCGACGAGGGCGTGAGGAAGAACGGCTCCACAAACATTGGTATGCCCGAGAGTATGCTCGGCATGCCGTCGATGCTCTTGCGCCCGTTGCAGTATGAGTAGAGCCACGTGGCGCTGTGCTGCATTAGCGAGTCGACGAAAGGCGTATATCCCTTGTACTTGCCACCGTCGAGCCAATGGTTGTAGCCCCCGATGTACTCGCGGCCGAAGCTCTCTACAATGAGCACCACCACATTCTTGCGGCGGGCCACCGCGCTGTCTTGCGGCATGTGCACCGGGGTGTATATGGCGTCGAGCTCGGCCGGGGCGAAATAGCCGGGCACGGTGAACACGGGCTTGTTGAACGTGCGTATGAGCGAGAACGGCGTGTTGAGCACCACGGCGGCCTCGAGCGGGCGGTCAACATACTGGTTGGCGTTGCTTATGGTAATGGGGCGCACGGCCGTGGTGGCCCCTCCGCGCATACCAATCACCGTCAGCGGCACATAGGCCAGCAGCCACAGCAGCTGAACGCCGTAGTAGGCCAACGCGGGCTTGAGCCTCAGCGGCTTGCCCACACAGGACGGGCGCGGGCCCGAGGGCATGAAGTAAAGCCGCCACAGCCCCCACACGAGCACGGCGGCAAGCACCACGAGGTACCAGTGGCGCAGCAGCTCCACGCCTACCACCGAGCCGATGTTGTGCTCGGAGGCAAACTCAGAGAACACTGTCACCGTGGTGCGGCGCCCCGTATACTGGAAATATACCGAGTCGGCAAGGTTGGCCACTATGCACACGGCGTTGCACACCACGAACACCCAGCGCGCCACGCGCTGCCAGGCGTCGGTCTCCTTATAGTGCAGGGGCAGCAGCATCAGCAGCGCGTAGAGCGCGTTGGTGTAGAGTATGGCCGACGTGTCGAACACCAACCCGCCGTGCAGCATCTCAAAAAACTTGCCCCACGTAAGGCTTGGGGCGAAAGCCTGCCAGTTTTCAAGCAGGAAAGCCAGCCGGCACACCTCGTAGACCACATAGACGAGTACGAGGTTCATCACCAGGCACAACGGCCCGGAATAAATGGATTTGCGTATTCTGTTCATTGCTATCATGAGGCCCCTCTCCCGTCTCCCACGTGGGGAGAAGATCTGGGTGGAAGGGTGGCAGCCCCTCTCCCGTCTCCCCCGTGGGGAGAAGATCTGGGCGGAAGGGCGTTCTGTTAATTAATTGTTTATATTATTATATTCTATTCTATCTTACCTGTGGGCAGCCTCACGTAGGCAGCGTAATATCCCACGTGGAAAGCTCCGTCGGCAGCGTAATATTCCACTTAGAAAGCTCCTCATCGGAAACGTTGTATCCCACGTGGAAAGCTCGTCGGCATCGTAGCTTCTCCCCACAGGGGAGACGGGAGAGGGGCTTTACCTATACACCATCCTCAGTATGAGGAAGTTGGTTGGCACGGCCACCATCAGCACCAGCACCGGGGCCACGAGCCGGTGTATTCCCACGGCCACGAAGATGTTGAAGAGCACAATGTGCAGCGAGTAGTTCACCAGGTGGCTGAAGCCGAAGCCCGCCGCCTTGCCTGCCGAGACGTGCGACCTGAAGGTGAAGTGGGTGGTCATGAAGAAGTTGCACACCAGGCTCACCACATATCCCACGGTGTAGTCGACGCTGAGCCACACGCCCCCCTTGAGGAAGAGCTGCATCAGGTAGTATACGCCGTAGTGTATGGCGGCGGCCACTGTGCCCACGATGCAGAACCTGACAAACTGCATCAGCTTATCTCTGTCGGGCATTCTCATGGGATCGTAATGTTGTTGCGGCCGTGCGCGGGGCATAGTCGCGGGTTGTCATCTCCACCACGAGCTTTATCCATATCAGCACACAGGGCAGCGCCTTGAGCGCGTAGGGTTGAACGTAGTGCTTGCGCAGGTATGCGGGGAAGAGGTCGGAGGGCGACATCGACGTAAGTATGAAGGCGAAGACCATCAGCGCCACGTCGAGCCGCGACCGCTGCCACGGCGCCTTGACATACCACAGCGCGGCGCCCGTGAGGGCTATGATGTATGTCGACGACTCGCTGCCTGTGCTGAAGAGCACCACGAAAAGCAGCGTAGAGGCCAGGAAGGCGCACCGGAAGGCCTCGTGGCGCCACTGCCCCCGGCGCAGGTATGGCAGGGCAAAGGCCGCCAGGCCGGGCACTATGAGCCACAGGTCGGAGTACGACGGGCACCGGCTTATCTTGCGCACCAGGCCGAGCAGCGACTGGTTCTGCCCGCCGCTGAACATGTTGTCGGCGTTTTTCTCGGTCAGGCTCACCCACCACGCCTTATACTGCCCCACTATATACTCGGGGCTGCTTATGGCCATGGGCAGCACGAAGAACACCGCGGCCCACACGGCCAGCCACATGGCAAAGCGGGCCTTGTGGCGCGAGAAGAAGAAGAAGGCCAGGCCCACAATGCCGTAGAGCTTGACAAACGTGCCGAGCATGACGAGGAAGGCCGCCGTGCCCTCGCGCTCGCGCTCCACGCAGACGTAGGTGCCCACTATGATGGCAGCAATGGCTATGTTGAACTGGCTCATGAACAGGGCCGTGAGCAGCTCGTGGGCGCAAAACCAGTAGACAAACACCTGCTTGCGCCACTCCATGGGCAGCCGCCTCACGGCCACATAGAGCGACATGGCCAGCATCACCTCCCACAGGAGCAGGCCCAACCACTGGGGCACCACGGCAAAGGGGGCTATCACCATGCTGAACGCCGGGCCGTAATGGTTGGTGTCAAAGTATTCGGCCGGATAGGGCTCGTAGAGCGGCAGCTGCCCCCATGCATGCCAGAAGACATACTTGAAGATAAGGAAGTTGTTGCACTTGCTCAGCTTGAGCAGCGCGGCAACCACGGGCAAGAGCAGCCACAGGCCCACCAGCGTGCGCGGGTCGGTGAAGAACGGCTTGCGGAAGAAACGCCGCAAGGCTTCGGTCGTATTGTTCATCTCGCATTCAAATTTCATGCAAAAGTAGCTATTTTTCCCGAAATGATGCCGTTATCTCAATATTTTTGCATAGTTTTGCTTATCATTAAAAACAAAGCCACGACATGAGAATAGGTTTCGACGCCAAGAGAGCCGCCCAGAACCGCACCGGCCTGGGCAACTACAGCCGCTTCGTGGTGCGCATACTGTCGCAGGCGGAGCCCGCCAACGACTACCACCTCTACACCCCCAACGCAAGGCGCACGCCCTACCTGGGCGAGATACCCACGCTCGGGGCGCTCCACCTGCACACTCCCTGCCAGGCGGTGTGGCGGCGCCTTGGGTCGCTGTGGCGCGTGTGGGGCGTGGCCTCCGACCTGCGGCGCGACGCCATCGAGCTGTACCACGGGCTGAGCAACGAGCTGCCGCTGACCATAGGCAGGGCGGGCTGCCGCTCGGTGGTGACCATCCACGACCTAATCTTCATCCATTGCCCCGAATACTACCACCCCATAGACCGAATGATATACAACTACAAGTTCCGCCGCGCCTGCCGCGTGGCCGACAGGGTGATAGCCGTGAGCGAGTTTACCAAGCGCGAGCTGGTGCACTACTACGGCATCGACGAGGGTAAGGTCGACGTGGTTTACCAGGGGTGCGACCCGGCCTTCGCCGCCGACATAGCCCCCGAAGCCCTTGCCGACGTGAGCCGCCGCTACTCGCTGCCGCCGCGCTTCGTGCTCTACGTGGGCAGCATAGAGCGGCGCAAAAACCTCATGCTGGCGGCCCGCGCCGTGGCGCTGATGGCCCGTCGGGGCCGTCAGGCGGCCGACATCGTGCCTGTGGTGGCCGTGGGGCGGCACACCGACTATGAAGACGAGCTGCGCAGCTACCTGCGCAGCGAGGGGCTGGAGCAGTCGTTCCGCTTCGTCCACGGGGTGCCCTTTGCCGACCTGCCGGCGTTCTACCGCCTGGCCACGGCCTTTGTCTACCCCTCGCGCATAGAGGGCTTCGGCATACCCATGCTCGAGGCCATCACCAGCGGCCTGCCGGCCATAGGCTGCACAGGCTCGTGCCTCGAGGAGGCGGGCGGCCCACACTCAATATACGTAGACCCCGACGACGCCGGGGCCATGGCCGACGCCATCGACACGGCTTGCACCGACGGGCCGCGCCGGCAGCAGATGATTGACCGCGGGCGCGAATATGCAGCACGCTTTGCCGACAGCCGGTTGGCTGCCGACCTCATGGCCGTTTACCGCAAGGCCATGGCCCGCGACTGACAGGGACGGCAACCGCGCCGCTATTGGCACCGGCACGCACAAGGCAGTAACTCAACAACAAAGATATGGGAAATGAAAGCCACGCCGATGGCATATCGGTGGTTATCAACACTTACAACGCCTCGAGGCACCTCGACAGGGTGCTGCAGTCGGTCGGCGGCTTCGACGAGGTGGTGGTATGCGACATGGAAAGCACCGACGACACGGTGGCCATAGCCCGCCGACACGGGTGCAGGGTGGTGACGTTCGAGAAACGGGGGTGCAACATAGTGGAGCCCGCACGCCAGTTTGCCATCGGACAGGCCTCACGGCCGTGGGTGCTCGTGGTCGACGCCGACGAGCTTGTGCCCGAGGCGCTGCGCCGCTACCTCTACGAAATCATTGGCAGCGACGGATGCCCCGACGGACTGTGGATTCCGAGGAAGAACTACTTCATGGGCAGCTTCCTGCACAGCTGCTACCCCGACTACATACTGCGCTTCTTCAGGAAGTCGGTCACAACGTGGCCGCCCGTAATCCACACCGCCCCGCAGGTGGAGGGCCGCGTGGGGCGCATACCGCGCAACCGAAAAGACCTGGCCTTCGACCACCTGGCCAACGACAGCGTGGGCACCATACTGCGCAAGACCGACACCTATTCAGACCACGAACTGCCGCGACGCCGCCACAAGGGCTACGGCACGGCGGCGCTATTGGTGCGCCCCGCGTTCCGTTTCTTCAAGTCGTATGTCATAAAGAGGGGATTTCTCGACGGGCGGGCGGGCCTCATCCACGCCATGCTCGACGCCGTCTACCAGTTTGCGGTGGTGGCCAAGCTCATCGAGGAGCGCCGCAGGCAGTGAGCCGCCACGGCCCACATCGCCCTTGCCTAAGGCTCAGGGCCGTTCCACAGCCGGTCGGTGAACGTTGGCGGGTGTGCCCCACCGTCGGGCTTTATCTTGTATGTCAGCTTGTGGATGAACGATCCACTGGCGGCCTCGGCCATCAGCTTGCCGTCGTAAGTCCGCCCTTCCTTCATATATCCCAGCAGCACGTGGGTGGGAGCCTCGCCCACGCGGGCCATGCGCCCGTATTCCTCGCGCGCCACGGGGTCGGCCTCGACCATGGCCTTGAACATAAGGTGGAGCTGGAAGTAGTGCAGCAGGCGGGCGTCGGAGGCCCACAGTTCCTCCATGAGCTGGCGCCAGCGGCATATGAGGTAGTTGCCCGCCGCGGCCCTGATGAAGCAGCTCTGTATTAGCGTATAGCCAAACTCGCCCTCAGAGTGGAACACGAAGAAACCGGCGCGCGATATGCTCTCGGGTATTGGGGCGGTCATGAGGCAGGTGGCGTCAATCCAGAAACCGCCGTAAGCCGACAGCAGCCATATCCGCAGCAGGTCGGAGAACTGGGCGTCGGCAATGCGCCCGGCGCGCCGCAGGGCCTTGATGCCCTCGGGCAGCGCCACATAGTCGGAATAGTTGGCCTCGGTGACGAGCACCACCTGCTGCCCCGGGGCGGCATGGCGGCGCACGGAGTCGAGGCAGCGGCGCACAAGGGCGGGCATTCGTTCCTCGCCCTGCAGCCAGCACTGCCATATATATTCCACCCCCGCCGACGGCTCGCGCCTGCGCTCCACAGGCAATGCTGCGGGCGGCGTGCGCTCAACGTAGCGCCTCTTGAAATAGGCCACGCACCGACGGTCGTTGAGCGGATGCAGGCAGTAGCGCACGCGGTGGCGCGCCTCCCTGGCGGGTATGAGCGCCGAGACGCAGGTGGCCAGCAGTTTCTGAAGCCTTACGCGCAGTGTGTTCATGTCTGTTCTTGTTATTGTTTCAGGTATTTGTCTATCCCGTTGTCACAGCGGCTTATGCGCCCCTGCTTCACCCTCTCCAGCTCGTCGAGGTGGCGCTGCTCGCCCGAGCGCGACGCCTCGGGGTGGTAAAGGTGGTAGACGCAGCCGCCCATCTTGAGCGACTTCTTCCCCACCCCTGCAAAGTGAAGGCGGAATGCTATCTCGCCGTCTTCGTGGCCCCACTGCGTGAGGTCTTCGTTGAAGCCGTTGACCCGTATCAGGTCGTCGCGCCAGAAAGCCATGTTGCAGCCCCTGAGGTGGTCTATGCGGCGGCCGTAGCGAGTGGCCATCCAGTGCCTCAGCAAGCGCGAGCGCAGGCTGTTGGCCGCAAAGCTCAGCGGCATGTTGAACAGCGTGGGCCTGAAATGCTCGTCGGAGAGCACGCGGCGCGTCACCTCGGGCGAGAGCCTGACGCGGCTGCCGCACACGAAGAAGCCCCGTTCGGCCAGTTCAAGGTGGTCGCTGACGAAGTGGCGCCCCAGCAGCACGTCGCCGTCCACCTGCAGTATGTAATCGCCCGACGCCCTGGCTATGGCCTTGTTGCGTATGGCCGAAAGGCGGAAGCCCCTGTCCTCTTGCCAGACATGAAGCACGGGTATGCCGCTTTTGCCCGCCAACGCCTCGACAACCGCACGTGTGTCGCAGGTGGAGCCGTCGTCGGCAACGATAATCTCATCCGGCGCGACCGTCTGCCTCAGCATGCTCTCAAGCGAAAGCCTCAGGGCGTCGGGCCTGTTATACGTAGTGACTATTATGCTAGTCGAAGGTGTGCTGATACTTTTTCCCATTGTCTATATATTAATGATGCTACAATAACGCCTTCTGTTCACACGTCCATGAACACGTCGGCGAAGCGGCAGAAGCTGTCTTCGGTTATCACTCCGTCATCCGGGGCAATCCAGTGGAGCGGGCGGTCGTGGTAGAATGCGGCCACGAGCGAGAAGGTGCTCTTCGGCCCCATGATGTAGTCGCACTCTGAGAGCAGGTAGAGGTCTTCGCCGGGGTTGCCCCGTGTGAGGTGCATGTCGGCCACGCCCGAGCGGCTGCGCAGCAGGCCTATGTCGACCCGGGGATCGTTGGTGGCCACGAGCACCTGCACCCTCTTGCCCGGGAAAAGGGCCGCAAACTGCCTTACACGCTCTGCATACTCGTCGTCGGAGAAGAAGTAGGCCCCGCCCTGCCAGCGGGCGTAGTCGCCCCGGCGTATGTGCAGGCCCAGGCGCACGTCGGCCTCGGGCAGCGAGCGCAGCCATGCCGCCTTGGCCGCCACCTTGGCGGGGCGGAAGGCGAAGAGCGAGGCTATCTCGGCCCTGTATTTCATGAACAGCTGCGGGTGGCGGAAGCTCCAGCCGTCGGCGGCTATCAGGCGGCTTTGGCTCAGCAGGCGGTGCACCTCGGGGTCGGTGCGCTGACGCGGGTGCTGCAGCCACAGGCAGCGTATGAGCCTTGTCTTTATGAGCAGCTTGGCCGCGAGATAGGTGGCGGGGTTGTGCCACGGCGTTTCGCAGATGTGGAAATAGCGGTACTTGTAGGCGAAGCGCATCGACACTGTGCGCACCCCGTACTCCCTGCCCCATGCATAGATGTGGGCATACTGCAACCAGTTGTTGCACATCTGCCCATAGCCTTTTACGAATATCATTGGCTGTCGGTCGTTGTTATACAGCGGCAAAGGTAATAAAAAAAAACGAACGGCGGCCCGATGTGCATACTATATTCTCCGCCTGCCGCCTACATTACAACGGCCGCCAACAACCGGCCTGCGCCATATTCACCACCCAGAACACGTGCCAAAGCCATGTAGGCCAGCCACGGTGTGGGCCACATGTGCCGTTCCGCAGTGCAGAACGGCACGTATTACGATGTCAAACGAGCCGTTTTGCACTCCCAAACGGCACAAACGCTGCCGCATTACGGCCCGTCGCCCGGCAGCCGCTTGCCACTGCATACCGCCATGCACGCTGCCATCCGGTTTCAAAGCATACTTTTTTACAGTAAACATCTTCCACGTGTTTCTTTTTTCACTATCTTTGCATACGATAAAGCTACACTCGGAAGACTGAGAGCAAGCTCTCTCTTCGCTCGTTTGCATTATCCTTGCATACGACAAAGCTGCACTCGGAAGACTGAGAGCAAGCTCTCTCTCCGCTCGTTTGCATTATCCTTGCATACGATAAAGCTGCACTCGGAAATGTGAGGGCAAACCCGAACGCAGGCTGAATGCACTATGGCGGCCAATGGAATGACCACTTCTTAACAAAGGAACAAATGGACAACGGAATCGGAAACACAGACGTGGTAGGCGTGATTGTGACCTACAACCGCCTCGCCCTGCTGAAAGAGACGGTCGGGGCGGTGATGGGGCAGACGTGCCCGCTGCGCAAGACCATCATAATAGACAACCACTCGACAGACGGCACGGCCGAATACCTGGCGTCGATAGGCGGCAACAAGGCCATAGAGACAGTGCGCCTGGCCACCAACACGGGCGGGGCCGGGGGCTTTGCCGAAGGCATCAGGAGGGCTGCGCTGTGCTCGCCGGGATGGATATGGGTGATGGACGACGACACGGTGCCCGCCCCCGACGCCGTGGAGCGCATGGTGCCGTTCATGGGATGCAGCGACGTGGGCTTCCTAAACAGCAAGGTGGTGTGGACCGACGGCAGCCTGCACCTGATGAACCTGCCCGGCCGCATCGACGACGAGGCCCGTCGCAAGGCCGCGCTCGAAAGGCTCGGGCTGGGCGAGGGCTGCGGGGCGGAGCCCATAGAGGGGGCGTCGTTTGTGTCGCTCTTCGTCCGCGGCTCGCTGCCGCGCGAGATTGGGTTGCCCTACAAGGAGTTTTTCATCTGGAGCGACGACGCCGAATACACCGAGCGGATAACCCGCCACGGATATGCCGGGCTGCTGGTGGATGGCAGCGTGGCCACCCACAAGACGGCCGAGAACTATGCGGCGTCGATAGACACGGTGCCGGCGGCGGCGGCATGGAAACTGTATTACGGCGAGCGCAACCAGTCGTTCATGCGCCGCGAGCGCAAAGGCGCATTGGCCTTCTTCTTCTCGCAGCTCAACGCCCTGCGGCTGCACGCCCGAAAGATACGCAGGCGCAAACTGCCCAAGGACGAGGAGCGCAAGCTGCTGGCAGCCTGCCGCAAGGGGCTGCTGGCGGGCTTTACGTTCAGGCCAAGGGTGGAATACATAGACTGAAGGCCGGACGGGGTGGTCTACGGGGCGCAAATGGCAATGGCACTTGCGCGGCGCGCGGCGGCAAAAGAATCGGCAATGAGATGCGCAGCCACGGTCAGCCCCGCGAGAGGGCAAACAGCAGGCGGGCCGAGGCCACCTTAAGGGGGTTGACCAACAGGCGCTCCAACCATCCGGCAAGCCGCCCCTTGACACGGCCGTTGCCCCGCACCTGCCCGTTGGATATGCGCGAGGCAAACACGGCCTGGCCGCCGGCATGGCGGCGCTCCACCTTCTCGACGTCGAGGCGGAAGGCGCGCGGCCTGTCCGATGCGCACACACAGGCCGTGAGCACGGCCTGGTCGTGGCGGTGCTCGCGGAAGCGGGGATGTTGCTCAGAACCAGCTGCGGCATCTACGAACAGTTCGGGGTGGGCGACGGCAAGGTCGTACCACCGCCTGAGCACCTCGTTGCGCCCGCTCTTGCGGGCGATGATGAACGTGGCCTGCACCTGGCTGGCGTTCTTCCATGCGTCGCGCCTGGTGCCGAAATAGTCGAACACCTCTTTCTTGCACCACTTGGCGCTCTTGCCCTCGGCCAGAAAGAACAGCTCCTCGCGCCCGTCGACGGCGTCGAAATAGCGCTGCCAGTCGGCGTGGGGCATCAGCGTGCACCCGGCGTCGGCATACACCACAATGTCTCCCTCGGCCGCACGGTCGAGCTCGCTGACAATCACGAATGGCTTCCACAGCCAGTAGCCCCCGCCGCGTGGATAGTCGCGGGTGTACGAGGCAAACGGCTCGGGCAGGTCGGCAGGCGTATAGAGCCTCACGGAGTCGAACACCCCTGTGGCCCGGGCCTCGCGCCCTATCCTCTCGAGCGACTCGCGGTAGTTGTCGTCGCCGTATGTCACAAACGTCTTCTTCATGCCCTCAAAGCCTGCTCAGCATCCGCCTGCGCTCCTCTTCCGAATACTCTTTGTTGAACTGCTCGCGCGTGCGCTTCCACCGATTGTGGCTCCACAGCCAGTACTGCGGCGCGCGGCGTATGCTGTCTTCGAGCATACTGAAGTAAAGGCGGGTGTAGTGGAACTTGACATATCCGCCCGGCGGCAGCGGCATGGGCTTGAACGTACACACGTAGTAGCCCCGCCTGGGACGCTCTATGTCGGCGTAGAACACCTCGGCGCCCGTGAGCATGGTTATCTTCTCTGCCCCGGTGAACACCGGCGTGTCGTGGTTGAGGAAGTCGACCCAGCAGTGCACGTTGTGCAGCCCCGGCACCTGGTCGGCAATGTAGCCCACGATGTTTGGCCTCTGCTGCTTTTTCCATGTGACGATGGTGCGGAACGAGTTGTCCATCTCGATGTTCGTACAGCCGAAACGGCTCCTGAGGCGCTGGAAGAGCATGTCGATGCCGCGGTTCTCGAGCGGGTGGTAAATCTGCGAGCAGATGCCCTCGTCGACCAGCAGCGGCAGCGACGTTATCCACTCCCAGTTGCAATAGTGGCCCAGGTATAGCGAGCACGTCTTGCCCTGCCGCAGCCTCTCCGACAGCTGCTCATGGCCCACGAAGCGCATCCTGCGGCTTATCTGCCGCTTGCTGATGGTGAGCAGCTTTAGCGTCTCTACGAAATAGTCGCACAGCCAGGCGTAGAAGGCCCTCTCCACGCCTGCCACCCATTCTGCCGTCTTGTCGGGAAACGAGTCGGTGAGGTTTTTCCTGACAAGCGGGCGACGGTATTTCACAACATGGTATACGATGAAGAACAGCACGTCTGACAAACAGTAGAGCACCCTGAGCGGCAACAACGACACCAGGCAGCAGACTGCGTATATAGCGTGATAAGCAAAATTCATTATGACAAACTCTTTCGTTCCGTAATTGACAACAATAAAGCACTGCGGCAACAACGCCGCCAGAGGGAGGCCTGCCGCCGGCACGGCCCCGCCAATCACGCCCCGGGGCCGTTGGCGATGCAAATATATACAAAATAATCTGATTAGAAGCCTGCGGGAATAAAAATAAGAACAAAACTCTGCGAAATAGCGGCCAAAAGGGCCCCAGGGCACTTTTAACCGAAGAAAAACGGCGTGGCATTGGCCGATGACGATTTTTTCGACTATCTTTGTGCGACACAAGCCGCAACCGGCAAACGGCTGCCGGGCACGCCCGGCGCCGGAAAGCGGCACCGACGGCATAACAAACAAAACACGAGACAGATGAAAGCAATACAGAGGATGGCCCTCGCGGCCGCGACCCTGGCCGCATCGGCCACGGCGCAAGCACAAGACACAACATTCAAAATAACAGGCACCGCCCCGAAAGGCGCGCAGACCATATACCTGTATGTGGCCGGAGAAAAGGACGCCGCCGACAGCGCGGCCGTGAGCGGCGGGCGGTTTGAGCTGAGCGGCAGGCGGCAGCTGAACGCCGCGCTTACCGTGGCCGACAGGCAGGAGGGATGGACGCTGTTCAACGACGGCACGCCCGCCGACATAGACATGCGCACGCTCGAGGCCAAGGCTTCGCCACTCAACGAGCGCCTCTTCGGCGAATACCGCCGCATAAAGGCCCTCGACGACCGCGGCATGGAAATATACAATGAGTTTGAGAAGATAATGCAGGGCACCACGCCCGCCGACCAGGCCGAGAAGAGCAGGCTGTCGGCGCAGATGGACGCGCTCAGGGACTCGATGGTGGCGCTCTACATGGAGATAATAGACAGCAACCGCGACAACCTGATAGCGGCCGTGTTCATAGACAACATTTACCGCGCCACCGACTACCAGACGCTGAAAGGCATGCTCGACCCGGCAGCACCATACTACGGCCACCCGCTACTCAACAACGCCAAGACGGCGCTCGCCGACATGGAGGCCAGCATAGCCAAGCGCAAGCCGGGCACCATGGTCACCGACATAGAGATGGCCGACACATCGGGCAAGGCGCGCAAGCTCAGCGAGTGGTGCGGCCGTGGCGGCTATGTGCTGATAGACTTCTGGGCCAGCTGGTGCGGGCCGTGCCGCATGGAGATGCCCAACGTGGTGGCCAACTACAAGAAATACCACCCAAAAGGCTTCGAGATAGTGGGCATATCGTTTGACAAGGACGCCTCGGCATGGCAGGACGCCATCAAGAGCATGGGCATGGAGTGGCCCCAGCTGAGCGACCTGAAGGGTTGGAACTCGGCCGGCTCGTCTACCTACGGCATACGGTCGATACCGTCGAGCATACTCGTCGACGGCTCCGGGCGCATTGTCGACGTAGACTTGCGGGGCCAGAGGCTCGGCCAGAAGCTGAAGGAAATCTACGGGTTCTGACAGCGCTGCCGGCAGGCGGCAGCCCCGGAGCGGGGCTGTCAGCGGCCGGCGAGGTACCACTCGGGCTCCTTGCGTTCGCGGCACAGCTTGGTTATCTTGCGCTGCGCCATCTTGTACATCATGCCCGAGAAGCACCGCGTGTGCTGGGAGCACACCTCGACGCACCTTCCGCACGACATGCATATGTTGCCGTCGGTGCGCGTGGGCCGCAATGGCGAGATGGCATGGACAGGGCACAGGCGCACGCAAAGCTCGCAATGGGTGCACTTCTTGCGGCTGCCCGACGGGTAGATGGGTATGGCCCCGGGCGTCTTGTAGGGCCTGTTGCCCGGCACGGCCGGCGGCACCAGCCCGTATACCGACGGCAGCGAGGCCAGCAGCGAGGCGCAGGCGTCGCCAAAGCGACCTATGGCGGCCATGTCGGCCTCGTCGGGGCGCCCGGCCGCTATCGACGTGAATATGGAGTGCCGGGCCACAAAGGCCCCCGCCGCCACCACGCCGAAGCCGCCGTCGCCGAGCAGGTCGCACAGCTCTACCAGCGCGTCGTCGTAAGCACGGTTGCCATAGACACACACCGCAATGGCCGGGGTGCCCCTGCCGCGGAAGCGCAACAGCGCGTCGGCCGCCATGACAGGCACCCGCCCGGCATAGACAGGCACCCCCACCACCATGAGGTCGCCGCGGTCGGAGAGCGCCACGTCGTCGGGCGGCTCGAGGGCCGTGATGTCGTGCTCAACAACCGTGCCCGGCAGCCGAGCGGCCACCGCCCTGACCACCTTGCGGGTGGTGTAGGTCGCACTGAAATAAACAAGATGTACGTTCTCTATATTCATACTTCAGACTATCGTTGTGCGGCCGGGGCGCCGCCGGCCCAATAGGCCCCGCGATGCCCCGCGCCCTTATATAAAATATGTACAAAACGATGCAGCCACACAACAGGCATCGTGCGGCTTGGGCAATGCAAAGATAATGAATTATGGCCAATAACCGGCCAACAGACAGAAAAAAGCATCAAAAAAGCTCGCCAAAGTTGCACAATCACCATATCTTTGTGCAAAAACAGATGCTTTTTACCCAAATTATTTGCGTAAGTGGATAAAAATTAGTTACTTTGCACCCGAATTTTTTGAGAATAGAAGTCATTATTAACATTTTAAAATTTACAATCATGTCAGAAATTGAATCAAAAGTTAAGGCAATCATCGTAGACAAACTTGGTGTAGACGAGGCAGAGGTAAAGCCCGAAGCAAGTTTCACAAACGACCTGGGCGCCGACTCTCTGGACACTGTTGAGCTCATCATGGAATTTGAGAAGGAGTTCGGCATTTCCATTCCCGACGATAAGGCTGAGAAGATTGCCACTGTTGGCGACGCAATAGCCTATATCGAAGAGAACGCAAAATAAATTTTTCTCACCGTCCGGGAATTGGGAAATGAGAGTTATGGCCATTGCCTGGTGGCTGTTTGCCCCGGCATGCGCATGATTCTCATTTCCGAATTCTCTTTTTTCAATTCATAGCATGGAACTAAAAAGAGTTGTTGTAACAGGGCTCGGAGCCGTGACACCGGTTGGCAACACTCCCGAAGAGACCTGGAACAACATGGTCAACGGAGTGAGCGGAGCCGCCCCTATTACATTATTTGACGCTTCCAAGTTCAAGACCCACTTTGCCTGCGAGGTGAAGGGGCTCAACGTGAACGATTACATAGACCGCAAGGAAGCCCGCAAGATGGACCGCTACACCCAGCTGGCCTTCATCTCGGCCATCCAGGCAGTCAACGACAGCGGCATGGACCTGGATGCGACAGACAAAGACCGCGTCGGCGTGATATTCGGCGTTGGCATCGGAGGCATCAAGACCTTTGAGGACGAAGTTGGCTACTACGGCGCCCACAAGGAAGACGGGCCCAAGTTCAACCCCTTCTTCATCCCGAAGATGATAGCCGACATAGCCGCCGGCCAAATCTCGATACACTTCGGGTTCCACGGCCCCAACTATGCCACCACATCGGCCTGCGCGTCGTCGACCAACGCCCTGGCCGACGCCTTCAACCAGTTGCGCCTGGGCAAGGCCGACGTGATACTGGCCGGAGGTGCCGAGGCCGCCATCTGCGCCTGCGGCGTGGGCGGGTTCAACGCCATGCACGCCCTGTCGACGCGCAACGACGACCCTGAGCACGCCTCGCGCCCGTTCAGCGCCAGCCGCGACGGATTCATCATGGGCGAGGGCGCAGGCTGCCTCATACTCGAGGAGCTGGAGCACGCCAAGGCCCGCGGAGCCAAGATATACGCCGAGATGGTGGGCGAGGGCGAAAGCGCCGACGCATACCACATCACGGCATCCCACCCCGAGGGTCTCGGAGCCAAGCTCGTGATGGAGCGCGCCCTGCAGGACGCCGGCCTGAAGCCTGAAGACATTGACTACATCAACGTGCATGGCACATCGACGCCCGTGGGCGACGTGTCGGAAGCCAAGGCCATCAAGCAGGTGTTCGGCGACGCTGCCTACAAGCTCAACATCAGCTCTACGAAGTCGATGACGGGCCACCTGCTCGGAGCCGCCGGCGCCGTGGAGGCCATGGCAAGCGTGCTGGCTGTGCAGAACGACATCGTGCCGCCCACCATCAACCACGAGGAAGGCGACAACGACCCCGAGATAGACTACAACCTCAACTTCACTTTCAACAAGGCACAGAAGCGCGAGGTGCGCGCCGCCATGAGCAACACGTTCGGATTCGGCGGCCACAACGCTTGCGTCATATTCAAGAAATATGCTGCTGAATAGTGACTTGATAGACAGGATAAAGCTCCCTTTCCGCAAGGACAAGGAGCTTTATTCTTCGCTCAGGGCCATCATGGGCTTCTACCCGCGCAACATTGAGCACTACAAGCTGGCGCTGATGCACAAGAGCGTGGCACGGCGCAACGCCAAGGGGCGCCCGCTGAACAACGAGAGGCTGGAGTTCCTGGGCGACGCCATACTCGACGCCGTGGTGGGCGACATAGTATACCGCCACTTCGAGGGCAAGCGCGAGGGCTTCCTGACCAACACGCGAAGCAAGCTCGTGCAGCGCGACACGCTCAACAGGCTGGCCCAGGAGATGGGCATCAACCAGCTCATTCTCTCGTCGACCCACTCGAACGCGCACAACAGCTACATGGGGGGCAACGCCTTCGAGGCACTGGTGGGCGCAATCTACCTCGACAGGGGTTACGACGCCTGCATGCGGTTCATGCAGAACCGCATACTGTCGCAGATAATCAACATCGACAAGGTGGCCTACAAAGAGGTCAACTTCAAGAGCAAGCTGATAGAGTGGAGCCAGAAAAACCGCGTCAACCTCGAGTTCGCGCTCGTGAGCCAGTCGAAGGAAGACAACAGCAGCCCGGTGTTTGTATACAAGGCCGTCATCGAGGGCAAGGAAGCCGGCACAGGCAAGGGATACTCAAAGAAAGAAAGCCAGCAGCTGGCGTCGAAGGAGGCACTGCAGAAACTCCGACGCGAGCCGCAATTCATCGACGCCGTGTTCGCCGCCAAGGCCGAGCGCACCAAGATGGAAGAGGAGCCCGTGGCCACCGTGCCCGCCACCGACGACAAGGCCGACTTCATCATAGCCAAGGCTGAGGCCGCCGCCGCGCAGCCCAAGAGGCGCAAGCCGCAGGCCGAGAAACCGGCCGAGGCCCCCAAGCAGGCCGAGGCTGCCGACGACCACGACGAGTTTGACCTGTCGGACATCACGGCCACGCCCAAGGAGATGTCGCGCGAAGAGATAATAGCAATGGCCGAAGCGGCCGCCTTTGCCGAAGGCGAAGGCAGCAAGCC
>ENA-ORSJ01001395-ORSJ01001395.1-human-gut-metagenome-genome-assembly--contig:-NODE-1395-length-20389-cov-11.535900_pt1 | contig 20389 bp, 20 predicted proteins | sample MGYA00242191_ERZ509158 | MGnify/ENA primary metagenome ERZ509158 (study PRJEB26280, sample SAMEA2338623) | human gut metagenome | biome: human gut; feature: human-associated habitat; material: faeces...
AGGATATGCGGATGATCGAGGACACGAAGAAGTGGGTGCTGTCCCCTGAACGCAAGGCTCCGCAGGCCACGAGAGAGTACGCCGCCCATCGGTTGGACACCGTGCTGGACAAGTTTCTCAAGACCATGCAGACCACCGCTGCCCGCTTGCAGGAGAATCTCCTGAAGCCGGAAGTCCGGCAGAAAGGCAAAGAGCAGGTCAAGGAAAAGGCACGGGATTCTGTTCTACAACTGCTAAGCCGATTGCAGGCAGAGCAGACACAGCGGAAGCCATCTGCACCGCCGATTGCCGAAAAATCAGAAACACGAGGTGATGTTTATTGAGCAAAGAAGTCAATCAGGAAGAATGCAGCCCCCGAACCGTTGCAGACGTGAAGGAAATGCTGACCAAACATTCCAACGGCGAAATTCAGCGAACGATTCAGAACTGCATCACGATTTTGCAGAATGACCATGTGCTTGCCGATGCCATCCGGCTGAACTTGTTGAGTGAGCGCATCGACATTGTGAAGCCCGTAGGCTGGCCCCGCTCCGGCAAGCCCCTGAACGACACCGACATGAAGTATATCCTGCGGAGAATGGAGAAATACGGTATTTCCAGCGAGAAGAAGATCGAATCCGCCATCCACATCGTTGCCAACGAGAACCGCTACCACCCCATCCGGGACTATCTGAACGGCCTGAAATGGGACGGCACGGAACGGATTGCCCACGTCCTGCACCACTTCCTCGGTGCTGCGGAGGACGAATACACTTGCGAAGCTATGAAAATTTTCCTGCTGGGAGCCATTAAGCGCGTGTTCCAGCCGGGATGCAAATTTGAAACCATGCTCTGTCTGGTGGGCGGGCAAGGCACAGGAAAGTCCAGCTTTTTTCGGCTGTTGGCGGTCAAGGATGAATGGTTCTCGGACGACCTGCGGCGGCTGGACGACGACAACGTGTACCGAAAGCTGCAGGGGCACTGGATCATTGAAATGTCGGAGATGATCGCCACCGCCAATGCCAAGAGTATCGAGGAGATCAAAAGTTTTCTCAGTAAACAGAAGCAACGGTGTACAAGGGGCTACAAGCGGTATAAAGAAACAAGTGGTTTGATAGAGTGGAAAGAATGTCAGATTTTCCACTCTATCTTTACATAGTCGCTGGTTGCGCTGATTGAAGAAATCAGGCCGTCAGCGGCTTTTCGTTTGTCTTCAAAGCTGATATTCTCCCAATCGTCCAGATACCCGGACAGCAATTCAATCTGCTGGGAGGACAGCGTTTCAACGGACAAGTCGGCTATCGCCTTGGACAACGTTTTTCGGCGGTTGTCCAAATCCTCGATTTTCTTGTTGGCATAGGCCAGCAAGGTGGCGTTGGCCCCGGTCAGCGTATCAAGCAGTTTTTCAATCTCGGCCTCTACCTGTGCAAGCTCCACCTGATAGGCGGTGATTTTCGGGTTTGCCTTTTCCTCGCCACCCCGCAATAGCTTGAACTCCCGGAACTTTTCTCCCATGGCGGTAAAAATAAATTGTTCAAACTCCGTCTTGCGGAGAGTGCCGCACCCCGGACAGCCCTTGTGGTCGGCCCGTTTGGAACAGCGGAGGTATTCATAGCCAGCGGGATTGTGGGTCGTTTTGAGTGCGTACCCGCATTTCCCGCACTTGATTTTCCCAGCCAGCCAAGTGTTGCGGGCCTTGCGGCCATTCTGGAAGGTGGTGTTTGTCATCAACTTCTTGCGGCACCTCAGCCAAACATCAGCAGATACAAAGCCTTCATGTGGCGCAATCACAAGGATCTGGTCTTTCAGGCTCTTGTCCTTGTCCTCCTTCACATCCCGGCCTTGATAGAGATAACAGCCATTTGTCCCGGCGAAATCGGCGGCGTCATTGACTACCACCGTACCCTGACTTTTGAAAAACTCATACATTTCCAAGTCGGCCTGTGCATAGACCGGGTTGCGTAAGAGTTGGGATAAGTAAGAACGGGTCAATGACTTCCCATATACTTTGATACCCCGTTCCTCAAAATACCGGGTAATATCTCCGAAGGAAGTCTCGGGCTCGGCGTACATTTCAAACATCAGGCGTACATGGCTTGCGGCTATGGGGTCGGCTACCATCATCTTTGTGCGGATATTTTCAACCACCGTCGGCTCCAAGTCGAAGCCATAGGGGGCTTGACCGCTCATGTGAAAGCCTTTCAGGCACCGGGAGTAATAAGCGTCTGTGACACGCTTCTGAATTGTTTCCCGTTCAAGCTGGGCGAATACGATACAGATATTCAGCATGGCCCGGCCCATAGGGGTCGAGGTGTCAAACTTCTCTGTGGAAGAAACAAACTCTACATCGTATTCCTGAAACAGCTCCATCATATTCGCAAAGTCCAAAATGGAGCGGCTTATTCTGTCCAACTTGTAGACAACTACCCGGCGTACCTTGCCTTTGCGTATCTCGCCAAGGAGCTTTTGAAACTCGGGCCTGTCGGTATTCTTGCCGGAATAACCCTTGTCTTTGAAAACCCGGCAACTGCCACCTTTCAACTCATACTTGCAGAAATCAATCTGGCTCTCAATGCTGATACTGTCCTTGCGGTCTACGGATTGTCTTGCATAAATTACATCTTCTCTGATATTCATGTTGGGCTCCTTTCCTGTGGAATGGAGCTACCAACCTACAAGTATATTATACCATTGATAGCCCCGAAGGACAATGTTGTCGATGGTCAGGCCGGGGTATCGCTGGCCCTTCTGTACTTGCTGAACACCTCATAAAGACAGCGTTCAATCTCCTTTTTCCGCTTTTCCTTTTCCTTCGGAGAGAGTACCGGCGTAAGACTTTCCAGCACAATGCTTTTCCCCTGAAAAGGTACGGTCTTGGTTTCACTCTGATAAGTAACGGATTGTACCATTAAAGCCTCCTTTGCGTAGTTGGTTGACTGCCAGCGTTTTCCCGCATTGTCCCGGTGGGGAAAAGCGAAAGGACAGCACCCGGCAAAGAGTGCTGCCCTTTCGTTCCGCTCCACGCTTCGGGCCAAGTTGGCCCGAGGTCAGGACTGCCAGTTTTCGTAATAGTGCGCCGCCTCCTCAACAGCGCAGAAGTCAAAGACTTCATAAAGCTCAACGAGCACCTGATGAATGTCCTTTGCGTGGAACCCACAGTTTTCCATGGCTTTGATAACATAGCCACGGCAAGCGTCGTTGCTCCATTCCTCATTCATGGTCAAGACCTTCTTTCTTATAAAGCTGGGGGCGCTGACGCTATATGTTCGGCCTGTCGCAAGACAACTGTTTTTTTCGTCAGCGTCCCCGCTGGATTGTGCGGCAAATCGGAGCGAATAAGTTGCCAACTTATTCCTTACGGCCCGTTACAGATCGTGGCCGTGGAGATGGCTTGTCCCCACTTGCGGCATGAGTAGTTGTCGCTCGTTTTCCTTATGGAAAAGTCTTGGCGTACCTGTTGCTTGGCTCCCTGCCAAGCACTCCGAGTTACCCGCTATTCAGTTGTGTGAGGAAGGTTCATCCTCTCATTAACCGTGTCAGTTAGAACGGGAAAAAGAATAGGCTCACAGAACTTTTTCCAAATATTTTTTCATGTTCTCCAAGCCACGCTGGATGGCGGCGTTGATGGCCCTTTCCGTCACACCTTCGGCGGCAGCAATCGCTTTGACCGAGTGGTTCAGCAGATAGTGCTCAAACACCCGCTGGCCCTGTGCGTCAGGCAGACTATTCAGCGCATGGCAGATATGCTCGAAGCGTTCCATGCGCTCGATCAGTTCTTGCGGAGAAGGGTTAGAGAAGCAAGCAGAATATTCAATGCCGTCCTCGGCATCCAGCGAGTAGTGCGCCTTATTGCGATAGATACGACGGCGGCTGGCCTTAATGTACCTCTGACCCGCCAGCAATTCTTCCGCAACTTCTTCCGTGACTTCGACCATAACATCTTCCATATACCACGGGTAAAATTCCCGCAAATTGATTTCCTTCATTGTGTACCTCCGTTTCGGTGTTGGGTGTTGACGAGTGACCGAAGCGAAGGGCGGCGGAGAGCGGCACCGGGGCTGGACTTCGGGCCAAGTTGGCCCGAGGCAAAGCAAAAGAAATGCGCCCGCACAGCAAGACGCTATGCAGACGCATGAAATTACATTATCATAATTGTACTGATATATTGTACCTTCATAGCCAGACTGTCCCGGAGGGGGAGCTACGCTTTTTTTAGCTGGTGAAGGTCATGGGAATTGTGAGAAAGTAAGATGGACACGGCGACACCCTCCTATGGGCCGCCGTGGGATTACTGAATATCCAAAAAGAAACAGCGGCTCTGAAAAATCAAAGCCGCCCTTGTGGATATGTTATGATGGCGTGGAAATGTACCTGCCTGTCAGCGGCTTTTTTTCTTTTCTGCCGCTGGGCAGATTGATAAAATATAAAAATTCGATAGCCCCATATCTATGTATGTGAAAATCCTATTTGCCAAACTTTATGTCGTGTAGCCTACTGTCTGTTACGAATTTCTTTTTTCGTGGATCGCCCTCTGCTCGATATACCATCAAACTTTTTAGATTGAATATCGAACTCCAAACTGTTTGAAAATTTGGATCTTCATATTGACACATAAAGCCATATTCGCCTTTGAGAAGGCGTGTAGTGGTTTCAAAATAATCGTCAGTAATCTTGTCTATAAAGCTATCCATAACGACTTTATAGCGTTTTGCAGAATCGTAATCATCACCCTTAGCATCGTCATAAGGAGCATATTCATCAGAAGTGAAGCTATTGACCGTACATACAATGTAACCGTTATCTGATGTCACAGCTTCACGAACTCTTTTTTGAGTTGGAGTACATTCGACGACAACCATCTTCCCATTTTTATCTGCGAGAAGAATGTTGCAGTTAGACGCTATTGGCAATTCCATAAGTAAAGCCATAGCCATTTCAGTATTATTTGCCTTTTCCAATAGGTATCTAACAATGAAACAAGAATTGAAACCCGGTTTAATCTTTTCAAGTCTGGTCATAACAAAAGTCATAGCAACCGCTAAACCATGTTCATTTAACCCTTCCTCTCCGTTAATAAAAGAGGAAGTAGTAATGTTGAAGCGGTTTCCGTTTATAGGCGAGTAGATTTCGCTTTTGCTACCATCTCGTAAATATGGAGGCAAATCATTATTGCGTCCATAAATTATATTGCCATCCTTTGAGTAAGCAAAAGCGGTACATCCTCTGATTTCAACTGGAATATTATTTTCCAGATTATACATACAACACCCCATACACAACATCCATGATATGAAGGATATATAATCGGCACCTATGGTATCACTCACACCTCTTATTTCCTCACATACTTCTGGGAAAAATTTTCTAAGTATTTTTTCGCTCTGCTTTCCATGTTCTAACTGGAAAGTATCGAGATGAAGTGGAAACGATATGTTGCCTCGTTGAAAGATTGTTCCTCTTTTAACCCCCATTTGGTAATGTTCGCCTTTCAATCTTAAATGGTACATTTTATGTGTTCTCCTTTTTCTTTTTAATTGCAATCCATACTTCCGAATGTCCATGTATCGTTCCATCCTCAACAACCGGATAGACTTCAATATCAGGTAATCCCGCATATTCATAACCGGAAAAGGGTAGCCATTCAGTATAAAAACGACGAAATACACTTTGTACACTTTCTTTGAAGTAGCCATCGTTTTCAAATATTACCCAAGTTGTTGCAGGTATTTCATACTCATACATTCCTTCGGGTACGAGAGCGTCAGTTGAAGCCGCAATATAATAGAAAATGTTGTTTGGATTTTGATAGACGCTTATGCCCAAAACACCTTTTGGTCCTTTATGTGTAAAACTGCATATCTGATTAAATTGTACTGTCGTCAAAGTATGTTGCCAAAAAATTGGCACACTTTTTATGTTAGTTTCAAAATCCTCTACCAAAGGGGTGCGCACACCAACAATACGCATAGCTCCCTTTTCCTCAATGTGGTATGACATTGCACTTCCTCCTGTAATGTGGACAGAAAATTTAATAGCTGGATAAGCATTTAATGTACTTCCAATATCTTTGGCCGCAATCGGAGAAATGCCATGTACATTTTGAAATGCCCTATTAAAAGATGTAGGGGATGTGTACCCATATTTTAATGCGACCTCCAACACTCGTTTGTCTGTCCGTTGTAGCTCAAAAGCAGCCTGTGTCATTCTACGGCGTCTTATATACTCAGCTAATGAAATTCCTGTGATGTAAGTAAACATCCGTTGAAAATAGTAGGTTGAACAACACGCTATCTGGGCTGCTTCATCGTAGGATATTTCACTATCCAAATTATTTTCTATATAATCTATGGCGTTGTTTATCTTTTTCAACCACTCCATTCCTTTACCTCCTTTTAGACATCATATCCGATATGAGAAATTTAATCCTCGCTTTCTCTGCGCTCTTTTGTAAACTCTAACCCAATAAAAAATTGTGTGCAAGCCCATTACGAAATAAAATACTACCAAAATATAAAATTGTGCTTCGTTCTCATAATCATACCCGAAATGTAGAATAATATATGGGTGATATGAGAATGTACCAAGACGAAAGGCGGCTTGACTTCCACGCATTAGGCCGGGAGATCAAGCGTAAAAGAGAGGCGAAAGGTTGGACGCAAGAATACCTTGCACAGCTTGTAGACCGTACTCCTCGCTCCATCATGTATTTTGAAAACCGGGGTCAGCATCCAAGCCTAAATACCTTTTACCAAATCGTCACCTTGTTGGACATTTCCGTAGACCAGTTCTTTTATCCTGACAGGCAGAACAGCGAAAGCGACTGCCGCCAGCACATTGATAGATTGCTAAACTCAATGGATGAAAAAGAATTGACGGTCATGGAGGCCACAGCAGAGGGACTACAAAAAGCCAGAGAAACGGAGGTCAAATAAAAAGGGCCTTCGTTTTTCTTGTTTTTGGGGACTTTCCGGGGGTGCCGCTAAATGGCAAGCAATGCTTCTGTGGCCACAGAAGCTATTTTCACAAGCCCGGCCTTGCGGCCCGTCTGTGAAAATCTGCTTGTTGGGGAGCCTCCCCAAACCCGGCGCTTCGGGCCAAGTTGGCCCGAAGTGTCAGCGTCGCTTTGCTCCTTATGCGTCACAGTCCCTAACGCTCCTGTTCCTTCTTTCTGCCCGGCTCCGAGTAGCCCAGCAGATAGTCAATGTTGGCCTTGATGGTCGTGACCTCCTGCATATCCGCCTTGGTTTTGCGGTACTCGGCGTAGAGCTTCTTTTTCTGTTCCGAGAGCTTGCGGCCTTCCTCTTTGAGCGTGTCCATCTTGGGGAGCTTGGCCCCGCCGAGGATGGCTTTGAAGTCGGCACAGGCCGCCCGGTAAAGTTCAATATCCGCCTCATGCTCCGCAAGAAACTTCTTACTGTATTTGCTGGCCTTGTACTTCTCAAAGACGGGCCGGGTCTTGGCATACTGCACCGTTGCCGCCTTCAATTCCATGTTGGTATGGAGGGCCGCTTCGGTGCTTTTGATTTGGTCAGACAGCTTGTGAAAACGCTCCGTGGCCGCTGTGGCCTTCTGCTCCAACTGCTCATAATCCGTCAGGCCGTTGTCCTGCAAATAAGCAAGGGCGGCGGCCATCTGTTTCAGATTGAACACCTTAGCCCACCGCTCATAGCCGGGGCCTTTTCCTTGGAGCCGGGATTGAATGTCAATAGCCAGATTGATTTTCTGACGAGGCTGGCCGGGCCGTTGGCGGGAGCCTGACAGGGCGGCCCGTATGTCCGTTTCGCTGTAACCTTCCCCGAGAGTATCAGAGCGTAAGCGGGTAAAACGCTCCTGACCGGGAGCCCGAAAGCTGATTGCGCCCCGCCTTTGTTTGACCTCATAACCCGCCTGCTCCATCAGGGAGAGGAACGCCGGGAAGTCGGCGGGCTTCTTGGCAAGGGCGGTATCAATGGCGGCCCGCAGTCTGTCCTGATAGGTCAGCGGCTTTTTCTGTCCGGCCTGCCACTCCCCATAATTGCGAAACTTGCCCTTGCTCCGGGGCTTGGGATTTTCCACGATGGAGAGCCCGTTTTCCAGACACAGACGGTCAGAGAGCCGCCGCAAGGCGAAGGACGAGCCCCAGAAGTTGCGAAACTTCCGGGTACAGTCAAGGGTAGTAGAATTGTAGTAAATGTGTGAGTGGATATGCTGCTTGTCCGTGTGGGTCGTAACAATGAAAGCGTGTCGGCCCTTCGTCCAGCGCATAGCCAGCTCATAGCTTATCCGATTTGCTTCTTCTGGCGTAATCTCTCCGGGATAGAAGGATTGACGGATCTGATAGCATAGCACATCAGAACCCTTCTTTTGTTCCCGGCCTGTCATGGCCTTGTAGCTGGCCTTTGCCAAAAGAAACTCAGCGGCTACCGTGGCCGGGTCGCACTCATAGGAAGATATGTATTTCCCGTCCTCCGTCTTTTCAGGATTTTTCCCATAGTCCAGACAATCACGAATGGCCTCGGCTATACTTTCTCCTTCGTTGGCGTGGCGTTGCAGCAAGGCAGTTGTTGCCAGAGAAAATCCCTCCCTTCATAGAAAACGGCGGCCATGCAAGGCCGCCGTCCATATTACTTCGGGACAACTTGGCCCGAAGTGATCAGCTTGTGATGAATTGCCGCAGAGACAGGTTTAAGCTGTTCAGTCCCGTAATAACAGCGCCCGCCACCGCCTGCAAGCCGAAGGGCGAAAGCAGGAACGCAATTCCCAGATAAATGACGCCGCCCACCGGGTAACTGATGAAGAACAGCCCCACGCCCAACAGGGCCATGATAACCGAGGCCGCAGTCAGGAGGAAGGAGGACACAGAAAACAGGAACAACAGGACGGCAACAAGGACGGTCAGCAAAACGATAAACGGCGCAGCAATCAGTTTTAATATAAGTCTCATATCTTTAGCCCCTTTCTATCTTTCTACCTATATTTTACCATGCGGGCGCAGGGGCAACAATGTTGCAGACGGTTAGTAAAACTTGTCCAAAAATAATAGGGAGTACCAAATTGGTACTCCCTCATTTTCTGGCGGCTCAATGTGGACTCGAACCACAGTTTCCCCCTTCATAAATACACTTTATCAAATGTACTTATGAAGGGGGGCGTCTTTCCAATTAGACTATTGAGCCATTACTATATCTGCTAAATAAGCTATTTCTGCGTCTAAAGTATCATCTACTCTAAACAGAGTGTTTATGTAATTTAGAATAGCCTTTTCACGCCGTTCTTTCGTATATTTTTTCCAGTCCGCTTTCTGGGGATTTGTGGCGTCCGATACAATCTTTTCATAGTCATATGAAATATGATTAAAAAGGTATGTAGCCAATTCGACACACGAACGAGCAAACATCACAAAATCATCAAAAGAAATATTATCATATTCATTTGGCGCTGACAACTTGGAAAATTTAGCTTCTACCTTAAAATCATATTTTTGCAATTTTTTATACTCTTTTATGTGGTCATCAACCTCGCACAAATCATGTACTGCCGAATTTCTGATTAGGCGATAGTATTCACATAAGTCATATATTGCTTGTTTATCCGCAGGTAATTTGTCTTGTATTATATTATTAGTAGCACACTTTAACCATGATTGCTCTTGCACCTTGTCTTGGTAGGTTCCCCTTCCGTATTTCCTTACTTGAGTACAAGCATCTTTCAGGAATGTTTCAAAGCACAAATTGACATTAACAATATAACTTCTTGAAATAGCATTAACCATATTTTCTGCGTTATAGTCTGTTAGAGTTACCGAATTGCGAGTGGCAAGGGCAATAAAATTCTCTCTGGTTGCCATATCTTTTTCGTGGTCTAAAACAAAGCACCTTTTTGATAATTCGATAAATTGATTGATAGCACAATACTGACCTAATACATCTTTGAAATTATTCAATATATTTTTCTTCTGCATTGTCATATCATCAACCCTCTCAAATTTATTAAGTATTATACGACATTTTTCCCAAAATAACAACTGCACGACACAAAAAAGGCGGGGCGCAGACCATAAAGGCCCGCACCCCGCAAGGTTATTTTCCCACCAGCACAGACAGCTCCGTGAGTACATCGGACACCCGGCCCCAGAGCTTTTCATAGTCCCGCTGGAGCCCGGCAATCTCCTCCGGGTACACGCCGAAGGTGTTGGCATGGACGGCTACCTGATTAAGATTGTTGGCGCACCGCCGCTGTAAAGATACCAGCTCCTTGACCGGGGCAAGGTCTACATGGAGGATATAGCCGTTTAAGGCCATCTTCCGCATATAGGCCCCGGCGTTGGTAATCCCCGCCTCGGCCATGCGCCGCTGTATCTGGGCCAGTTCGTCCTCCGTGACCATCACATGAAGGTGCCTGTCACGCTTGCGCCGGGCCGTCAGCGTTCCTCCCGTTCCCGGCTCCGCTTGTGGGCGGGCGGCTCCTTCACTCTGTCCAGCTCCTTTTCCTCTGGCCCCTTGGGGAGCGGCGAGGGCGGCAGGTTGTTCAAAATGCCGTCCAGCATATTGCCGTTCTGTTCCTCGGAGAGCTCGACTGTCAGCAGGTGGTTGTCTTTTTCGTTCATAGCGTCCTCCTATCTGCCCTCACGGGACTTGTTGTGTTTGGCCTTGTCGGGCTCCTTCGGGGGCTCCGCTCTGCGGGCCGCCTCCTTGAGCTGGGCTGTGATGGAGGGTCGGGCCGCCCGATCAGGGTTTCCGGGAGCCGGGCGCAGCTCGTAGTCCTCCATCTGCTTTTCCGTCAGGGGCTTCAAATAAGCCAGTTCGCCCCATGCCCGCATAGTGCCGCCCTCCACCATACGCCGCTCGTCAAAGTTGATGATCTCCACGGGAGCGTTGCCGGGCGGCTTCGGGAAGGTGCCGAGGTCAACGGGGCGCTGGGTAGAGTAATAGCGGTAATACTCCGCCTGTTCATGGCCCTCGGTGCGCTCATGCACGCCAAACAGTTCCTTGTAATCGGCCACACGCTTGGCAAAGTCCTTCTCCGCTGTCTGGCCGCTACTGTGGTAGTGGCCCCAATAGTAGTCCTTCTGGCCGTTCTCTGTTTCGGTAAACTGCCATGTGACAAAGGGACTGGGGGCCGCTTCGTCAAAGCCCAAAGCGAAGCCACGGCTATTGTCAAAGGTAACGGATTTCAAAATCTCATAGCCTTGATTGCTTTCTATGTGTTTTCCTCCTTTCTGACCTCGGGCCAAGTTGGCCCGAGGTGATGAAATGTTACGAAATACCCATCCAAACCAGGGCAAAAGGTATTAGGATATTCAGGCCCGGAAAAGTGGTTCAAAAAAGCCTGATATTCCGGGCTTTTTCAAGAGGCAAATCGTAACGGGGCTACTTGTTTTTATCACGCTTTTTCCGCATGCGCTCCCGGCTCCTTCTGCGGTTTCCCTCGGCCTTGCAGGCTTCGGAGCAGTAGGCTTGCCGCCCCTCCGGGAGAAAGGGCCGCCCGCAGATAGCGCATAGGCGGGTGTCCGGGACCGGGCCATCCTCGCAGATAGAGGCCGATAGTACCGGGTCAAGGGGCAGAACGGCCTCCCGGAAGTAGCGGCAATAAGCCCCCGTCCAACACTTGCCAAGCATATAACACTCACAATCCAGCGGCAGGCAGCCATACTCCCGGTCATAATTGGCGCACATCTCCGTGACCAGTTTTCGGATACCCTTTCGCTCGTCACGGGTCAGTTCCCGGCACATCAAGACTTCGGGCCAAGTTGGCCCGAGGGGCGAAACTTCTTGCGGCAACGGCTTTTTCTGTTTCCGCAATCTTTTAAGTAGCGGCATCCGGCACAGCGGTCAGCGCCGCCACGGCCCGGGCTGGGGATCTCTTTCATCATCTTTTCGTAGGGGCTGTTGGTAAAGTTCATTCCTCGTCCTCCGTTTCTTCCTCAGTCTCCATATCTCCATAGGGGTCGGCCTCGTCATAGTCGTAATCGTCCTCGTCCAGCCCAGCGGCTTCATGCTTCGGACGGTAGACCTTGAAATAGTAGGCCGCACCACCGCCCACCAGCGCCACGGCGGCAACCATCAGAAGATTGCCAACAGGAAAGACTGTGTCTTTTTCCGGGTCAGACTCCGGCTCGGGAACAGGTTCCGGCTGGACAACCGGCTCTGTTACTTCGGGCTCCGGGTCTGCTTCTGCGAGAGCCAGAAGGTCTTTTTCCGTGACAGCGTTCAGAAAATACACATTGTTCTCAGTGCGCTGACGGTCAATGACCAGATAAAAAATATTCTCGCTTGGGGTGGTAATCGTAAAAAACTCCTTGCCGTCCTCGTCGGTGGCATTATCTACCACCGTACCCGTTCCATCTGGGGTGAAGGGCTTGGTTGTGGTTTCCTCGGCGGCAGGCGGCTCGGTTTCTGCAACGGGCTCGTTGCTCTGGGCATAGGCCGTGGCGCTCATGCAGGTAAAAGAAAACAGGGCGGCAGTCAAAACCGCAGCCCTGCGAAAAAACTTATTCTTCATGTTTGGTATCCTCCTTTGCTTCGTCAGACTTCGGGCCAAGTTGGCCCGAAGCGGTAATACCGGGATTGCTGAAAAACTCAGCCAGTTCGGCGGGCGTCAGTTTCAGAGAACGAACAGCCTGAACAATCATGCTGTTTTCTTCTTCCTGACGCTGTTTCTCCAAATCCCGGATTTTGGCCTGCCACTCGGCAGCCTTCTCCCGGGCCTTCGACAGCTCTTTGTCGATTTTTTCAAGTTTGGTCATGGATAGCTCCTTTCTGAAAATCAGTTCAAGCGCCCAAAGGCGTAAAAGTGTTCCTGCCAGTAACTTGTATTGATACTGGCGTATTTAATAGGGTCGCCCGCATGGATCATCATTCCGCCGCCCACATAAATACCCACATGGGAAACGGGGCCATCGCAGGCATAGGTTTTCGTGAAGAAAATCAAATCCCCGGGCTTTGCGTCGGCGGGTGATACATAGGAGCATTGGTTGAAAATTCCCGTGGCCGTGGTGCGTGGCAGGCTATGAACGCCGCTTGCTGTGTAAACCCAGCAGACAAAACCGGAACAGTCGAAGCTGGTACTTGGAGAGGAGCCGCCCCAAACATAGGGCCAGCCCAGATATTTTTCCGCCTCCGAAATCAGCGCCGCAAAGGCCGGGTCGGAAAGGGCCTCGCCCGGAATGGTATAGTCGCTTCCGGGGTCATAGCTGCCTCCGCCGCTTGTGTAAATGTCATCCCACAGATAAGGCTTGTTGCCCTTGAGCTCCAAGGTTATGTCGTAGATTTCCTTCTGCTCGGCGTCCAAGAGGGAGCCCACCACCATGGGGAGGGTCTTGTTCTGGAGCCGTACATGGAGAATGTAATACTCATACGGCACTTCATAGGTGTCGGTGTGGGTCGTTCCGTCCTCGTCTGTCCATGTGTCCGTTTCGGTGCGGTAGCGTATCTCCACTTCTTCGGTCAGCGTCAGCTTGTATTGCGCCTCAAACAAGGCCCGGAGCTCCCCCTGCACATTCTCCCGGGTGTAGGTGCGAAGCTTGGCAATCAGGTAGGAAGTCAGCTCATAAGGATTGTGGCCCAGCTCGTCTACATGGTAACGGTACTCGTCATAGCCGGGATGGGTGCGCTCGATGTTGGCGATTTTCTCCCGGAGCTCATTTTCAAGGGCAGTATAGTCCTCGTTGGCCCCTAAAATATCCTCGTCCTCGGCGGTGTAGGAAGTCCCCACCACGGCGTTCATCATGCCCGTACCCAACGATGGAAGGGCGGAGAAAACGGAGTTGAGTATCAGGAACAGGCAGAACAAAAGCAGAATAATGACAGCGCCGCCCTTATGCCGCCGCACGAATTGAGCGGCATAGGCCGCCGCTTTCTCGGTGGTGGTTGCCGCTGCTCCCGCCGCCTTGGCGGTCTGCCTTGCGGCCTCACGGGCCTGCTTGGCATATTCCCGCTTGATTTTCCACTTCTGGGCCATACGGGAAAGAAAAGTGCTGTTTAGCTCCGGGTTCTCCTGCACCATTTTCTGATAGTGGAGGTCTGCATGGGCTTTTATTGTTCGCCGTTCCCACTTCCTAACCTGACGGGCTGGGTGCTCCCTGATACGCCGCTTGGCATAACGGCTGACTTTATGCGCCCCGGCCTCTGCTAAAAGCTCGGTCTTGTGGGCTCCTTCCACACCAACATTTTCGTGCTCGACCTCATGGATTTTGCGGTGTCCATAGGCCCACACACCAGCCCCCGCCACCATGACTGCCTGCTTGGGAAGGCTGGGCGGCCTCGGCGGCTCCTGACGGGATAGCTTTTCCTTTGCCATTTCCAGCCGGACAGCGGAATGTTCCGCCTTGGCCTCGGCTCGTTCTTTCTTTTTCTCCCGCTTGTCTTTCTGGTCTTTGCGGGCGGTCTGCTCCTCACAAACGGTATCTTCCCTGGCTTCGCCCTCCTTCCGCAAGCGGGAGGACGGCCTTTCCCGTTCGCCGTCCTGCCTGAATTTCCCGGTACTCTGGGACTTCGGGCCAACTTGGCCCGAAGCCTGCTCCCTGTCCTGACGGGTCACTTCTTCTTCGGTGAAGTGGAGCCGCTCACGCCTTACCCGTTTCTCACCGTTTGTTTTCTTCGGGTCAACCTGTCCCGAAGCGTCCTTACTCATTCTGGGCCTCCTTTTCCTCCGGGCGGGTGGTCATAATGGAATAGAGCTTGGTATTCTTCGGGAAACGGTCAACAAACGGAATGGTCACATTTCCGAAGAACAAAAGGCCCTCGCCGGGATTGGAGTGGGTCACATAGGAAAGCTGGTGGGGACTGATACCCAACTGCTTCGCCAAAATCTGCCTGTCTCCCTGCGCCTGTGACAAAAGCACCATGAAATCAGAGTTCTCAAAGATGTTCTCGATCTGACGGCTGGCAAGGAGGTCTTTCACATTCTGGGTCAGGGCGCTGGGAACACATCCTTTTTTACGGAGCATTTTCCAGATGGTCACAAAATAGCTGGAAGTCAACTCGTCCTGCAACAGCACATGGAACTCGTCATAGTAGCACCATGTGGCGATACCGCAGGAGAAGTTGTAGGAAACCTGATTATTGGACAGGTCGTTGAGGATGTGCATGGCAATTTTGCGGAGCCCGGAGCCCAGCTTCTTCAAATCGAAGCACAGCACTCGGGCATTTTTATAGTCCACATTGGTTTTGTGGTTGAACAGGTTGAGGGAACCAGACACATAGATTTCAAGGGCCGTTGCCAGCCGCTTTGCCTCGGGTTCGCTCTGCTGGCACAGAAGGTCATACAGATCTTGAAGCGTCGGCATGGGTGCGTGTTCCGGGTCGTTGAGCAAATCCCGGTACACCATGCGAGCGCAGCGGTCAATGATGGTGCGCTCGACGGGCTGTAAGCCGTCCTTGCCGCCAACAATCAACTCCATGAGTGAAAGAATGAAGTCGCATTTCAAACTGATAGGAGAAACCTCATCATCCATGCTCAAATCCAAATCCATAGGATTGATGAAATGCGGGCTGTTGGGAGCAATCTCTACCACAAGCCCATCCTTCCCAAACTGGCACACCAGCGGGGAATATTCGCCCATGGGGTCAAGGATGATAATACGGTCATTGGTGGCAAGAAACACATTCACAAGTTCCCGTTTTCCGCTGAAGCTCTTGCCGCTCCCCGGAACGCCAAGATACAGCCCGTTAGGGTTTTTCAGCTTCTTGCGGTTTGCCATGATGACATTATGGGAAAGGGCGTTCAGGCCGTAATAGATGGCCTCGCCGTCCATGCGGAGCTCCTGCGTCATAAACGGAACGAAAATCGCCGTGGAGCTGGTTGTCATGCCACGCTGTATCTCAATCCCGTTGTAGCCGAGGGGCAGACTTGACACAAGGCCCTGTTCCTGCTGGAAGTCCAGCCGCTTCAAAAGGCAGTTGTACTTCTGCATAATACCCGATACGGTGAACAGGTCGTTGTCCAGCTCTCGGCGGGTGGCGGCGGTATTTACCACAAGGAAGGTCAAAAGAAACATTCGCTCGTTGCGGCTCTGCAAATCATTTAACAGGTTCTTGGCGTCCTGACTGAAAGTAACGAGGTCAGGGGGAAGAATGTCCATGTCATAACCGCTTCGGACGGCTTTTTTCTGTTCCTCCACTTTCATCTTGTCAATGTCGCTGACTTTGCCCTTGATGGTTTTGATGGCCTTAGCCTGATCGACGGTCTGAATGTGCATGGTAATGGTCATTTCAGCGTCCACCTCCAACAGCTCGGCAAGGAGCTTGTCGGAGAGTTCGGAGGCCATAATCTGCATATAGGAGGCCGCTCCCCAAGTGGAGCCCATGCGAAACAGCCGGGTCTGGCGGAAGTCAAAGCTGGTAGGGGCAATAAAATCTTTTGTTCCCATTCCGGTCTTGGGTATCATATCCCATGTGAAGCGGAAGGGCTCTGTGCCGCCGGGGTGAAGCTGGCCGTGCAGTATCTCTAAGCGTTCCAGCCCGTTCAGGGGTCGTGACTGTACGCCCAGCTTTTTGAAGTTGCTGGAAATATCAGCCTCTACACGCTCCAGCCGGGGCCTTGCGGCGGCGAGGCTGTCCGCTGACACACCGAAGGTCAGCAGTTTTGTCCGCACAATGCCGTTGTTGCTCTTGGCAATCTGGCCCTCCAGCATTTCCACATACTCCCTCCGCATATCGCTGTACCCGTCCTCCTTCATGGGGATATTGAGCTTGTATTTGCTCTCGGGGCGGCTTCGGTGATTGATAAAAGAAAGCTGGAACGGAAGGGAGCTGTCGAAGGAATTAAGAAAAGCGCAGTAGCCGTCAAAGATGGCTGACTGGTCATCAGCTTGCGCCAACTGATAGTTAATGTCCTCATATTCCATGCTCTTGGTATAGAGCCTGTCATTGACCCGGCAGATACCGTCCTTGAAAATTTCCCGGTACGGGATGGTCTGCTGTGCGGTCTGCGGCCCGGCTTTTTTTGCCGGGGCCTGTTTCTTGGGCTTACGGTCAGGACGCTTTCTTTCTGCGCCCGGCCTTGCTGTCTTTGCGTTGGTCTGCAATCGGGTGTTCCTCCTTTCTGCTCAGAAAAGCGTAAAAATTATCGGTCTTATAGGGCCTGACCTTCGGCAATAAAAACCGTGTTCGGATGATGTTGCGGAGCACCTTTTCAAAAGGAAGCCCGTCTTTTTCAAACATGGCGAACAGAAAACACGGCATCATCAGCCCAATCATCAGGAACAGGGCCGTACTGTTCCCAATGTGAGAACGGGTAAACAGGTAAAACGGAATACCGATACCACCCGCTATGGAGAAACAAATAAGCTGGCGCTTCGTCAAGTTGAAGGCCAGCTTTGTTTTAATTCGGCTCAAATCGTTAGGTACTGGCACATAGGCCAAAGAAATCACCTCCTTAGTGCTTCGGGCCAACTTGGCCCGAGGTCATCGTTCTGTCTGACGGGCCGGGGCCTCCTTTCTGGCGGACTGCGCCGCCTCAAGGCCCGACTGTCTGGCCCGCCAATACTCGGGATTGTACCGCTTGATAGAGCGGTTGATATTTTCCTCAAAGGCGGCCTTGTCTTTGATACGCTCGGGGATCTTCCAGAGCTTTTTGTCTAAAAGCTCCCGCAGCACCACTTCCTCCTGCGTATCTTCCTCAAAGCAGAGGTAGCCGCCACGCCGAAAGCCGCACCGCTTGGCTGCCGGGGAGAGAAAGGCCGCCACATCGTTTGAAACCATCGTCCCGCCATGGCTGGCTGTGCTCACAAGGAACACGCCGGGGCAGAGCGTGTCGCAGGTCTGTACCGCTCCCCACGGAGATTTGTTCGGCTCCTGATACATTTTTGCCTCCTTCCAGCTTCGGGCCAACTTGGCCCGAGGTATGATTTAATGGGCTCCGAATATGGACTTTGACAGGCTTCCTGTCTTAAAGAGCACGAAAACAAGGAGCACCGTGTAGCCTACACATTCCCAGATAGCGGCCATCATATCGCCGCTTGTAGCGATACTCTGCACCAACACGGCGTAAATCGCCATGCACACCATAATGAGCATCCCCTGAAAGCCGATGGCGAACAGGGATTTGAAATAGTTGTGGCCCATGTGGCCCGCCTCCCGGTTTGCGCTGGTGGCAAAGGGAATGGGGGCAAGGCTCGTCATCAGGTAAATTTCAATCATGCGCCCGTAGACGATGACGAAAATCACGATATTCAAAGCCGTCATGGTAAACTGCACGAAGAACGATTGCAGGAAAATACCGAGGAGCGGCCCCAGTTCCATGGCTTCAAGCTGGGTCTGCATATCATTCAGCACATCCGGCGTGACGGCGGTGGAGCCTTGTATCAGGCCCGCCGACTGTTGGATGACCTGTTGGGACACATCAAACACCGCCATGACGATATTGAAGGTGTTGGACAAAATCAGCACCGCCACGAAGGTCTTGAAAATCCATTTGAAGAAAATCCATGTATCGAAGTTGTGTAGATTGTTGTGGTCTATCAGCATTTGAATGAGCTCATAGGTCATCACGAAGGTAAGCACCAGCCCGGCAATAGGCAGGATGACCGTTTCGGAGAGCTGCCGTATCATGGAAAAGACCCCGGCGTTCCATGCCGCCGGGGTCATTCCTACCTGTGCCGCAATCTCTCCGACCTGCTCATTCACACCTGTAAAGAGCCCGCCGAGGTTTCCCATGATACCCTCGACCAACAGCCCTTTGAGCCATTCCGTGATAGCGTCGAAGATACTTTGCATAGCTTACTCCTTTGCGAAGATTAGAACAGGTTTGCCAGAAGCGGGATCAGGTTCATACCCAGCAGGACAATGCCGCCGCCAGCCATGAGCTGTTTTATCCCCAATTAGGTGTAAAACTCTGCTCGATGGCGGGCGGCGGCGTACAAAAAATCTATATGGTGTTTTTAAGAGAACCGTCCCGGCGGGACAGGTCAGGCAGTGACCTGTTCCACCTCCGGGATGGGTTTGAGATTAAAATGAATTTCGATAGAAATGTGTCTTGTTTTATCTTCGTCAATGCGCTCATGCACGACGATTTCTTTGATTAAGCGGTTGAGGGTGGCTGCGTCCAGCTCTGTGATGTTGGCGTATTCCTGAATGGCTTCCACCCATTGTTTTGCGTCATTGGCAAGCTGGACTTCATCGGACAGCCGCTTTCTGCCCTCGGACACTTTTGTTTTAAGCTCCGTCTGCTCGGTCTGTGTCTTTTCCAGCATGGTGTTGAAATTCTGCTCACTGATACGCCCTGCAATCATATCCTCATAAAGCCGCATTACCATTTTGTCCAGAACCTCAATCCGTTCCTCGTCCCTTGTAAGGGAGCGTTCCATTGCTTCCCGCTGTTCCCGCTGCTCGGCTTCACAGGTATTGGTCAGGCGGTCGGCAACCGCTTCCCCGTCCATCAGGGCAGCTCTGGCACATTCCCGGATTTTCCGCAGCACATGGCTGTAAAGGGTGTCATAATCAATCCGGTGCTGGGTGCAGTGGTTCTTTCCAAAGGCATTGTAGGTCTTGCAGGAATAAATCTGCTGGGGATGTTTTGCGTTTGTGTAGCGTATCGTCAGCGACTTCCCACACTCGCCGCATTTTATCAGTCCGGCAAACAGGCTGATTTCATTGGTCTGCCCCGGACGCTGGCGGGATTTCAGCTTGTTCTGCACAATGTCAAAGCTCATGCGGTCAATCAGCGGTTCATGCTGTCCCTCCACCACAATCCAGTCCTCCGGCTTCTTTTCCCCAATCGTGCCGATTTTGAAACGGTAGTCCTTTTTCTGGGAAGCAATCGCCCCGGTGTAGACGGGATTCATCAAAAGGTCTTTGATAACGGAGAAGTCCCACATATACCGCCCGTTTTCCGGGTCTTTCTTTTCCCATTTGGTGCGGGTATTGCGAAGCCCCCGTTCCCGGTTCCACCATGTGGGGCAGGGGATTTTTTCTTCCTCCAGCCGTCTGCGGATATAGTTCGGACCATGACCGTTCAGGGCATATCCGAAAATCAGCCGCACAATCGGGGCGGTTTCCTCGTCAATGAGCAGATGGTTTTTGTCCTCCGGGTCTTTCCGATACCCAAACGGGGCAAGACACCCGGTAAACTGTCCTTTCTGCGCTTTCAGAAGATAAGAGGAATGGACTTTCTTGGAAATATCCTTGCTGTACATCTCGTTCAGGATATTCTTGAACGGGGCAATATCGTTGTTATCCCGCAGGGTGTCGATACCGTCATTCATGGCGATATAGCGGACACCGTTTCTTGGGAAAAAGTCCTCAATCAAATGCCCGGTTTGCAGATAGTTCCGCCCCAGTCGGCTGAGGTCTTTCGTGATGACAAGGTTGATTTGCCTGCGCTCAATGGCTCTCAACATTCTCTGTAAATCAGGACGCTCCATATTAAGACCTGTGAAGCCATCGTCCTGATAGACTGCCACAACCTCCCATCCCTGCTTTTCGCAGTATTT
>ENA-ORSJ01001409-ORSJ01001409.1-human-gut-metagenome-genome-assembly--contig:-NODE-1409-length-20307-cov-5.930427_pt1 | contig 20307 bp, 17 predicted proteins | sample MGYA00242191_ERZ509158 | MGnify/ENA primary metagenome ERZ509158 (study PRJEB26280, sample SAMEA2338623) | human gut metagenome | biome: human gut; feature: human-associated habitat; material: faeces...
CAAAGGTGGGCAAATCCTGCTTGGCCAAAAGGGTCAAAGTCGCGTGGCTTTTCCAATATACATCAATGTGATGAACAACCTTTCGGTTGACTGCGACTGCGACGGTAGCCCTTCGGCACCACAGATGCGCGACATCGGTATATTGGCCTCGCTCGACCCCGTAGCCCTCGACAAGGCGTGCCTCGACCTTGTGTTCAACCACCAGTCTACGGCCAACGATGACAGCAGGCCGCTGATACAACGCATCAACCGGCAGCACGGCACGCACATTGTTGAATATGCAGAACAGATTGGCCTTGGTACGACGGCCTACAACCTGATAGACATTGACGAAGAAAGCGGCATACACAATGTGGCCGATGACAACTTAAGGTATAATGTGTACACCACAGAAGGGCTGAAAGTGCTCACCAATGCCAAAAGCCTCGGTTCATTGAAACCCGGTATATATATAGTAAACGGGAGGAAACAGACCGTAAGGTGAATTGCAACCGATATGAAAGGGCCGGCAGAATGCCGCCCAGAATGTTTATAATCCATCCCCGCCCGCTTTCGTTGCCAATGGTTGGACAAACTGAAAAGACTGTCCTGCCAAGCCACAACGAAAGCGTTTTTTGGTTTGTGCCAATCACAAATGCAAAGAAACGGACACACAACAAGTGTGTGCATTGGCTGCCGATGAGGGGATGGGCACTGCTGACGGCCGACGGATGATAAAAAAAGACAACATGTTTTCACCCCAACAGGGCAACATTACGCATAGCTATGGCATCAGAGCGCACCGGCCATAACGCCACAATGGATGTACAAAGGCGTGCGCAAGCAGATAAAACAAGTTAAACGTGAGGCTGTTTCATTAATTATTTGTAACTTTGCCTTCACAACAAACACAACGACACACATGATTAAGATATATGGAATGGCAACCTGCCCAGACTGCACATACGTTGACGAGCAGGTGAAAGGCAACGGTAAGTATGATGTGATAGACATTGGCGCACACGTTAAATACATGAAAGAGTTTTTGCGCTTGCGCGATGCCAATCCGGCGTTTGACGCAGCCAAGCGCTCGGGAGCGGTGGGAATACCCTGCTTCGTGCTCGAAGACGGGACGGTGACGTTGAGGCCAGAAGATGCAGGCTTGCGTTCGCGCTCAAACGAATATGAAGGTGCTGCATGCAGCCTCGACGGCAGCGGTTGTTAAACAAGACCGGTTGGTTTGCATATTCACTATTTATAAATAATATTTTGGGGCATGAACAATGCTGACAAACCAAGGTGCAGCTGGTGTAACATGGACAACCCGGCTTACGTTGCATACCACGACGAGGAATGGGGAGTGGCTGTGCACAACGACAACAAGCTCTTCGAGATGTTGCTGCTTGAAACATTCCAAGCCGGACTGTCATGGGAGTGTGTCTTGAACAAACGCGAGGCTTTCCGCAAGGCGTTCGACGGTTTCGACTACAACATCATTGCCAACTATGACGAAAACAAACTGGCAGAACTGCACAACGACAAAGGCATAATACGCAACCGACTGAAAATTAAGGCTGCCGTGACCAACGCCAAGGTCTTCATAGGCATTCAGCATGAGCATGGGTCGTTCGACAGATATATCTGGGAGTTCACCGACGGGAAGACAATTCATGAGACAGGCTGTGCCACATCGCCCCTGTCTGACCGAATCTCCAAAGAACTTCGACGATTGGGCATGAAGTTTGTTGGTAGCACGATAATATATTCCTACCTGCAGGCCATAGGGATAATAAACTCACACGAGCCTACGTGCTGGTGTGCCAAATGATTTCCGCCAAACAACATGGCTTGCCCAAATGGCAGTGATGGCATGATGGACATGCAGAAGTTATGACACGGGGGCTTAACACTTTGATTTCCATCATGCTCTCACTCTCCACATGAAATATGGGATGGCAGAGATAAACACCGCGCGGGCTTCCAGGCATTGGGCCGTGGAACCAGCACCGTAAACTCAGCCCGGAACGCTCGCGTTGCAACGTGCATCTATATAGTTTTTGTTATATATCACAGAGAATACATAAAGCAGAGAAACAAGCTATGGGTCATTCGTTTTTCAGGATAAAAATCTGATAGCGAAACATTCTCTACGTTTATAAAACGTCTGGAAGAATAGATATCCAGGTTGGATATGCCATACCCCACCCCAATTGCAATGTCGTTGAAACTAAGATTGACACCTCCCTTAACGCTCCAAAATATCCATTCACCCTTATTTGTAGATTTATATTTTGACTTGCTGCCAAAAGTGTTATAATTGAAATAATCAATATACACACCTGTATGAGGAATCAGAATTTGCGCTCCACATTCGCCCTGAAAGGATATTGCATCCTAATTTAAACAAAGACGGTGTAGACAATAGAATTGAAGGGCGCAAATAGACTTTCCCAATCTCTTTGTCCGACTCACTTAACTTCCAAGAAGTCCACTGCCCGGAAGCTTTACCGTGAGGAAGATAGTCATTGTACCATTGATTGAAATAACCGATTCCGCTACCAATACCTAAATATGGAAGCAGCATATAATGATATGAAAACTCCCCATCATACGCATCATTAGTATTGAGTCCTGCCGTAAATGCAATGCGCGACCTTTTCATCGATGGTTGAGAATAAGAGCAAATATGCAAAAGAAGCAATGTTACAATATAAGTAAACTTTTTATGCATGTCTGTGATTTTATGTATAAACCGCTTAATTAACACTTACCTGGAAAAGAAATAATTAAATAGCCGGACCATCGTTTGGTATTACCTGTTTCTATTCAGACTCTTTTACGTTTTGCGACACCCACATTCCGATGTCCTGCTTGCCCAAAGCCGCAGCCATCAAGTCGGGAAACTTGTCAGGCGTACAGGCAAAAGTCGGCACCCCCAACGATGCCAGGAACTCTGCATGGTGCTTGTCGTAGCTCGGAGCGCCATCGTCATTCAAGGCTGGCAACACTATCAGCTGAACCCCACTGGCTACAATGGAAGCGAACCGTTTGCGCATCTCGATGTCATTGCCACCTTCGTATAGGTCGGTCACCAATACAAGCACAGTATCCTGAGGCCGTGTAATGACTCCCTGACAATATGCCAACGCACGCGCTATGTCCGTGCCCCCACCCAACTGCACGCCAAAAAGCAGATCGACGGGGTCTTGCAAGTCGTCGGTCAGGTCGACCACAGAAGTATCAAACACCACCATGCGGGTGCTCACCGACGGTATTGATGCAAGCACCGAGCCAAATATGCCGGAGTAGACAACAGATGTTCCCATGGATCCACTCTGGTCAAGACACAGTATGATATCTTTCAAAGCCCTGCGTTTACGGCCATAGCCGATTCTCACTTCGGGTATTATTGTCTTGTAATCCGGTTGATAGTTCTTGAGGTTCTTCACTATGGTTGTCTTCCAATCAATCTCGTTGTAGCGCGGATTGCGGCGCCGCGACGAGCGGTTGAGCGCTCCCGTGACAGCTTGCTGCATAGGCGACGACAACTTGCGCAGCAGCTCGTCAACAACCTTGCGCACTACCTGGCGTGCCACATCTTTGTTTTTTTCGGGGATGGCACGCCCCAGCGACATCAGCATTGCAACGAGATGGACGTCGGGAACTACCGTTGCCAGCATCTCCTTCTCTGTCAGTAATGAATCGATGTGCAAACGCTTGATTGCATCACGCTGTATAACCTGCACTACAGTCTGGGGAAAGAACTCCCTGATATCGCCGAGCCAGCGGCTTACCTTCGGTGCCGAAGCCCCAAGGCCGCCACGCAAACCGCCATCGTAGACGGCTTCAAGCGAACGGTCGAGACGTTGCTCCTCGACGGTCAATGCTATACCTGTACCGTCGGCCTCATTGCCTCCGAGTATCAAACGCCAACGCTTTAAGTATTCAGATTTCATATTACAATAAGATTACTTTATCTCCAATCCCAACAAACTACATACCAACGGCAATACCTTTTGCGCTTCGGCATCGTTGCACGAAGTGCCGACAGAAACAGACAACGCCTTACTGTTTTCTTCATACCCCCTTGCCTTCTCGCCCAGTTTGCGGCGTTCAACTGAAGTAAACAGACTGAAGGTGCGCCTGATGATGGGCAGAAGTTCTTTAAAATCGGCATCAGACAGATCACAAACCCAGCCATTGACCAGTTCCCACAAGTGGTCATCAAGCAACAGCAGCGACCCGGACGACCGAAGGAATCCCTCGAACCAGTATGCAATATCCGCCGTGGCATTTCCAACAGAAGAGTAAAAACGGAGTGCATCGTGCATCCGTTCATGCGAAACGAGACCTTTGTCATGAAGCAACCGTGTAGCGTAACCGGAAAGCAACGGATGGACATTTGACGCACTTCCGACCTTGCCAAGAAACTCACACCACATGGAACTAAGCTCACTGTCGTTCAGTGTGGCAACGGCATAATCTGTTGCAGCCAGATGTTCAAGCAAATCTGAAGCAGCATCTTCGTCGATGTTGATGCAGACAAGTAGCCCCCCTGCCAATATTCTGGCTATCATGGCCTGCAACATATTGGCAACCTGAGAGAAGTCAAGGTTGCGCACATTGCCATAGCGCACAATGCCCACAAGGTCGGGCACGGCTTCCAGCATCTCGACAATGTCTGTAGAACCGGCCGACAAACCGTCAAGTCGTGTTGTCATGGCCCCAACGACATCGGGCAAGTCGGCAGGGATGACCAAGTTCAACAGATGGGTCAATTCAGGCATATAACGTATGTCTTCCATACGGTGCAACAGATATTTCTGCACGGCCTCATGCAGAGTGTTGCCCCATATTGCCCTTTCAATTATGCAGACAATATGCTCCGGCTTATGGTATAGCGTCCATCGCTCCTTGAATGTTCCCTTTCCTTCTGCCACACCCAGTGTTGCCCAATCTATTCCGAGCAATGAAAGCCGATGGAAAAACAGGCTGCGCTCCAAGTCGTTTGGCTTGCGAAGGTCGAGCGTAAGTTCCTTTATCTCGGCAGTGAACGGCACGCGCAGACGCTTTTGCTGGCGCTCGACATCAATAAGCAACGGCACCTTTGGCACAGCGTCGGGCACATGGCCCAAACGGTCGCCTACAACCATAGACTCGCCGATGAGCCTCAGCAGAATGTCATCGCCAAAGCCCATTACAGCCACAACAGCCTCGTTGTATTCGGCGAGGCTCGGTGAGGACAGCCCCCGCAACGCCGCCGAAGCCTGGGCCAGACGCACGGCCTCAATGACATGGGCAACGGAAATGTCCATGTTCTTCTCGCGAAGCAGGCCGGCCACACGGCTTACCCATAACGTGCCGTCGTCATCAGGATGCTTCCATAAGTAATCATACCATCCAGGCGACGAGATGCCGGCACCGTATCCGCTTCGCAACATGAGCCTGTCGTATGTCCATGGAATCCAAGTACATTCAACCTTAACCTTTGAAAGACCTTTAAGCAACTGATTGTCATTCTTAACCTTAGCCTGACATGCCAATGCCGGCAAATGCCACGCTCCGCACACAACGGCAATACAGCCAAAGCCATCTTTCTGTGCGGCGCGAAGCATACGCCTCATCCATGCCTCACGGATAAGGTCACGATGTGAAGCGTTGTCGCTGTCGGCCGCACCACGCAGGGCTGTAACGGCCTCTCTGACAGCATCGAACACACCGGTGTTATCGCGCCGCTGCTCGATTGTCATGTCCCACCATGACTCTCCATCGGAAAAACCGGCTGCCACAGCAAGCAGGTCGAATGGGTCGGACGGCTTTTCCGCCTGCTGTGCGCCATCGTCAGACATTGCCAACGAATAAGACAACGGCAAGTCGAAAAAGCGCAACTCAACATTCTCGCGCAGCGCATAACGCATCGTTTGCCATTCCGGCGAAAATTCTGCAAACGGATAGAATACCGCACGCTGTGGTGCATCAGGCTGATAGCCCAACAGCGCCACCGGCGGTTGCATTCCGACATCGCCTACAAATGGCATCATGGCGTCAGCCTCGGCCGGTCCTTCGAGCAGAATCAAGTCGGGGCGCAATTGCTCCAGTGCCCCAACTACGTTACGGCACGACCCCGGCCCGTGATGCCTTATTCCCAATAGATGAACGTCTGCCATATCATTATCAACTATTTTTTAAACAAGCAAGCCCACTTACATCATCTCTCTTGACGCGCGGTAGATATCTTTCCAGCCGTCACGGTTTTTGACAACGGTCTCCATATACTCCTGCCAAACCACCTTGTCTTGTACAGGATCTTTCACCACGGCTCCAAGTATGCCCGAAACGAGGTCGGAGGCATGTATCTGTCCGTCGCCGAAATAGCCTGCCATGGCCAAGCCGTTGTTAACCACGGAAATGGCTTCGGCCGTGCTCAGCGTACCGCTCGGAGACTTCAGCTTTGTCTTGCCGTCTGCAGTGGCTCCCTGGCGCAACTCCCTGAAAATGGTGACCACACGCCTAATCTCGTCCAACGCAGGCTTCTCTGCCGGCAGTTCCATCACCTTTTCAAAGCTTTCAACCCTGCGCCTCACTATGTCAACCTCTTCGTCGATAGTGTCGGGCAATGGCAAAATAACAGTGTTGAAGCGTCGCTTGAGGGCACTCGACAAGTCATTGACGCCTTTGTCGCGGTTGTTGGCCGTGGCAATGATGTTGAACCCCTTCACAGCCTGAACCTCACGGTTAAGCTCAGGTATGGGCAATGTTTTCTCTGAAAGTATTGTAATGAGCGTGTCCTGTACGTCGGAGCCGATTCGCGTCAACTCTTCGATGCGCCCAATCTTGCCCTCCTGCATGGCTTTCATCACTGGAGTCTGGACGAGAGCCCCCTCTGTGGGCCCCTCTGCCAACAGCCGGGCATAGTTCCAGCCATAGCGTATGGCCTCCTCGCCCGTACCGGCCGTGCCCTGAACAATCAGGGTAGAGTTGCCGGATATGGCGGCAGCAATATGCTCGCTCACCCAACTCTTTGCCGTGCCAGGCAAGCCATAGAGAAGCAAAGCCCGGTCTGTCACAAGCGTTGCGACAGCTATTTCCATCAAACGTCGATTGCCAATGTATTTCGGAGTGACAACAAAGCCATCCTTCAATGTGCCGCCCATCAAATAAGTGACCACAGACTGGGGTGACATTTCCCAGTTTTCGGGCACCGGGTAGGCCTCGTTCTTTTTCAATTCATGCAGTTCCTCAGCAAACTGCTGCTCGGCATGTTGCCTTAATAATGTGCTCATATCATTCAGTTTAATTATTGTCTTTGCATAAGATAAGCTGCACTCAGGAATGTGCAAGCCAGCTTGCGTTCCTCTCGTTTGCATTATCTTTGAATATTTTGTCTATCTCTTCTTTCAAGTCCATGCATTCCTCCAGCTTCATGCAGAATTCGCTGACAGACGGCAATACGCCCTGAGGCGTCTTGGGAGCCAGGCTGAATATATCTGGGCGAAGCTGCGGGTCAATATACAGGGCCAAGAGCTCGGCTGTGTCTGAAGCGAAGCTCAGCCATCTGTTGTGGAGCAGCCATGACAACACAGCGCGCGAAAACCGTGGCCCCCACGCCTCGTAATTGGCGTCAAACCACGACCGAGGCACTGTGTCAAAGCCAGTCTGCTTGTCAATCCATTTTATTTCTTCGCGCTGGGCGGCTGTGAGCAACCCCACCATATCGGTCACCGACTGATATGATGCCGACTCCTTTAGGGTGTAATAAGCCCATTGCCTGTCTGAATAGTTACAGATTGGCACACTAAGCTCGAAGAACTTGCCAAACGGACGTTTGCGAGCCAGCAAGATTGCGGCACGCTCCTCGTTGCAATCAAGCAGTTCGCACCAAAACGCCAATGGCATACGTTGTGCCAATTGTCGCAACACATACTCGTTGTCGTTCTCCCGCTTGTCGGGACTAAGTTCCTCAAAGCCCATCTGTTTCATCTCGGGAGTGAACTCAACTTTGCCGTACGACCACCCCAAGAGCCTGCCATATTTTATTTTCCCGCTGAGTATGGCCCGGCAGCGCATGACAAGCTGGGAATCGGGCATTCGGAACATGAGATTGCGCGCCGTTTCCTTTACCGCCGAACTGCGGTCTGTCTGTGAGACGTCAATCAGAAACTGTTCGTCGGCCTTGCCGAGGTTGACCTGCAAACAGGCAAGCAACTCGTTGCGGTGTGCGGCCGACTCATTCTTCCAGTCGCCCTTGAGCATCTCCAATGCAGCGACGGGATTGTCGCGTCTGCACGACCTCAATATTGATTTCCTTTCGCCGTGTGATGCCGTCGACCAAGCCTCAGCCCCGTCGGCACTCGTATCGTAACATCCCATTAGCCCAAGCAGCCAACGGGCGCGGTTGCCACCAAGCACAGCAAGCTGCTCCCGCTCTTCACTGCCGGTGGAATTGTTGCGGTCGTAGGCGCGCCGCAACAATGGCGGCAATACTTCCGGGGATATTATTCGATGCATAGCGGCAGCCTTACGGTAAGCATAAGGCAACAGGAAACGCATTTGCAAGAGCCGAGAGAGCATGGCGTTCTGCCCATCGCCAAGATACGGCAAATCCTCACCGGGGGCTTCGCCTGCCGTCGCCACCACGGCGGACGGTTGAGGCTCCCACCCTGCCCGCCTGTAGGCAAAGGCCACGGCAGCAGCCTGATAGAAAGCTTCCTCACGGTCGTGTGCCGCACGTTGTATTGCCTGCATCACTCCGTCCAGCGCCTCAGGCAGACCGTCGAAGTCAATGTCTCTGTTTGCTGTACCAAGCAACGCCGCCTGTATTATATTGTCAGTTATGTTCATCTCTCCAAGTATGATATTCGTTATTATACCACATAGCCACCAGTCGCCACCTGCCATCATTTGCAAGCACAAAGGCACAAAATGGTTTTCCACCGCTAATGGCAAGCACATCTATGCGCATTTCGTCGGAAACAACCAATGGCACAGCATTGCCGGCCATGTCGACCAGGCAACACGCCCCGCCACTGCCGGCCAGCAAAACATCGGAAACCAGCAAAGGTATGTCTTCGGCCAAAGGATTCTCTGTGGCATGCTGTCTGTAACGCAGTGCAGCCTGCGACAAGTCGGCACAGAAAGCGGGCACGACCCTGCCATCGACCAAGATCAGTTCTTTTGGCAACGCACGACGGTTGGTACCCGCCCCTGGATAGTAACACATGCTGCCGTCATAGACACAACCCGGAACCCAGCCTGCATCGGCTATGCTGCCCGGTACAGAGAAACTGAGATAGATGGCACAACGGCCGCTGTGCTCCCCATAAAACCAGTATGAGTCGGTGGTAAGTCCGTTTGCTGTCTGCGAACGCTTGCCAAGCACAAGCCAACGGTCAACCAAGGGCTCACCGCCCAACACCATGTCACGCGATTGCGAAAAGCCGACTTGTGTGCGAATCTCATCCTGCCAGTCGACCGGCAGCCGGTCTACATTACGATAGGCGCTTATCACCATGAACAGCTTGCTTAGCTTGTCGGTAAGCTCATGTTTCCAACTCTCGGCACCATAATCAATGTCGGCCATCGCCCTGAGCCGTGCGGCAAGGCCAGGTGCCTGGGCGTCGACCATGCGCTTGGCCATGGCCTCAAAAACAGAATATGCACGTTCGGGAACATTGACAAGACCGTTGCGCAACAGGTCTTTCATCCACACTTCCAAGTCGGCCATGCCTTCCATCACATTCTGGTGGCGCTTGGCCAAACGCTTGGCCTTGGCTTCCTCGTCCACCGGGGCAGCCTGAGTGCCTGGCTTTTCTTTTTTCTCGGCCCTGACAGCACGCTTGTCCAGCCATGCCTTCACCCAATCGGGCTCGTCGGCCTGCTCAAATCCATCGGCATGGCTTTCGTAAAGGAAAAGCAGCCCGAGGGCATGTTTGCAGGGAAACTTTCGGCTCGGACACGAACATTTGAAAGCTATATCGGTAATGTCAACCGCTGTCTGGTATGGATTTTTGCCGCTGCCTTGGCAATGCCCCCAGATGCATCGGTCGCTGAATTGCCTGACACTCCACTTGGAAGTGGTTGCCAAACCCTTGGCAGCCTTAACGGAAGCCTCGTCTGGTGCGAGCTGAACTATCTGTTCTTTAGTTAATTTCAAAGGCATATCGTTGTTTAATTTATAGCATATATGTTTTTACAAACACTGTCTAAAACCCACAATCGGGCCATATCATCCGGCCTTGCCATGTGCCCCAAGACCACAAATGACGGCCAGCCAGTGCTTTGTGCCGCCTTGCCTCAATGATGTGGCTGTGCACCACCACTTACAATTATGCATTCATTATCATCATAAACCATTAACTCTAAAATGACGCATTTACGTCAATAGATTTTGGCTGTTTTAGGTTGGCAATACCAAACGACATATAATCATTCATGCTGTCATTGACTGAAAGCCATATACACCGTCTGGATGGCACTTACAGACGTTACCTTGATTGACGTCTACACTGCCGATGCCGGTTACTCCGTATGCGGAAAGCCAGAAAAACATGTGGCAACAATACAATAGCCTATGCCTGGATATGCACTTACCGGCCACTATTTCCAACATTCGCCGCCACACATTCTGGAACATACCCATGCCGACTGTAGCTACATGTCATTGATTTGACGACAAATATCCATGATACGTCCATTTTGCTAAATACAAAGTTAATGCATTTAATGCATTGTTTGGTATTTTTTTTGCAAATAAATGTTATAATAATATCCGCAATATTCACCTACCTGCAAATATGCGGCTGAAGACATCCTTAGTTTTCTTTATTTCCCGTATGCGCCATATCGCTACACCAAACGGCATGTTTTGCTTCGCGATATGGCCTGTTTCAGCCAGACAAACGGCACATCTTGCAACTCTCTGAATGGCAATGGGTTAAGGGGGAAGCCCCTTGCAGGTGTACTAAACACCAAAAAATCCGACGGCGATGCGCGCATGCCGACTGCAAAATATGGCATGGGCTGTTTGCAGATATGCATCAACGCTACCGACAAACGTATGTACGGCAACCGGCAGGCATCGCTAAAAAAGTTTAACGGTCTTTTCGAAGATTGCCAAAAATTGAAAAAACATCCCGCCAATCCACATTGCTCAATCCTATCGCCTATATTCATTATGTATAAGGACAACAAGTTTAATTATTCAAAATCAAAACCATCATGACGTCATTAAGATTAAAATTCCGGCCTTCCACAGCCAACGGAAAGGAAGGAACGCTGTTCTTCATCCTAACCCACCGGAGGGCAACGAGAACAATATATACCGAGTTTCATATCAAGCCAAATGAATGGAACGATTATTCGTCTGCCGTTAAAATATCAGGCACGCCAGAGCGGCAAGCGCAATTGCAGTTGATTGCATCAAAAGTAAACTGGAGTTACAAACTGCTGAAATCCATTATTGCAGAAAAAGAAACGTCGTGTGTTGAGTACAGCGCAGACGACATCATTGAGGCATACAGACGATTGCCGCCATACCAAACGTGGTTCTGCTTCATAAGGGATATGGTGGAAATGAAAATAAGCACCGGACGTATGGGAACGGCCAAAACATATCGTGACGCCCTGAGCAGCTTTGCCAAATTTCGCAATGGGGAAGACATTACCGCCGACGCCCTCGAACCAAGGCACATTGCTCAATATGAAGCTTGGCTGAAAAGCCGAGGGCTAAACCGCAACTCGTCGTCATGCTACTTGCGAACCCTACGCACACTCTACAGAAAAGCCGTTGAAACAGGACTAACCATGGACAAAGACATATTCAGGCATGTGTTCACCGGGTTTGCCAAAACGGCAAAACGAGCCATTACTATCGAGTCGGTAAGAAAAATAAGACAAATAAAACTGGATGACGGCTCGCCGATAGCATTCGCCAGAGACATGTTCATACTGAGCATTTACCTGCAGGGCATGGCCTTTGTAGACTTGGCATACCTTAAAAAGACTGATGTAAGGAACGGGCTGCTGATGTACAAACGCAAGAAAACCAGACAAAACCTGGCCATAGGCTGGGAACCGCAAATGCAGGAAATAGTAAATCTATACACGCATCTAACTAAAGAAAGCCCCTACTTACTACCTATCATCACTAAACCGGACGGGACAGAACGGCAACAGTATGAGAAGATGGAACACAACGTGAACAGAAACTTAAAGAAACTTGGCTGCATGGCCGGCTTGAACATTCCACTGACAACTTATGTAGCCCGCCATACGTGGGCAAGCACCATGCGCGATTTGGGAGTAGACCTGTCTATAATAAGCACAGGCTTGGGGCACGACAGCCTTCGGACTACCCAAATATATCTTTCTACGATAGATAATGCGTCGGTAACAAAAGCAAATCAGATGATGATAAACAAACTATTGGCAGACTAAGGCGCTGAGATAAATGGAAAGCATCTTCTGAGGCAGTTGTACAATATGAAGCGGCAATTTGCTTGCAAAATTAATAAAAACAATCTAACCGCGGCTCTTTTCCATGAAAAAGTTTGATGAATATTTTAATACACGACCAGTTTGTTTTACAAAAACTAACTTGGCGCTCGTATTACATACTGATATATAGCACTTTACCGTGGCTTGCCGCTTCATATTGTAAAACGCTTTAAAGGTGGCACTCATATTTATACGTAAACAAATGATTATCAAACATATCGTGGTATGGAGAGTAAAAGATTAAAGTGTTCGCCACTTTATCCATCTGACCACATAACAACGGTAGAACATTGCTGCTGAGTATCGTCCGGAATGCTATCGTTAAACCTGAAAAAAGGTACTTCATAACCCTCATGCGACTGTCGTGAGGGTAACATAGAGAACATCTTTTCGCGAACAATGCCGCTTACAGACAAGCTGAATCACATAGACTACAATTGGTATCTTGTCAGAACCAAACCTGGACACGAAAAGGAACTGTGTTCTATTATTGAATGCTGTAAGTCTGAAACCAAAAACATTTTGGAAGCGTATTGCCCCACCCACACAACGGTAAATGTTTACCACGGAGGCAACGAACGCAGGATGCCTCTGTTTGACGGTTATGTATTCGTGCTCGCAACACAAAAAGCACTTGCTGACTTTATCAGAGATAAATATCCTAACGCATCCATACGTTACAACCGTAAACAAGCGAAAGAAGGCAAGGCAACCCCTTGCACAATACCCGAAGTACAGATGAAGGCGTTTATGGACTTCAATGAAAACTATGCAGACAAGGTGGTTGTGCTGGAACAACCTTATGCAGACTACGCAAAAAATCCCAACGAGCATAACATACCGAACGAAATAGTGCGCGTGCTCGACGGTCCACTGGCTGGATGCGAGGGTTATGTTTGTCGCTTCCGCCGCAAACGCGGACTTGTCTTCGAGGTGCAAGGCGTTATGCCGGGCAGTCACCTGACCGTTTACTACCCCAACATATACGAACTGCACGTTGTTCGCCTGCACAATGCAGAGGGCGACCGCTTGTCAATAGGCACAGAGAAAGACCGTGCGGCCGACCTGCTGGTTGGCGTTCTTCAAGCCTGTGGATGTGGAAAACGTACACTCTCTATGTTACATGACATCATAGAACACCTTGCGGCCAACTTGTCGTTAACCTCATTATGCCTGGATTTACAAAAACAAAACCACAAGGCCTTGAGCCACAGGCTGGCAGAAATGACAAACGAAGAAGCCGGACAGCTGTTGAACTTAGCCAGATATGAACATGACAACAATGGCTATGTGCGCAAAGCTTATTGTAAACTTATAATTAGGCCATTCCTTACACCGACGTCAGGCATTGACATGGAAGGCAAAGGTGAAATTAAATTTAAGCATGATGAGTTTACGGAAATAATACGGAGAGTGGATATTTTCGAAGAAATATATTACCCAAGCAAGAAAAAGTCTGCCAAAGTTGCGGAAACATATTATGCCCACATCGGCATCGTTGAGAATCATGACAGTAAGGAATACACCCTATTTGCCAACTGGGATTATTTCTTGGGAGAATACTTTCTGACATCGGGCAAAGCCAACGAACAGTTAGTAAAAGGAACTGTCAAGCGTGTTGCATGTGCTACTCAAGGCGCATGTGGAAGCTCCACTATCAATGGTAAATTAAAACAAGATGAGAAAGAAAAACTCATTGAGTCTTTTCGAAATTACTCACCTACTCTATATAAAACCCTCACCGACGAGAGTTCTCCGGTTAAGGCCATCTCCGGGTTTAAGATTGGCGACAACTGCCTGAACGTCTTTGCCATCAAGTCAAAGCCAAAAGAAATGGCAACCGCAACGGACACGTTGATACACACCTGCATAAGTATATGCACGGAAATCAATACCACAAACCACCTTGCATTGTGGCGCCGGTATTTGCAGACAGTTTGGTTGCACAAGTAGATTTGGACAAGAAAAGAGGAATCGTTACGATAATTGTTTCCGAAAGCCCCAATGTCCGGCAGGTGCCTGTCACAGACACCATGGCATTGAACTCGGGCGAACCTGACATATTTGATTTTCCAAGTTGACTACCCTCTGGACAAAGCTGTTCAAATTTCATGATGATAGTACGGATTGGATATGAAGTAAGCGTCCAAAACTGACGTATTGCCCGTTCAGATAGATGTAGCTACCTTCGCGCTGTCAACCTAAAAGGTTTATTGATATGTACAGCAGTGAAGATTTTGAAAGGCTATTCATCCGTTACAAGAGTGAGTCCTATCCGAAGGGCGAAAGCATACAGACGTTCTGCCACAGGAACAACGTCCCTTACAACCTGTTTGAGAAATGGTACAAGGATACCCGGCACAAGGTTGTGGAAGTAAACATTTCGGGCCGCCCTTCCCTGTCGGAAACGGACAATGCGAAAGACTCGGTTCCGCAAGAGGCAAAAGAACCGTCCCCCAAAATGCGCATATTGGTGGACCTGCGCGTGAGCAACGGCCTGCGTCTGCGCCAAGGGAATTTAAGCTACGGGCAGCTGAAACGGCTCGTGGAGAAGCTGGAGGGCCTATGTTGAGCATCAGCGAACTCGGCAGGTTCTATTACCTGCGCAATTTCCATGACATGAGGTGCAAGTACGCCCGCGTCCTCTCCGTGATACACCAGCAGATGGACAGGGAGCCGCAGGCCGGGGAGGTGTACATCATGATGTCGAAGGACATGCAGACGGTGCGCCTTTACAGCTACGAAAAACACTCGTGCAGCCTTTACGAGAAACGTTTCGACAAGGGATACAAGTTCATGAGGGTGTTCCATGAAGGTGACCGCAAGGTGTTTTCGATAAGCTGGGACGACGTGGTGGTATTGCTTGGCCATCCAGTTGTTAAAACATTGAAAATCAAATAATTACATTCATTCTCCCTTGGCTGTGTCAGATATTTTTATTACCTTTGTATAGTAATGAACGTATCGGCATGTCCAATGGAAGACAAGGATTTAATATTAGAATCAGCCCACAGACTGAAGCGTTGGGAGGAGACTCCCCGGCGCGTGGCTGACGACTATGCCGACATGAACAGGGACGAATTAATCAAGCTGGCCAATTACCAGAGGGAACGCCTGGAAGAGGCGGACCTCGCCCGCAGGGAAAGCGACAGGAAGAACGCCGAACTGTCGGACAAGCTCACGGAACTGACGGAACTGCTCCGCAAGAGCAACGAGGCCGTGTCTGCAATGGCCGTGCAGGTGTCCGAGCTGACGAGGCAGCTCAAGGCGGAAAGGGAGGAGTCTGCGAAACTGCGGAGTGAGGTCAAGGCCGGGCGGAAGCACCTTTTCGGAAAGAAGTCGCAGAAAGGCACGAAGTCCAAGGACGACGACATGCCCACTCCGCATACGGACGTGAAAGGCGGCTTTGACGGCGCGCCGGAATCACTGCCGGACAACCTTGACGTGGATGTGGTGAAAAATACAAAGGACGCATCCGGTGAACCGGCAGCACGCCAAAAGGAATGCAGGCTCTACCGCCTGGGCAAGACCTATCGCACGATGGATGCCGACAATCACGTGTACCACAAGGAGCGACCTGGGCAAGCTGCCAAAGGGGGCTGTCGTGATAAAGACGTATCCACGCTACACATACAACCAGGAAACCGTCGTGACGGAGAACGAGTACGAGATAGTGGAATACAAGGACAAGGAAGGCAGGCTCATGCGCGGCTACTTCCCGATGGACGGCGAGAAGGACGAGCATGTAATTGAAAGCGTCCCGGGCACGCACGCCGCACCCGGCATGATGGCATACCTCGTGTTCAACCGCTTCTTCCTCGACACTCCGGTCTACAGGGAGACGGCACGCCTGTTGCAAGAAAGGATGCGCCTGTCGAGGCAGACCGTAACGAACTGGCTGGAGAAAGGCTCGCGGTTCTTCAAGGGAGTGATATAATACCTGAAAGGCCATTGCATGGAAAAAGACTCCATCGTGAACTGCGACGAGACGTGGTGCCGCGTGAAGGTCGACGGGAAGTACCGTAAACGCTATGTCTGGTGCTTGGTCAACAGGTTGGCAAGGGTGGCAATCTACTGTTACGAGGACGGCTCGCGTGGGCGCAAGGTGCTGAAGGACACCTTGAAGGCCGTGAACTGCGCGCCCTGCAGACCGACGGTTACAACGTGTACCTGTACCTCGACGACGAGAAGCTCGACATCGACCATGTCTGCTGCATGGCGCACGTGAGGGCGAAGTTCAAGTACGCAACCGAGATAGAGCACGACGTCAACGCCCGCAAGTTCCTTGAATACATCGGAAGGCTTTACGCACTGGAGAAGAGGTATGAAGAGGAAAAGCTCAGTGCGGAACAAGTGAGGTACTTCAGGAACTCCGCCGAAACGACGGGGATAATAATAGAAATGAGGAGCCTGCTCGACCTGGTGAAATCCGAAAACGCGCCGAGGCACGGAAACCTGATGGAGAAGGCAGTCAGTTACCTCGACCATTTCTGGAACCAGGTTTTCCTGTACAGGAAAGACGGGGACTACACGATAAACAACAGCCTTGCCGAGCGGTGCATCAAGCCGCTGGCGAACGAGAGGAAGAACTCGCTTTTCTTCGGAAGCGACAAGATGGCGCGTGTCAGCGCGGCCTACCACTCCGTCGTGTCCACCTGCAGGCTGCAGGGGTATTCGATATTGGAATACCTCAAGAAATTCTTTGCCGAGATAGTCGCAGGCAACCGTGACTACGGAAAACTTATGCCATCAACCATCGGCATAAGTGCTAACAAATTATAAATATAATCTGAATTTTAATCTTATTTTGGACATACCGCCTGAAAAGCAGGGGGTACGTCAGAATTGGACGCTTACTAAAGATGGCGTACAAAGTGTGTCGTTCAAATTTACTGATGAAAATGGGTTAATTGCAACAATTGTTAATTGTCATAAAAAAGAAATGATGTGGTTAGCAATTGAAGGTTACATGGGAGCCCTTGGCGAAGCGGCATATGGGTACAATGAAGGCTATCCTGCCCACTTTAATAAGATGAATGATGGACACTGGGAATTGGAAATAAATGAGTGATTTTAATACAACAAAAAATACTGAATTAAAGCTGTTTTTTGCCAAATGTCCCAATCTTCTGAAAACAACAAACGTATAGCCAAGAACACGCTGCTGCTGTATGTGCGGACAATGTTCACAATGCTGATAAGCCTGTACACCAGCCGCGTAGTGCTCAATACGCTGGGCGTGACGGATTACGGTGTCTACAACGTCGTGGGCGGCGTTGTGGCGATGTTCGGCTTCATCAACGGTTCTATGTCGTCGGCAACACAGCGTTACATAACATTTGCGTTGGGCAAGGGCGACAGCGGGCGTCTGCGTACCGTGTTCAGCACCGCGCTTCAGATACATTTCCTCATAGCCGTGCTGATTGTGGTTTTGGGCGAGACCGTTGGTCTGTGGTTCATGTACACGCAGATGCAGATACCTGCCGGACGTATGGACGCGGCCTTCTGGGTTCTTCAGTGCTCGATACTGTCCACCGTGGTTATGATAATCAGCGTGCCCTACAACGCGGACATTGTGGCTCACGAGAAGATGTCGGCATTCGCCTATATTTCCATACTGGAGGCCGTGCTGAAGCTCGCAATCGTTTATGCGCTTGTCATATCACCCTTTGACAAACTTGTTTTTTACGCCTTGCTGATTTTGGCTGTGCAACTTCTCATTCGGTTCTGTTACAACCATTACTGCAACAGGCATTTCCCGGAATCAAGGTATCGTCACGTCTGGGACAAGCGGCTGTTCAGGGAAATGACCGGTTTTGCCGGCTGGAGCATGTTCGGCAACCTGTCAAGCGTGCTTTTCGGGCAGGGTCTCAACATGCTGCTCAACGTGTTTTTCGGTCCTGTCGTCAATGCGGCTCGTGCCGTTGCCGTGCAGGTTCAGAACGCCATACAGCAGTTTGTCGGGAACTTCCAGATGGCCTTGAACCCCCAAATAACAAAGACTTACGCCAAGGGCGAGATGGCAGATATGCACAAACTGATGTTCCGCAGCGCGCGTTTCTCGTTCTACCTGCTGTTCTTCCTGTCACTGCCGGTGCTGTTCGAGACGGACTTCATATTGACAGTCTGGCTGAAGACTGTACCTGAAAATACTGTGGTATTCCTGCGTATAATGATTAGCACGTCGCTGATATATACGCTTGCCAACCCGATGATTATAGCCAACCAGGCCACGGGTAAGGTAAGGAAGTACCAGATGGTGTGCGGCACAATCCTTCTTATGATACTTCCCATGTCATATGTTTGCTTGAAGCTCGGATGTCCCGCCTATTCTGTATTCATCGTCCATTTCTGTATGGAGTCAGTCGCGCAGCTCGCACGCATGATAATGCTGCGTCCGCTGATCGGCATCCGCCTGCGCGACTATTTCACGAACGTGTATTCCCGTGTATTCCTTGTCGTAGTCCTGTCGGTTATAGTGCCGTTCCTTGTCTACGAAAGCATGGACAGTACGATGCTGCGCTTCTTTGTGATGTGCATGGTCTGTGTGCTGTCGGTCGGCACTGTTGCCTACACAGTCGGTCTGTCGCGCGGCGAGCGTTCTTTTGTCAAGGCGAAGGCCGTATCTGTTGTAAATAAAATATTGCACAAATGATAAAGATACAGAACAAACAGGACTGTTGCGGCTGCTCTGCCTGCGTGCAGCGTTGTCCGAGACATTGCATATCCATGAAAGAGGATGAGGAAGGTTTCCTTTATCCCGTGGTCGATGAAAGTGTATGCATAAGCTGCGGTCTGTGCGAGAAGGTATGCCCAATAATCAATCGTCCGAAGAAGCAGCCCGTCATGGAAGTGCTGGCGGTAAAGAACCGCAACGAGGCTGAGCGCATTGCAAGCTCTTCGGGCGGTGTGTTCATAGCGTTGGCAAAGAAAACGCTTGAGAAAGGCGGAGTGGTGTTCGGTGCCGTGTTCGACGAAAACTGGGAGGTGAGGCACACCTATGCAGAGACTCTTGATGGCGTGAGGCCGATGATGGGCAGCAAATACGTCCAAAGCCGCATTGAAAACAGCTACCGCGAGGCCGAGACATTCCTGAAACAAGGCCGTGAGGTGCTGTTTACGGGCAGTCCGTGCCAGATAACTGGATTGCACACCTACCTGCGCAAGGACTATCCCAACCTGCTGGCTGTCGACTTTCTCTGCCACGGCGTGCCCAGTCCAGGGGTGTGGAGACGGTATCTTGACGAGACTTTCTCCCGTTCCGCCCTCAGGGCGGCGGCTGGAAAAAATACAGTTTTGTCTTCATCTTTAAAGTCGTTGCCTGTGATAACAGGCATAGAGTTTAGAGATAAAACCCTGCACGGCTGGAAAAAATTCAGTTTTGTTGTCCGTGGCGAGTCCGCCTCCAAGGCGGACAAAAATTCAGTTTTGTTGTCCGATATACATAAAGACAATATTTACATGCGTGGTTTCCTTTCAGATGTTTACCTCCGTCCGAGCTGTTACCGCTGCCGTTGCAAGAACGGCGTAAGCCACAGCGACCTGACGATAGCCGACTTCTGGGGTGTGCCGGTGGCGATGCCCGATTTCGACGACGATAAAGGTGTAGGTCTTGTGCTTGTAAACACAGATAAGGGCAAAGCCGTGTTTGACGTGCTTGATATGGATGTGCGTAGTACGACTGTAGAAGCTGCGAAAGTCGCTAACGGTGGATTCAACGAAGAAGTGAAAGCGCATCCGAAACGGAATTTGTTTTTTTTCGGTTATCAAAATGCGATTAAGAAGCTGTTTTGATTTCATTCGATAAATTTGTTAAGCATGATTTGTATGAAT
>ENA-ORSJ01001413-ORSJ01001413.1-human-gut-metagenome-genome-assembly--contig:-NODE-1413-length-20260-cov-2.914328_pt1 | contig 20260 bp, 16 predicted proteins | sample MGYA00242191_ERZ509158 | MGnify/ENA primary metagenome ERZ509158 (study PRJEB26280, sample SAMEA2338623) | human gut metagenome | biome: human gut; feature: human-associated habitat; material: faeces...
GCCGAGGCCGGCTGCGCCGCCGTTTCGTCGCTTGCCCATACCGGGCAGGTCATCATTGCGCTGGTCATCATCAAGACAAGAAGCTTCTTCTTCCGCGTATTCATACAAAACCTCCATTTAGTTATTCTTTACGTCCGTACCGCGCAGGCTATGGCGCGCATCTCGTACGGCCTGCTGTATCTGCGCGTCTGTCAGCACCTCTTTCGGCTCAGGCGCGCTGCGTTGAATCGGCGCGGCAGCTTCTGATGCCGAAGCAGGCGCCGCTGCGTCATCGCGTTGTTCATGCGAGGCTGTCGGCCTCGCCGCGGCAGCAGGCTCTGCATGAACCTGCTGCCCTGCATATGGTTCAGGCTGCGCCGCCTTGACCGGTGCAGCCGGCAATTTCTCAGGAGACTGCTGTACTGCCGGTGCGGCATCCCGTGCCGGCAGTGCCGTCGCGGGACTTTCCCTGGTCGCGGCATACCACAATCCAGCGGCCATGACGGCAATCCCCATAGCCGCTGCGACGCGAAGTTTAGCGCGCACCTTCAAGCCGTGGCGTTTCCGCAGATTTTTCATCTCGGCCTCCGCCAGCATGAGATTCAGTTCTCCCTGGATTTCAGACTGGCGGTCAAAGGATTGCTCCGCTTTTTCCAGCCACATCTTAGCCGACCGGACATGTTCAGCTATATTATTGCCTGATTTTCCCATATGCTGCTGACTCCTTTCTGAACATACCTATAGTATCCTGGCACAGGGCCTCGTTTGTAACAGAAAAAAATCAGCAAAATTCCTATATTACACGAAAAATACTCACTAAATCTTTATTTTTCTAAGGAAAACACCTCGGTTACTTCTTTTTGCAGTCATGAATAAACTGACTGAGCATGCCGCGAACGCGGCGAATCCCCCGTTTCTGCAGGCGGTAGACATAAGGCAGGCTCACGTCCATGTCGCGGGCCAGGTATTTCTGCTGCTTATCCTGCAAATACACGCCCTCAAGGACGGCCTGCTCCTTCTGCGACAGACGCTGCAGCGTCTTGGCTACGTGTTCAAACAGCAATCGGCGCCCCGTTTGCTCCGCAATATCTACGTCTTCGTCAGGAAGCATTTCCCGCAGCGTCAGTCCGTTTTCATCAGGCTCGTCGATGGACAAGGACGCCATGCTGCCTTCCTTATTCAGGTAGTCAACGATTTCTCCCCGGATGCGGTGTACGGCAAACAGGGGAAAGGCCACATTGCGCCGGTAGTCAAAGCGCTCGACGGCTTCGATGAGGCCGACCGTCCCTTCCTGCACGGCATCGGGCAGCAAATCCGCCCGGATATGCCAGCGCATCGCCTCTTTGAATACGAGGGGCTGATATTGCTCGATGAGCTTTCTGCGGCTGGCCATATCGCCGTCGTCCTTGTACGCCTTCCATAAGGCCCGCTCTTCCTCCGGCGTCAAGAGGGAAATGCGCTTTAATTCTTCCAAATATCGTTCCAGCACGCTGTCCCCTCCTGTTCCTAATAGAATGAATAGCGGTACATGCCGCCGACAAAACTGTCGTCGTCAGACGTCCAGGCGTTGACGCTGAACCGGCTTCCCAGATCATACTGGGCGCCAAAGCGGTTGTCGTCGTGATTCAGCCCGAAAGCCGCCGTAAGCATGAAGTTATCAAACAGATATTTGCCCATTTCGATGTTGTAATAGTTGTTGCTTACATCGCTGTGCTTGTCGCTGAAATCCAAAGACCCGTTGGTAACGGTCAGCATGTCCAGATACAGCGCTTTTTCCAGCTCCTGCGTAATGCCCAGGCTGTTCAGGGTCATGCGGATGCCTGACCCGACGAGGTTACTCATGTCCTCGCTGTTCAGGGAGCTCTGCTGCTTACTGCTGCTGTTGCGCAGCGTAATCAAAGAAATGATCTGCTGCTTCGTAAGCGGCGGGTCCGACCGCAGCACCAGGTCCATATTTTCTACAGGACCTCGGAGCGTCAGCAAGACACCGTACTGGCCGACGCGCGTGTTCCCTTCGATGTCGACAGACGGCAGGAATGAACCGAACTGATTAAAGTCAGCCCGGGCTTTAGACAGGCGGAACGTCGTATTTAAGTAATAGACCGTCCCGCGCGACGCTTCGAACCGGCCCGACGGCATGGGCCATGTCGTCGATCCTCTGAAACGAGCAGAGCCATGTACCATTAAATCATATAATGCCGGATTATACAACCTTACTTTTTCCCCTAAGTTTACAGAAACGTCCAATTCCAGCTCGGGAGCGCTGGAACTATCGGAAAAGCTCAGGGGTATATCCAGGGTCGTGTTCGCTATATCGATAGAACCGCTCAGCTTAGGACCTCGCTGACCTTCGCCTAAGGTAAAGGTTCCGTTCAGCGGCCCCTTAAAATAATCGCAGTCCAAGGCCAGTTGATTCAAAAACAGATTGCCTTCATACTTCGTCAAATGCCAGCCGTCCCAGGCGGCCTGGCCTTGGACGAAAACGCTGCCCGGATCCTTGGCGCCTTCTTTGTCCATCGTCGCCGAGGCGGTTACAGAGACGTTCTGGCCGCCAAATACGATATTGCCCGTAATGTGTTCCAGTGGATAGGTGACATCGCTGAACTGGATGGAACCGTCCTGCACGCTCACGCTGCCGTTTATCTGCGGCTCTGCCAGCGTGCCTCCCAGCTGCAGCTCCCCTTCGACGCCGCCCTGAGCCGACTCGACGGCAGGCGTCAGGACCGCTAAAATATCCAGCCCCGTGTTGTCGAGCTTGAGCGTCACATTCATCGGCTCCGCGCCCCGCCGTGAAGCGCGCTGACAGGTATGTCGCCGTAGGCCGCGACTTTATAGGGATCGCGGGCTAAATAGGCCTGATCGATATGTATATTTCCATCGCGGATGTTCAATAAGGCAAAGCCGTTGGTGAAGGATACGCCGTTAATAGCGCCGCCGTTCAGCTGCGCCGACACGTCGGCTTCCAAATCGTCGCCCGTGCCGCCCAGGGCCGCGGCAAAATCAATGGGCGTATCGACGGCTACGTCAGTCTGTCCCAAAATATCCAGCAAGGCCCGGGACGGGAAATTGCGGGCCGCCACCTGCATATCGACGGGACCGTGGAAGGCATAGGTCCCCTTCGCAGCCAGCAGGCTGTCGCCGGTCTTCAGGGCCAGCTTATTGACCTGTACCGTTCCCTTTTCCAGGCGAATATCTATATCTGCCGGTTCGACAGCTTGTCCGGCCAGCGACGCGTCCGTAATCTGCCCTATAATAGACGCTTTCGGATCAGACGCCGTCCCTTCCAAATCAATTTGGCCGTTTATATGGCCTTCTACCTGCTGTACAGGCACGGCGGCCAGCTTCAGGATGCTGGCGATGTCGCCGTTGCGAACGCCGGCCTGTCCGCGCATCCAACCGTCTTCCGTGCGGTACAGCAGGTTCGCATCGTACGAGCCGCCGCTTTGGTCAAAGTGCAGGTCCGTCAGGCGCACCAGCTTGTCATAATACGCAAAATCACCGCGTACGTTCGTCAGCTCCATGCCGTTGATCGTAAGCGTATCAGCCCGCAGAGAGCCTCCGGCCGTCGGGTTGTCCGGCGTGCCGCCAATATGGGCGCTGACATTGAACACGCCGCTCCGCGGCAGGCGGCTGCGCGGCATCATGCGGGAAATATCCAGTTCCTTTCCTTCAATATCCAGGTTCAAGGACTGGCCGACAGAGCCCTGTACGGATACAGACGCGTTGTACGACGAAATATCGCCGTTCGAAATATAAAGGACGCCCTGATCCAGGCGATAGTCGGCGCTGATATTTTTATATAAGTACCCGGCGTAAGAACCGCTGGTCAAGTGGAAGGTTCCCTCTGCGACCGGGTCGTCTATGGTTCCGCGAATCGACACGGTATTATCCGCCCAGCCCGTCATGGGCAAATCGCCCTGCCCAATCGCCGGCAGGAGTTTTTCCAGGCGCATGTGCTCCGTAGTCATCGTCCCGCTGACGGCTCGCGTATCTAAATCTACCGTTCCCGACAGTGTATGAACGCCGTCTTTATATCGCCAGTATGCAGCGGGGATTTCAATTTGACGGCCGACACCGCGAAGGGTTCCGTCGATAGAATCAAAGGCCAAGTGCTGAATCGAGCCGTTCCGCCCGCTGACAGACAGTTCCCACTGCAGGTCGGGGCCGTATACATGGCCTGCCGCCGACACAGAGCCGCTCATAGGCACGGAAGCGGCAGAACCCAGCACGTCGAGGGACACGTTTTCTGCCGTAAAGGCAATGTTCGGCGCGCCCGTATACATATCATAGGTGCCGCCGCCCCGAATCGTGCCGCCGCCGACAGCCATGTCCAAATTCGACAGGGTAATAACTCCGTCGGTGTAGGAAAAATCGGCAGAACTGCGATCTGATTCTATGCCGTCGTATGAAAGGCCGTAGGCTTCCGCCCGGCCCAAAGCCTGTACCGTACCGCTCTGGAGATTGCCGGCCGCCTGGACTTCTGCCGAAACAGCCCCCAATACGGAAACGGGGACCGCAGGAATCTGCGACAAGTCGACAGACGCAGCCTTCGCCTCGGCGGTGAAATCGCCCGTATCGGCATGATAAGCGCCGCGGCCCGTAATCTCGCCTCCGGCGGCATGGGCTTTTAGATTTTCGATCTGCGCCACGTGGTCTGCGTAGGAAATATCCGCCACGCCGTCGTCGAGAAGCCAGCCGTCGTAAGCGACGTTCGAAGCGGTGAGCTTGCCCTTGCCGCTTACGTCGTCGGCCGTCCCCCACAGGGTTCCCTTAAATCCGACTGTACCGGAAACGGGAGCCGGTATAAATTCAGAAAAAGCGTCCAGCGCCGCACCCGGCACGTCGACGTCTATATTGAATACAGGAGACGCGCCGTTGGTCTTCACAATGCCGTCGGCCTGAAATTCCTGGCCGTTGATCGTCCCCGATACACCTTTCAGCAGCACATCGTCCGTCCCCAGGGAAACATGGCCCGTAAGCCCGTCTACGCTGAGGCCGTCCGCGGCGGCTGCGCCGTCTGCAATGTCGGCCTGCCCCGATACGAAGAGGCCGTCTTTGCCGTCGGCTACCCGCGCTTTTACATTCTCGGCAGCGCCGCCGAGAATCGTCACGTCTACGTCCTTTGGAATAAAGGGAGCGGCATACGACGCGTCGATGCGTTCGGCCTGTATCGTCATATCATATTGCCGCGCCGACGTATACGTTCCCGAAAGAATCAGGTCGTAGCCGTCCAGCGAGGCATCGGCTGTCAAGGCGATGGCCTTGGGGTATTCGGCAAAGGACACAGAGCCATCTACGTCTTCCAAAGCCACCGTCCTGCCGCTTCCATCAGGCAGCAGCACGCGCACGACGCCGTCGCTCAGGCGCACGACGCCGTAAAAATCTGCGCCCCTTTCCGTATCACTCGGTTTAATAAGGGCAGCAACATTCCACGAGCCGTCTTCATTTTCCCAGAGATGCACTACGGGCTTGTCGACGGCTACTGTATCCAGCGACGCCAATACGTTCCCATCCCATAGAGAAGGCAGTATTTTGACGGGATTGACATACACGTCGATATCTTCGCTTTCCAGCACGATCCGCCCTTTCGCGTCGCGGATAACCGGCCGGGATATGGTTACCTTCCCCGTCAGGGAAATATCCATCGACGCGAAGGATAAGGTTCCGTTTAGCTTGCTATTTGCTGTTGTCGTTACGATTTCGCTCAGCTGCTGCGTTAAAGCCGGTTTTTCCATCCAAAAAGCCGCCGTGGCCGACAGAAAAAGGGCCGACGCAGCGCAGCCGGCTATCCATTTTTTCTTCACGCCGAGTCTCCCGCATGTACATATAAAAAACAAAAGTGTATGAATCTCTTTTTATTCTACCTAGGCCGGTACATAAAATCAAGAAATATATGGCGTCCTTCAAAAATTGTTTAAAACTTGTGACACGCCGTCTGTATTGCAAAGAAGGTCATAAGCCGCCGTCCCGATGGACAGCGCTTATGACCTTGCAATACGCCTGTATATAATTTATTCCGTCATGGACGGGATGACGACGCCGGACCGAACGTCTACGCCCATCGCCTGTTCCAGCTGGGCAATGCCGACGTTATAGTCGTACAGCGCCTGAATGTAGTTCGTCTGCGCCTGATTCAGGTTTAACTGCGCGTCGAGAACGTCCAAGTTGATGCCGACGCCGGCCTGATAGCGGACGCGGGCAATCTTGAAGCTTTCTTCGGCTTCAGCGACGGCAGACTGGCTGGCTTCTACGCGCTGCGCGGCGCTGCGGATGTTCAGGTAAGCCTGCTTAACGGCCAGCTGAACGGCTTCGCGGGTCTGCTGTTCCGTTTCACGGGCAGCCAGCAGGGCCTGCTTGGCTTGTTTAACGCGGGCGTTCGTCGCGCCGCCGTCAAAGAAGCTGAACGTAATGCCGCCCGTTACGCGCCATGCACTGTTGCCCGAGCCGGGGAAATCTTCGTCGCTCCAGTCGTTGCCGGCTCCGATAGATACGCTTGGCATATTGCCGGCGTTGGCGATGCCGATATTTTCTTCAGCCTGACGGACGCTCAGCGCAGCCTGCAGGACTTCCGGCCGGTATTTCATGGCGTAGTCCAAGGCTTCCTGAAGGGAAATATCGTACGATTCGAAGGGGAGATGATGGTCTACGAGCTCCAGCTTCGTCTGCAGCGGCAAGCCGAGGATGTTGTTCAGGTTCGCTTCGGCAACGGCCACGTTGTTGTCTGCCGTGACGGCGTTCGTCTTGGCGTCGGCCAGGGAGACGTTCGACGTGAGGACGTCGAGCTTGGCGACGGTGCCGACATTGTACTGGGCCGTGACGTTGTCGACGTGGCCCTGCATATTCGTGACCGCTTCATGGTATACGTCGCGCAGCTCTTCATATGCCAGCAGGCCGAAATAGCCCTGAACGGCTGAAAGCTTTGTCGCCTGTTCTACCCGCAGGATTTCTTCCTGGGCGCTGGTCTTGCCCAGCTTAGCCACGGCAATCTGTCCTTCTACGCGGCCGCCCGTATAGAGGGGAATATTGACGCTCAGGCCGTGACCGAAGGAGTTGGTAATGCTGTCCCGGTTATTCATGCCGGAGCTGCCGCTGTTTTCACGGCGCGACGCGTCGAAGGTGTAGCTGAACTGAGGCATTTTGCCGGCCCGCGCTTCATCGATGTAGTATTCGGCGCTCTTCAGGTCATAATGGGCGACCTTGATATCGCGGTTATAATCCAAGGCCATCTGCACAGTCTTGGGCAGCGTCAGCTCGACGGCCTGATCCGGAGCTACCCGGCCGATGACGATAACCGGGTCCTGCTCTTTTTTAGCGGCGCGCTTCTGCGCTTTCTTTTCCGATTCCGCTGCGATCTGGCGGGCTAATTCTTCCCGCAGAGCCGGCGTCACGTCGACAGGACGCACTTTCGCGACGCTTACCGGCGCTTTCGGCGCCGCTTCAGCCGATGCCTGGGCAGTGTCTTCCGCAAAGGCCGACGCGCCTCCCAAAGTCGTTACCATCATGGCGATGATTATCTTTCTGTACAAATTCTTATTCATCTTGGGTACCCCCGTCAATTATTTTCTATCCTTTATCATAAAACTGGAAATATGCTAAAAAGCATAGTTGATGCCGTAATAATTGCCGCCGTCGCTCCTGTCCATGGGACGGGTAAACTGGCCAAATAAATAAATATCCGGCAAGATGCGGTACTGGGCCTTCACGCGGTACCGCCAGTCGTTGGGGTCGTACCCCTCCAGGCTCAGGCGGAACGGCCCGTCGGCGAATAAATCGACGCCGACGCCCAAATCGCCGTTGATCAGGCCGAAGCGGCTGTCAAACCAGGAACTGCGGCGTCCAAACTGCAAGTTGAGATTCGTACCGTTGCCAATACTTTCAGCTCCGACCAAAGCGAAGGAATTGTTCCGGTACACCCTAAAATTTGCATGGGCCCCGCTTTCACTTTGCGTATCATTATACAGGAAGCCCGCTTCTCCTTCAAACTTCACGTCGCCGCTGCCGCCGAGGATATTGTTGACCTTCGTCGTGATCTCAGCCGTATTGTGCAGCGTCGTCTGAATGTCTGCCTGGCTCTGCGGATTGGTCGTCATCGTTTCCATAGAGCGGGCAATTGTATCGAAGCGTTCCGTAATATTTTTCATATTGGCGGCCATTTCCCGGACGTTGGCCGACGTGGCCCCGTCGCCGTCCAGCTGCTGCAGCGACGCGTTCATCTGCGCCGTCATCGCCGCCATATTGGCCGTAATCTGCTGAATATTCGCGGCGTTGGCCTCCATCATGGCGCTGGTCTGTCCCGTAATGGCTTCTACATTTTGAATAGAGCCGCGCATCGCCGCCTGGGTCTTGGCGTCGCCGAGGATAGCGTTGATATTTTTTATCATATCATTGGCGCCGTTGATCAGCGTGCCGGCGCTGTTCATCATGTCGTCCATGGTTTTGCCCTGATTGCTGTTCAAGGTATCGCCGTCGGCCAGGATATTGTTTTTATCATTGCCCGGCGTAATCGCTACGATTTTTTCGCCCAGCAGGCCGTCCGTCGTAATCGCCACCCGCGAATCCTTGGGAATTTCCGTCCCTTCGTCAATCCGCAGCACGATATCCACGCCGTTCCGAAGGGGCGTGACCTTTTCTACCTTGCCGACATGGACGCCTACGTAGCGTACGGAATTCCCCTGCTGCAAGCCGTTGGCGTCATGAAATACGGTGTGAACCTCGAAGCCGGGATTGCCGAATATCTCGGCGTGGGCCAAGGTGATGATGACATATGTAAATACCAGGACGCCGACAATGGTTACGAGGCCGACCTTGGCTTCCGCACTCCATCTCATAGCATCGTCTCCCTTTCCTCGGGCAACTCGCCGCCGTAAATAAACTGCAGTACTTCCCGATCTTCTGTATGTTTAAATTCTTCCTTCGGCGCGATCAGCCTGAACCTGCCGCCCTGCAGGAAGGCTATCCTGTCTGCGGCATAAAAGGCCGACCGCATATCGTGGGTAACGAGAATCGACGTGGCTTTCAAATGCCGCTGCATGCCGACAATAAGGCGGTTAATATCCATGCTCCGCAGCGGGTCGAGCCCGGCCGTCGGTTCGTCGTATAAAATAGTCTTCGGGTCCAGGGCGATTGCCCGGGCCAGGCTGACGCGCTTTTTCATGCCGCCGGACAAATCGTTGGGCATCATGTCCTCAATGCCCTCCAATCCGACGAGGCTGAGCTTTTCCCTGACGATTGCCTGTATTTCCTCCTCGCTGCAGCGCGTACGCTGCCGCGGGCCGAAAGCCACGTTCTCCCCTACGGTCATAGAGTCGAACAACGCCGAGTATTGAAACACCATGCCCATATTCCGGCGCATTTCATTGAGCTGCTCTTCGTCGTACGGCGTAATGTCCGCGCCGTCCACAAAAATGCGGCCCCTTGTCGGCTTCTGCAGGCCGATGATCAGCCGCAGGATCGTACTTTTCCCCGAACCGCTGGCCCCTAAAATGGCCAGCGTCTCCCCGTCGCAGATGTCGAGGTCGACGCCGTCCAGGACAACCTGGCTTCCATAGGCTACGGTTACATCGCGCAAACTAATCATAGGCTCTCCTAATACAAAATGACAGACAATAGGTAATTGCATATAAAGATAAAAATAATGGACGTGACGACAGACTTAGTCGTCGCCTGGCCTACGCCCTCTGCGCCGCTCTTGGCATGCATGCCTTCATAACAGGCAATCAGGGCGATAATGCCGCCGAAAAACATGGCCTTGATCAGGCCGTATACGATGTCTCCTACCTCGGTAAACAGCTCGACGGAATTCATATACGTAAAATGAGTCAGGCCGGCGCCAAAGGTCGCTACGGCATAGCCTCCGGCCGTACCGATGACATACCCGTAAAACGACAGGATCGGCACCATGATGACGCAGGCGACGAAACGGGGTACGACGAGGTAGGCAATCGGATTGACAGCCATGCAGCGCAGGGCGTCGATTTGCTCCGTAACCTTCATCGTGCCCAGCTCGGCCGTCATGGCCGCACCTACGCGGCCGGCGACGACGACGCCGGTCAGAATCGGCCCCAGCTCGCGGCCCATGGCGATAGACATGACGCCGCCCAAGGTAGACTGGGCGCCGTACCGCAGCAGGATATCCACGATCTGCAGGGTCATAACCATGCCGGCAAAGAGAAGGGTCAGGCTGACGATGGGCAGGGAATTGACCCCCAGATGAGCCATCTGCGCGACCGTCAGGCCGCGCTGAATTTTGGGAAGCTGTCTCAGGGTTTGGATGAATAAAATAGCTAGAACGCCGACCTGTTCAAAGATATGAAGGGTAAAGCGCCCTACTCTCTCCAATGCCTCCTGCACCGACAACCACTCCTCTCCGGCTTTGATTTCTCCGTCTATTTTACTATACCATCAATAATGGGCCGCTGTAAAACGAGAAACGAGAATTGTTAAAAAATTGTTAGAAAACTGAAAAAACCTTTTGAGTTTTCTTATAAATAAGATAATAGCATTTTATCCTGCAAATGGCAAGAAAAAAGATGGCTCCGTCCCGTCCCGCCAAAAACAGATGTGGTATAATACATACAGACAAGTATAGTTATATTTCTATTAAAAGGAGCGATACGCATGAACGAAACGATACAAACCTTAATTTCCCGCCGCAGCATCCGCAAATACAAAGCGGAACAAATTCCCGAAAGCGACTTGCAGCAAATCCTGGAAGCAGGCATGTACGCCGCCAGCGGCATGGGCATCCAGCCCGTCACGATGGTCGTCGTGCAGGACAAGGAGACGATTGCTAAATTAACCGCCATGAACGCTAAGATTATGGGAACGGACAGCGATCCCATGTACGGCGCGCCAACCATTGTCGTCGTGTTGGCCGACATGGAAAAATCGGCCAACGCCTGGTCCGACGGCTGCCTGGTCATGGGCAACCTCATGAACGCCGCCGCTTCCTTAGGCATTGGCTCGTGCTGGATCAACCGGGCCAAGGAAGAATTTGAATCGGCCGAAGGCAAAGCGCTGCTCCGCCAGTGGAACCTGCCGGAACACCTCGTAGGCGTCGGCCACTGCATCCTCGGCTACGCCGACGGCCCCGTGCCGGCAGCAAAACCGCGCAAGGCCGACTTTGTAACTTACGTCCGCTAATTTCATACCGTCAAAAAAACTGCAGCAATGCCCTGCCGGCACTGCTGCAGTTTTTATATTTCATCATATAGGAAGCGCGCCAAATACGACATATCGTAAATAGCCTGGGCTTCATGGACTATCCCGTCGGCCATGAGACAGCACACGTAGGGCCGGCCCTGTTTCCAGACGATGCCGCAGTCGTGATATATGCCGTCCAGCTCGCCCGTCTTATGTTCTACCGCCACGGTATTGGGAATTTGCGCCGGCAAAATGCAGTTATCCTCCTGCTGGGCCAGGATAGCCCGCATCGCCTCGTCGCGCCGCCCGTCGACGCAGGTCCCGGAGGCCAGGCGCAGAAACAAGCGCCCCATATCGCCGGGAGACGTCACGTTTTCTTTCCCCTGGCGGGCCGCCTCGAAATCCATCATCTTGCGCCGCAGCAGCGTATGCTCCATGCCCTGCCGCCGAATTTCCTCGTTAATGGCGTCGAAGCCCAGCACATCGATGAGCATATTCGTACACGTGTTGTCGCTTTCGACGATCATGTGAAACACCAGCGTACGAAGAGATACTTCCGTCCCCTCCGGCAGGCCGTAAAACGAACCGCCTTCGACGCCGCCGTAAACGGGATAAGTTGTATCAAAGGACAACTGTCCCTCTTTTTCCTGACGGAAGACGCAGGCCATGATGGGTACCTTGATCAAGCTGGCCGACGGCATGACCCGGTCGCGATAGAAAAAGTCGTCGCCGCCATCCAGAGGACGGCAGTACAGGGACACGGCGGCCTTGTCCTGCCAATGCGGTTCTATATAGTTCTCCAGCCGTTCTGCACATAAGGCCACATCTACTCCTCCTTCACCGTCTTTATCGTTTTGTCTTCTCCGCAAGACGCAAGGCCGCGGCATTCCGGGCAATACCCGTACCATTCCAAATTGTGCCCGACAATATCGAACTGGGTCTTCTCAGCTAATTCCGCTTCAAATCCCGCCAGGGGACAGTGGTCGATTTCCACGATGCGGCGGCATTTCAGGCAAATCAAGCGGTGCCGATGGCCCATTGCCCGCAGAGAAAAGCCGTATTTCCGGGAATCAGGCAGATAATGCTTTTCCGTCAGCTCCTTGGCCGTAAACATTTCCAGTATGCGGTACACCGTGGAAAAGTTGATGCCCTGTCCTTGGCCGATGAGTTCCTGATAAATATCTTCCGCCGTCAATACGCCGCCGTGCCGGTACAGCGCATCCAGGACCAGCTTGCGGGTCCGCGTGCTTTTCAATCCGCAGCGGTGGAGGCATTCTTCACGGGCCTCGTTATGTATTATGTCGTCCATAGCTGTACCTCCTTACGGCCGCCCGGCCTGTGCCGTTTCTTTATATGCAATGACGGCCAGCAGCATGAGAACGGAAACAATCGCCGTCACACCGCCTGGCGCAGCGTCGATTCCGTAAGCGATGCCCAGACCCAGAATAATATCTAAAAAGCTGAACAGGACGGACCATACCATAGTCCGGCGAAATCCCTTCCGCAGCTGCAGCGCCGTAGCTACCGGCAGTGCAATGAGCGAACTGATGACCAGGATGCCGACGATGCGGATGGACACGGAAATCGTCGCCGCGACGAGGACGGCAAAGACGTAGTTGATCAGACGGCTTTTTACGCCGGCAATCTTCGCCCCGTCTTCGTCAAAGGTCAGCATGACCAGCTGGGGGTACAACTTGATAATCGTCAAAATCGACACGATGCTGAGCAGCAGGACCGCCCACACGTCTTCCCGCGTCACCGTCAGGATGCTGCCGAATAAAAAGGACTCCACGTTGGTATGCACCATGCCGGAGCTGATAATCGTAATGGCGATGCCGACGGATAAGGACAGGATAATCACCAGTATCAGCTCGGCGTACTGACGGAACCGCTGGCGCAGCACTTCGATGAGAATGCCGAAGACCGACGTAAGGCCGAAGGCGCTGAGGATGGGATTGGCGTCCAGCAAAAGGCCGATGGCTACGCCGGCCAGGGACGCATGGGATAAAGCGTCGCCGATCATGGAATAGCGGCGCAGCACGAGGAATATGCCGATGAGCGGGCATACGATGGAAATCAGCACGGCCACGATAAAGGCGTTCTGCATAAAAGCGTACTCAAACATTGCCGTCCCTCCCCATGTTGTCCGATACGTATTCGCGGATATAGTCTTCAGGCGAGCAGAAATGGCCGCCGCCGTTGACGACGTGAAACATCTTCGTCGAATTTTTAGCGGCAAACTTCAGGTTATGCTCTACCGTCAGGACCGTTACGCCCCGATCCTGATTCAAATGGCGGATAAAGGGATACAGCTCCATTTGGCTCTTGACGTCGATGCCCGTCGACGGCTCGTCAAAAATGAGCAGATCGGGCTCGCCCATGAGGGCCCGGGCAATGAGCACCTTCTGGCATTGGCCGCCCGACAAGTTGCCTATGAGCTGGTCCTTTAACTCATATACGTTCATTTGCTCCAGCGAGCGTCGGATAATATCCTTATCCTTATATCCCAATATCCTGCGCTGGCAGTTCAGCACCTCGTAGACCGTAATGGGAAACTGGCTGTTCAGCGATTCAAACCGCTGGGGCACGTAGGCGCAGCGGCGGAAGGTATTGGAAATCGTGCCGCGGCTCGGCGACAGCAGCCCCAATATCAGCTTGATGAGGGTGCTCTTGCCGCTGCCGTTTTCCCCGACAACGGAAATATAATCGCCGTCCTGCACGGTCATCGTAACGTCCTGCAGTAAATAGGGCCCGTGCTCATAGGCAAAGGACACCTTTTCTAATGAAATCATAGCAGCTCCTTCTTATCATATAAAATACCTGCTCTATTATATAGTCGCGAAAAGGAAAATGCAAGGCATTTGCATTTATTGACAAGGGACAACGGTTAGTGCTATGATACAGTTTATACTATACGTATATATTCCTATTTCAGAGGAGGATATGTTATGAAATCATGGCTTACAGCCTGTATCACAATGATAGCAGCGGCCGTGCTCCTTGCGGGCTGCGGCGCCCAATCCGACGGCTCCGTCCAGTCCGACGGCAAACTGAAAGTCGTCGCCTCTTTCAACGCGATGAAAGAATTTACCCAGGCCGTCGGCAAGGATAAGGTCGACGTCGTCACCTTGATTCCCGACGGCACGGAGCCCCACGATTTTCAGCCGACGACGAAAAATCTCAAGGAATTGAGCCATGCCCGCTTATTCGTGTACAACGGCCTGGGCATGGAGCCCTGGGCGGATAAAACGCTGGAAGTCGTAGACAATAAAAACCTCGTCGCCGTCGACGCTTCGAAAGGCGTCCAGGTAATCGCCAACACAGACAAGCACGACATACACGAACACGGCCGCGACGATCCCCACTGCTGGCTCAGCCTGCAGGCCGCTCAGACGGAAGTACAGAACATCGCCGCCGCCCTGGCTGAAGCCGACCCGGCCAACGCCGAATTTTACCGCGAAAACGCCGCCGCTTATAACGAACAGCTCCAGCAGGTGCTGGCGGAATATCAGGAAAAATTCCAATCCGTCCCGAACCGGCAGTTCGTCACAGGCCACGCCGCCTTCGCCTACTTGTGCCGCGATTTCGGCCTGACGCAGCGCAGCGTCGAGTCGGTCTTTGCCAGCGGCGAGCCGAGCCCTCAGCAGCTTGCCAGCCTAGCTGATTTCTGCAAGCAGCATAAGGTGAAGACAATTTTTTCCGAAACCATGGTCAGCCCCAAGATTTCGGAAACCCTGGCCAAGGAAGTAGGCGCGTCGGTCAAAACGATCCACACCATCGAAAGCGCCGAAGGAAAGGCAACCTATATAGACCGCATGCGCGACAATATCGAACAGATTTACCAAAGCCTGAAATAGAAGACGCGCCGGCAGACAGAAAAAGACTGTCTGCCGGCGCGTTTTATCATTTGGCGCTAGGCTTCCTCCATCGGCACCGCTGCGCTTCAATAAGGGCCCAAACGGCGTCGACATCGTCGATAGCGGCGTATTCATATTCCCGTTCCCGTATGAGTTCATTAAAAAAAGCAAAATGAAAATCATGCCAGTCCACAGGCCTCTTGTCGAAAAGAATCGTCCCCGACCCGTCGCCATTCTCCCTCTTCTCCAAATACCGCAGGGTATAATAAAACCGGCAGACCAGGCGGCTGCGGTACACCGTAAGAATCCGCTCGCTCGTCAGCACGTAGGCAATCTGCCGCCGCTGCCAGCGGCGATGGACAAAGCGGCCGACGCTGCAATATGCTCCTGCCGCTATAAAAGGCAGGCCGAATAAGGGCGCGACGAGACCCCACAGGCCCGGAACAGACAAGGCTGCGCCTTCCCAACTCAGGGCAAACAGAAAAAACAATAGTCCTATAGGAACCTTCAGTATATCCGATGGTTTGACCAGGTTGCGCCACGAGCAGCCCGGCTTGCCCTGCCACAAAATCCGTTTTCCTTCGTACAGCGAAATCGCCGTTCCTTTCTCCATCGCCGACACCTCTTTATCTCCGCTGCGCCCGGCAGCTTTACCCTGCCGGAACCAGCATACAATCAGCTGCACAAAATCCCTGCAAAGGAATTTACTTTACAGGGATTTTTCATATGCAGGTTATTTAATTATACCATAGGATCTGCCGCGGGGAAACTCGCGAAGCCTACCGTCAATGCTGAGCCGGTACGGCCTTCGTCTTTCCGTCCTGTACGGCAGCCGGTTCGACGCCTTCCATGTGGATGGCGTTGCTGCGCGTCACGGCGCTGATGCCGACGAAGAGGACGCCGCAGACAATCCATTCGGCATAAATGACATGCGGCAGAACGCGGACGGCCGGTACGAACATCCAGGCTACGAGAACGACGACCGAAGCCAGAATCGTATAGAAGGCGGCTGCGCGGGAGCAGTATTTCGGCGCATACATCGTCATGAGAACGATGACGCTGAACGCCGTCATGAGGCTGAGGCCGGCCATGAGCGTGGAGATGATGCCGCTGATAGTCAAAGCAAAGCTCAGCGTAAGCAGGCCGAGGAGGAATACGGAAATACGGGTAACGTTGAGATACTTGCTGTCGGACATATTCGGGTCGACGAACCGTTTGTGAATGTCATGAGAGTACAGCGTCGCCGAGCTGAGAAGGAGGTTGCAGGCGCAGCTGACGTCGGCTGCCCAAAGAGCCGCCAAGGTAATGCCGGCCAGCCACGGGTCGAGGGACATGATAACCTGCGGCAATGCAGCCGTAGCCGAAATGTTGGGATATAATTCCGAAGCGATGACGCCGAGGAGGGCGCTGACGAAACCGATCGGCAGCATGAGCAGGCCGCCGATGATGAAGCCTTTGCGGGCCGTGTGCACGTCCTTCGCGCCGAGGGAAATCTGGATGATGCTCTGAAGGGACAGGTTGACCGTAATGAGGACGATGATCCATGTAACGATGGTCATGGGGCCTACGCCGTCGATGAAATCGAGGCCGTGAGGCATGGGCAGGTTCATCTGGATTTGATCCATGCCGCCGGCCATGCGCACTGCCAGTACGACGGCCATGAGGATGCCGGCGTATTTCAGGGACACGTTCATGAGGTTCGTAATGCTGGCCGACCACATGCCGCCGATCAGCGTGACGCCGATGAAGACGACGGCGCTCATGAGCATCCCCGTCGTCGGCGTGAAGATTTCCGGCATAAGGGCGGCGAGAATCATGCCGCCGGCAACGTACTGCATGCTCATGACGACGAGCTGTACGATGATCTGGCAAATGATGCCGATAATCATGCTCTTCTTATCGTAATACCGTTCCAGCATTTCGGGAATCGTCGTGATGTTGAGGCTGCGGTATTTTTTAGCGACGGTCATGCCCATGACGATCGCGCCGATGCCCCAGGCCGTCGTGTACCAGCCGGCGGAAAGACCAGCTTTATAGGCCTGTTCGGCAACGCCGATAGTCGACGCGCCGCCGACGGCCAGGCCGACGATAGAAACCATGATGAGCGGCGTCGTGAGCTGACGGCCGGCCAGGATATAGTTTTCCGCCTTCCCGGCAGCGCGGTGCTTCGTGTACCAGCTGATTAAGAAAATCGTACAAATGTACAAACCTACGACAATAACTGAACTGTTCATTTGGGTTGCCTCCTAACGGATGATATAAAGAAATATAATAGCTAGATTCCCGTTTGATGTATAAAAAAATCGCCCCTCCATGAGGGACGATGAACTCGCGGTACCACCCTGCTTACCTGCATTCCAGAATACAAAAAGGGTGATACCCAAGGGACGAACATCTCCGCGGTACCACCCTAATAATCTCGAATCAGATCAACTCATAGCAATGTAACGGTCGCCATACCGGATCGGCCTACTGATTTCTGTTCAGCCTCACAGTTCAGGAAAGAACTTCACGCTGCATCACCTGCCGGTTTACACCGCCCACCGGCTCTCTGCGAGGGTATTTGCAGCCCTACTTTTTTCCGTCTATACCTTTATCGGGAACTTATATTGTGTCGTGATTTCATTATACGAAAAATAAGAGAATTGTCAATATGCTTTTCTGTAATTTTTCTTATCTCTCAAACGTTAAAGGTTTTACTTTGCATGAGCGGAAGACCGGGCGGAAAATACGCGCCGCCGGCCATACCAATAAATGGCCGCTGCCGCCGGCAGCGACGCCAGGAGGACGGGATAAAAGAAGGAAATCGGCAGCGTGCCGAACAGCAGACCGCCGAACAAGGGCCCTAAGGCCATGCCTAAATCGATGCCGATATAATAGGTGCTGTTCGCCAAACCCCGCTTCCCTCCGACGGCCACGACGATAGCCAAGGCCTGGCACACGGAACACATTACGCCGTAGCTGCCGGCCATGAGCACCGCCGCAGCGATCATTTCCCAAAAGCTGTCCATGACAGCCAGCAGGAGGATACTTCCCGCCGTGCAAAGACAGGCCATAATAAAGAAAAACTGAAAGGATAAGCGGTCGAAAAGGTCGCGCATCGCCGTCCGCAGCAGCAATAGGGCTACGGCATAGGCTGGAAAAAACATACCGGCCGAAAAGGGCAGCCCCTTCGCCTGCACGTACTGTACCAGAAAGGACTGGGTAGCGCAATACGGAATGGTAAACACCATGATGAGGAACGATACGGGCAGGACGCCTGTATCGACGAACTGATCGGGCAGGAAGCCCTCGCCGGCCGGCGGCAGCGGCTCGCTTTTATACGATACGAACTGGATAAGGACGATGATCGCCGCGGCGAAGGCCGTAGCGACGCAAAACGCCGCACGGTATCCGAGGTGATGGTAGCAGTAAATCCCAACAGCCGGCGCCAGGGCCATGGCCAGGGCGTTCATCGTGCCGTACACGCCCATGCCAGCGCCCATATGCTTTTTCGGCAGCATCAGGGAAAACCACGTCGACAGACTGATTGAGCACAGGGCAAAGCCAAAGCCGTTGATAATGCGGGCCGCCATGACGACCTGCGGGCTCCAGGCGAAGACGTAGCCGAGGCAGGACACGATCAGGCACACTGCGCCAATACAGGATAATACATACTTTCTCATCCTGTCGGAAAAGGCTCCCACAAAGGGCCGGCAGCACAGGGAGCAAAGATTCATCAGGCCGCCGATAAGGCCCATCAGGGCCGCGCTCGCCCCCAACGAGCCGGAAAATCCGGTAATGATCGGCGTAACCGCCATGGGGCTGGAAAAATAAAAGAATCCCGCCGCCAACAAAAGAACTTGGTCTCTCCGCTTTCCATCACGCATATGCTCTTTCACTCTTTTCTCCGTCCGCCTGCTGCTGTCCATAGCAAGACAGGCCGTTTTTCTGCCTTCATCATATTCCTACCCGCCGCCGGCTGTCAAGGAATCTCCTCCCGGACGAAGGAACGCAGCAGGATGACCACTTCCGTCTCCTTGGACGACGTATAATGGCTGCGGAATAATTTTCCCAGCAGCGGAATATCTCCCAATATCGGCACCTTGCGCAGGCTCTCCACGTCTTCCTTGCGGATGAGTCCGCCCAATACCAGCGTCCTTCCGGGCAGCATGCGAACGACCGTCTTGGCCTGACGCGTGGCGATGCGGTAGGCCTTCATTTCATTGACAAATACAGGCGTGCTGACTTCAGCCTCGATAGCCGCCGTCACCGTCCCGTCGTCGTGAATGCGCGGCACATATCGTAGCTTCACGCCGACGTCCTTGTAGTCCGTCGTGGCCGTTTTTTCACCGCCGCTCATGTATTCCGTCACGACGGGAATTTTATCGCCGATAAGGACGCTCGCCTCCCTGCCGTTCAGGGCAGCCATGCGAGGCCTGGCCAGTACGGAGGCCTGGCCCTTTTCTTCCAGCGCCTGTATTTGGGTGGCGAAGGAAAATCCCTCATGTCCGGCGCCGCCGCTCACGCTGGACCAATTCCATTCGACGCCGGCATGGCGCAGGGCGCTCCGATCAATAGAGGCAATCTCTACCTCGACGTCGACCTGCCGCGGCTTCGTATCCAGCGCCGTGACGAGGTCCTGCACGGCGCGATGCTCCCGCGGCGTCGCGCCGACGACGAGCGTATTCGTATCGTCGTAGCAGCGGACGTCTCCGTCGGGCACCATAGCCCGGACGGCCTCCTGCACGTCTGTCGGGACGGCGTAGCGGAGCCTCCACGTCCGCAGGGATTTCGCTCCATCCCGTTTCTTCCCGGCCGTCATGGTCCGCACAGGCCCCTCTTTTTCGTAATACAGGTTTTGACTTGCAGCGATAGCGTCCAGCGCGTCCTCAACGGTAACGCCGTTTATATGCATGGTCATCGTCCCCTGCACCGTATCGTCGACGATGAGGTTTATATTGCCGCTGCGGGCCAGCCCTTCCAGCACGGAGCGGATAGGAGCCTCGCGGACGTGAACGGACAAGGAACTGCCGGCCCAAACCGGCCCGTACCATGCGATAGCCATCATAATGAGGATATATCGGCAAACTTTCATAGTCATCTCCTTTACATGCTTACGGCCGCGCAGATTCCGTCTTTTTCCAGCTGCGCGCCGTCTTGATATACGCTGACGACGGTATATCCATCGAAACTGTCCCCTGCGGCGCAGACCAGCGTTTCCCCGCGATGGCGGAACAAAGCCAGATAGGCTCCGTTATGCTCCATCGTGCCGCAAAGGACGGGAAGCTCCGCAGCCGGAG
>ENA-ORSJ01001415-ORSJ01001415.1-human-gut-metagenome-genome-assembly--contig:-NODE-1415-length-20241-cov-3.196076_pt1 | contig 20241 bp, 7 predicted proteins | sample MGYA00242191_ERZ509158 | MGnify/ENA primary metagenome ERZ509158 (study PRJEB26280, sample SAMEA2338623) | human gut metagenome | biome: human gut; feature: human-associated habitat; material: faeces...
GCGGGCGTGGAGGCGGATGTGCCGTTCGTGGACGCGCTGACCTCGATCCTTGATCCTTCGCTGCCGCTGACCGTCACCGAATGGGACGAGTGGGGCGATCCGCTGCACGACGCGGATGTGTACGCGTATATGAAGTCGTACACGCCATACGAGAATGCGCCAGATAGTGAAAATGACGAAAGAACTGCCGTTTTTCCGAAAATTTTCATTACCACATCCATGAACGACACCCGCGTGCTGTATGTGGAGCCAATGAAATGGCTGGCCCGGCTGCAGCATGCCGGTGTGGACGCCGTGGCGAAGATTGAGGTTGAGGCTGGTCATGGGGGTACGTCTGGAAGGTACAAGCAGTGGGAGGAGATCTCCTATGAGAATGCTTGGTGTCTTTCGATGATGGGTATCACGCATTGATCCGGTTTGTGGGACCTTTCATGTTCGGATGAGGTCGGTTTCGGAACGGTCTGTTGTTATGTGACGGGGTGCACCGTATGACGCACCCCGTTTTGCAAACGCTTCCATTTGCAGTTTGTTTCATGAAACATTGAAACAGCTCGGGTGATTGTTTTCGGCGTTTCTTGCATAATCCTCCGATTTAGGGGTGTTCCGTCAAACGTTTTTTCCAACTTTTGACGGCATGTTAAACCTTTTATAAGGTCATGCTTGCACCTGTTTTCAGAGTGTTTCATTGTCTGTGTGGGGTGGTCTAGTAGGGTCCAGAGAAATAGCAGGTTTACGGGTAAAACCGACTAGATTGCATTGCGACCAGGGGGAAGAATGGCAGGCATGCATAAAGCCGTAAGTGAGCGGCATGGAATGACAACGATTGCCGCGTTGGTGGCAATCGTTGCGATGATCTTCGCAAGTGTGATCGCAGCGCCGCAACGCGCGTATGCTGAGGAATACAATATCAGCGATCTCGGTTGGGTTGACAAGGACGACACCTCCTTCGAAATCAGTTCCGACGGAGGCAAGACGTGGAAGCCGTACATTTCCGGCATGCAAGTCAACTACGGTGATCAGATCCGCACCGAACTGCATTGGAAAGTGCCGAACGACGTCAAAATCAACGAGGGCGACACCTTCGTCTACGACCTTCCCAGCAATCTGGAATACAAATCGAACGAGAAATACCCGATCTACAACGGTGGCGACGTGGTCGGCTACTACACCATCGACGGCGACAAAATGGTGGCCACCTACACCCGCGGCGAATCGGCGGGGTCCAACATCGAAGCGTTCGTGACCACTGACGGAACCATCACCTCGAACAAAACCGGTGGTTCGGCTGGGGGCGGCGATACCAGCTTTACCTTCCCCGGATATGGCACCATCACCGTGAACGTGGAGGGCAAACACAGCGTCAACGTGGTCAAACGCCCGGCAATCTCCACTTCCGACGCATCCACCTACGATTTCGTTTTGGAAGTGACCTCTACAGGCACGAACACCGGCGTGACCATAGACGACACCATGGGCGGCCTGCTGACCTTCGTGGACGGATCCGTGCACATCTACACCGACGCCGACTGCAAGAACGAATACACGGGCGCATGGCAATCCTCCAAAACCGACGACCATAATTTCAACGTCACCATCGGCTCCATGGGCGACGGTGAGAAACTATACGTGCGCTACTCGGTGAACGCCGACAAAGACAGCGTCATCAAGGCATGCCGCGAGGCCGGCAATTGCAGCAATGTCACCGAAAACAAAAACAAGGTGACCTACTCCAGCAACGAAGACGTCAACAAGAAGGAAACCAGCAACTCCATCTGGTTCAACTACAGCGACTGGTATGTGAACAAAAGCGCAACCGCAGCAAAAGACGAAAATGGCACGCAAGGCTTCACTTGGAACATCACCATCGGCGCTGGCGAAGGCCAATCCGTCGACGGAGCCACCGTCAAAGATCTGCTCGACAAGAACAACCTCAAGGAACCGACCGGAGATCTGGTGCTCAGCTGCTACAACAGCGGCGACTGGAAATCCGTGTGTCCGACCGGCTCGCCCGGCGCATATACGGACGACGACCCGTACAATCCGCAGCATTACATCAAACTTAGCTGGAGCGATCTCGTAGCAGGCACCGTGACCCTGCCCTCCGGCGGCTACGACCATTTCCAAATCCAGTATTGGACCGAAGCGAAAAACGTGCCGGTCGAAGGAAGCGGCGAACACCAGAAATACAAGAACGAAGTCACCGTAAAACCTCAGGATGGAACCGGCAAAACAGCCACGGCCGAACCTCAACTCGGCACGGACGCGGTCGAACTGAAGAAAACATGCACGTCGCCGGCATCCGAAGCGAAGAACCTGACGTGGGTGACCAGCATGAAAGCCTTGGAAGACCTCACCAACGCCGAACTGACCGACAAGCTGGATGTGGACGACAGCGGCAAGGATCTGGGATCCAAGCAAACCTTGGTGAAAGACAGCATTAAAGTGTACACCGACGCCGCCCTGACGCAGCAATACGCGGGCGGATACACGACAGAGGCCACCGATAGGGGATTCACCATCGTGTTCGCATCATTGCCCAAAGGCACTACGGTGTACGTGCAATACCAGTCCACCGTCAACGACGGTGTGACCGACGAAACCGTGTGGAACCGAGCTTCGGCATTGAACAAAACCTCCACGGCGAAACACCAGCATCGCGGCGACGTGCTCGGCAAGGAAGACGCCAACCAGTATTGGGACCAATACGGGTACGGCTACACCGCCAACTCCAAAGGCGTGATCCGCTGGCGCATCAAAGTGCATGACGTGATGTCGGACGCCGAAAACATCGTGGTGACCGATACGTTGCCCGTCCACACGCGGTACGACGCGAAATCGTTGAAGATCTTCGACGCTTCCAGCACCACAAAAATGCTGTCCGGAGTGAGCGCCAAAGACAACGGCGACGGCACGGTGACCTTCACCATAGCCAAGGGTACCCCGGCGTTCAGCCAGGCGAAGACCTCGGCTGGTGTGCTCATCGTGTATGAGACGAGCATCGACCCGATCACCGCACCTGATTGGGGAAATTACGAGAACAAGGCGCACATCGACATTGATGGCAGCGCCGGAGGCGACGCTTCCGCCACAGTGGGCGCGAGCAAGCCGAAACTTCTTGACAAAAACGGCAAATACGATGCCACGACCGCGCCGAACGTGAACTACACGGTCAAAGTCAACCCGAATGCGGACACGCTTAACAAAGGCAACAACCTCACTCTGACCGACACCATGGGTCAGGCACTCGACCTCAACGCCAACAGCGTGTCGATCATGGACTCCGACAATGGAACCGCCATCAACGGTGCAACATGGTCATACAATCCGCAGACCCGCGAACTAGTGTTCTCCATTCCCGACGCCCGTGCATGCACCATCACCTACACGGCCGCGGTGCAGCTCAAACCAGGCGAAAGCTTCGGATCGCTGGGCGGCAACAAAATCGTGCTCGCCGGGTATGAGAACAACGGCGGAACCTCGCAGAACACAATCACCGGAACCGTACAGCAGAGCAAAGGCGGCATGAAATACGACCAGAGCACACTGCAGATCTACAAGTACGCGGATGGCGATCTCGGCAAGCCGGCGGGCAGCGCCACCTTCAAAGTGGAAAGCGTCACCGGATGCAACTTCGTGTCGTCTACGGCCGATGCCGACGGCACCTGCAATGGTACGGTTGGCAAAGAAATCACCAAGCAGCTGACCACAGGAGCATCCAACGGACTGTCCGACCGACTGCAGCTGGACTACGACACCGTATATAAGGTCACCGAGCTGACAGGTCCGGACGGCAAAGTGCCCGGCAGCACTGATTCGCAATACGAGAAATCCGCTCCGCTCTATGTGATATTCCCCGGACATGACGCGCAGACCGCTGCCGGTGCATACGACGGACGATACGACAACAAAACCGTTACCGTAGACGGGCAAAGCGGCAAATTGATCGTCGCCGTAGCCAAAGACAGCGACGGCAAGACGACCACATTGGGCAACTACCGTTGGAACTGCAGCAACGACCACAAAACGAAGTTCAAGGTGCAATTCACAAAGGTGGATGCGGCGAATGCCGGTGTACCCGTCGACGGTGCCACCATGCAGCTGACTCGTGTCGGATCGTCGCAGGTGGAATCCGATTGGACATGGACCACCTCCGGCAGCGAGACGAAAACGCTCGAACTCCTGCCCGGACGGTACAAGCTGACCGAAGCCAACGCACCGGACGGATACCAAGTCATGGATCCGATCATCATTCTGGTCGGAGAAGACGGCACCATCACCGTCGACGGCAAAAATGTGACCGGTAGCGACGGCATCGGTCACGTGCAGGCGGAGGACGCACCGAAAACCACGTCGTTGACTGTTACGAAAACATGGAACGACAATAACAACCAGGACGGCAAACGTGCATCCGTCACCTTCGATTTGTACCGCAAGACCGACGGCGATGCCGATTATACGAAAGTCGACGGGCAAAGCCGCATACTCAATCCCGACAAGAACGATAACGTGCAATGGACGGGACTGCCGGTGAAAGTCGACGGCAAAACCGCGGCCTACATGGCCGTCGAAACCACGACGCTGGGCGGGTACGACTCGCAATGCGCTGACGTGCAATACAACACCGACGGTTCGGCTGCCACCGAACAATGCACCAACACGCACACGCCCGAAACCACGTCGATCGGCGTTGAAAAAGCATGGGACGACGCCGACAACCAGGACCAGAAGCGCCCTGACAGCGTAACCGTGCATCTGTTGAAAAACGGAGAGGAAACCGATCAAAGCGTGACACTCGATGCGGTTGGAAACTGGCGGAACGACAGCGCGTTCACCAATCTGCCCGTCTACGAGGATGGCAAGAAGATCGTGTATACCATACGCGAAGATACGGTGAGCGGCTACACCACGCACATCACCGGCTCGCAAACCCAAGGTTTCGCCATCACCAACACGCACCACCCCGAAAACGAGGAGGTGTGGTTCTCCAAGCAGGACCTCAAGGGTACGGAGATCGCAGGTGCCACCATGCGCCTCACCGGTACGCTGAATGATGGCACCGAATTCAAAACGCAGACCTGGGTAAGTGAGCGGGATAAGTCGAAGAGCATCAAGCTCAAGCCCGGCACCTACACCTTGACCGAAACCAAGGCGCCGGATGGTTATCTGGTAGCGGATCCGGTCGAATTCAAAGTCGTGAGCGACGCCGTCACCGGCAAGCTCAGCGTGCAGATCAAGCAAACCGATGGCACATATGCCGACGTGCAGGACAATACCATCGTGATGACCGACCAGTACCGGACGCATCAGGTGACCGTCAATAAAAACAGTCTCACCAGTGGCATCACCAATATCGACGGCGCGCAGATGAGCATCACCGGCACCACCTTGGATGGCAAGGCGATCGACGAGATCACCTGGACCAGCAAAGGCGGCGAACCCGGCGAACTCACCCTGCTACCCGGCACCTACACCCTGCGTGAAAAGGTGGCGCCGGACGGCTATGAAACCGCGGATGACATCGTATTCAGCGTCGGGCTCGACGGCAGCGTGACCATCGACGGTAAGAAGCAGGATTCCAATACCGTCGTCATGAAAGACAAGCCGGGCAAAAGCGGCATCCTGTTCTCCAAAACCAAGGTCGGCGGCGGTGCCGAGCTGGCTGGAGCGGAATTCTCCATAACCGGCAAAACTTTCGAAGGCAAGACGATCGACGAGATCACCTGGACCAGCGGCGGCGGACTGCCGAAACAATTCCAGCTGCAGGACGGCGTCTACAAGCTCACCGAAACCAAGGCGCCGGTCGGGTATGAAAAGGCGAACGCGGTCAACTTCACCATTTCCCGCGGCGAAGCATACGTGGACGGCAAGCTGGTGGATGGCAACACCATCCGCGTCGAGGATCGCGTGGATACGACCATGGTGCGCGTGCGCAAAATCTGGTCCGACCATAACTATTCGGAGCGTCCGACATCGGTGACATTCCACCTGCTGCGCAACTCCAAGCAGCTGCAAGATGCGAAGTACACGCGGACGTTGGACAACAAGAACACCAGCGACTGGACGTACACGTGGACCGATCTGCCCCGATATGATGCGGACGGCAACAGGTACAACTACACGGTTGACGAGGAACTGACCCAAGAGCTCACAGGTAAGGAATACCGCGTTTCCGTGATCAAACGTCCGTACATCGACGGCGCCGAATTCACGGTATTGAACATTCGGGAGCCGGAAACGGCAAGCATCACGGTGAACAAAACGTGGAACGATCAGGATGACAACGATGGCAAACGGCCGAAGACGCTGACCTTCCATATTTGGGGAACCAGCAAACAGCCGAAGAGCGGCAGTACCGACGAAACGGAAGACGTGACCGAACAATTGGTGGTGCAAACCGTGCGAACCAACGGCAGCAACACGCAATCGTGGACGTTCGAAGGTCTTCCCAAGCAGAACCTGTACAACAATCCGTACACGTATACGGTAACCGAGGAATCCGTAGATGGCTATACGGCAAGCGACGTGACGCTCGCCGGCGGTACGGAAACACGCTGTGCGGTGACGAGCACGGTCAAATCCTGCGCGTTCGATGTGACCAACACGCATACGCCCGAAACCACGACATTGAGCGTGGACAAGACGTGGGATGACACTGATGCGCCCAGCAATGTGAAACGGCCGGGCGACAAGGCCACGATCTGGGTGCTTTCCAGCGTGTGGACCGATGCGAAGAACCAGACGCTGCCCGGATGGCCCTCACCGCAACACAACAGCGAGTGCAAGAACACCGGCGCGACGGATGGCACGAATCCATGGGGTGTGAGCTGCATGGTGCTGACCTCGGAGAACGCCAAAGCGACGCAGGCCACCACGGCCAACGTCAACGGGGCTGACGGAACAAGCGAAGCGACCACTTCGCAAGAGGTGAGCGCGAACACGTGGACCTACACCTTCACGAACCTGCCCAAATACTACAAGGGCAAGGAAATTCAGTATTCGGTGACCGAAGAGGCCGTGAAGAACTACACGCCGACGCTCACCGGAGGCAAAGTCGCTGCGGCTGACGGCGCCGAGGGCAAGGCCAACGAGTCGGGCGAATCCGACAAGGCGGATGAAACAAGCGAAAGCGGTCAGAATGCGGAATCCTGGGCGTACACGCTGACCAACACCTACACGCCGGGGCATACCAGCCACAGCGTGCATAAAGTGTGGAAGGACTACGGCGACAGCAGCAAACGTCCGAAAGCGGTATATGCGACGTTGTATGCGAACGGCCAATCCACCGGCAAGACGGTGGCGTTGAGCGACGGCAACAACTGGCAATACACGTTCACCGACCTAGATGAAAACAAGGTGTACACGGTGAAGGAAACCAACGAAAAGGGCGAAGCGATCAGCGGAGTGGACGGCTACTGCCAGCCGGTCATCAGCGATGACCGAAAAACCGGAATCTCCACCATCACCAACACCATCTCCATCGTGCTTCCCTCCACGGGCGGGCAACGATGGTGCTACGGCACACTTCTCGCGGTAGTGGCGCTCGGCATGATCGGCATGGGCTACGGCATCGCCAAACGTAACAAGACCAACAAGGAAGGAGACGCGCGATGAGGCGTCACGGAGCGAAACAGGGGAATCGGATGGATTACCGCATGGCCCGTCACGCGGCTGCACGACATACCGGCATGCGTTCGGTGCGCCGCATCGCGGCCGCGGCACTTGGCCTGGCGCTTTCCCTCGCGGGGCTCAGCGCGCAATCGGTGGCTTTTGGCAATGACGATCCGACCAATCCGGCAGCCACTGACGTGACCATGATCGCATTCCAGCAATCATGGAAGACGATTGGCGACGAATGCACGAAAACCTATGGTCCGGAAGGCGTGAAATACGTGCAGGTCTCCCCGCCGCAGGAATCCATCCAAGGCACGCAATGGTGGACCGTCTACCAGCCGGTCAGCTACAAACTCGACTCGCGTTTCGGTACGGAAGACGAGTTCAAAACCATGATCAGCCAATGCGACGCGGCTGGCGTGCAAATCGTGGCCGACATGGTGCTCAACCACACCACCGGACATGACGTGTCATGGGTTGACGACCAGTATGGCGTGGCCGGAACCGAATACAACGGATCATACGGACGATACCCGGGAATCGGCATCTACCAGTATGAGGAAAGCGGCAACAACCACCAATACGGCCTTCCCAGCGGCGACTTCCACACCTGCAAGTCGAACGTGTCAGACAACATCTCCGACTACACCAACGCCGACGAAGTGTGGAACTGCCGACTGTCGACCATGTGGGACATCAACACCGGCAGCGACCGCGTGCAAAACATCCAAGCCGAATACTTGGCGCACCTATGGGAAGACGGCGTACGCGGATTCCGCATCGACTCCGCAAAACATATGGATCCCAACGACATCGCATCCATCAAACGCAAGTTCATGACCAAAGCGGGCATTACGGACGAACAAAGCTTCCCATGGTCGCAGGAAGTCATCTACCATAATGGAGAATCCGAAAAATTCGCGCCGGAACGATACGAAAAGAACGGACAGGTCACCGAATTCTCGTACGCGTACTCATTGTTGAAGGATTTCAACGGATCCATCACCAATTTGAAGAACATCACCAGCGATCTGCTCGACGACGCCGATAATGCCACCGTATTCGTGTCCAACTGGGATACCGCACGCGGTTCGGAAACGCTCAAACCCGTTTCCGGCGCCCGATACGAGCTCGCCAACGCGTTCATGCTCGGGTACGACTACGGGCATCCGAAGATCCTTTCAGACTACGCATTCAATGAAAGCACCCAATATGATGACGGCGTCAAGGATTCGACTGACACCACCGTGCCGAAAATCAGCATGGACGACGTGTGCTCCACGCAAAAGGACCCAACGCAGATGGAGTATGGCGATTGGAACTGCCAACAGCGGTGGACGTCAATCCGAGGCATGATCAAATTCCATAATGCCGTGAACGGCACCAGCGTAAGCAACTGGCAGGAATCCGGATCCAACGACATCGCCTTCGAAAGGGTTGACGCCAACGGGAAAAGCAAGGGTCTGCTCGCATTGAACAACACCCTGCAGGAGCATGACGTCGACTATACGACATCGTTGCCGGACGGGGAATACTGCAACGTGTACGCTTCCCGCACCTGCTCGCAAACCGTGACCGTCAGCGGCGGTCACGCCAAAGCGACCATCGGCAAACGAAGCGCCATTGCCATCTATGCCGGTGCGGTCAAGGGCGCGTGGACGGAAACCACGGAACCTAGCGGCACCTACGCTCCGCAATACAAGGATTCGCCGAACAGTTCGCTGATAGGTGACAAAACCCTCACCATCTACTACAAGCCCGACGAATCGTGGGACGGGCAGGTGTATGTGCGTTACACGTCCGACAACGGCAGCGGTAGCATTGCGATGAGCGCGGTCGATGTAGCCGATTCCACGAATGCGGCAGGCTGGTATAAGGCCGATCTGCCGGAAGGGGCCAACCTAAGCGCGGTGAAATACCATTTCGCATCCACACAATCCGGGGAATCTGACTCCACGGACTGGAACGGGGGCAAGCGGGGAACGGAATATACGGCACAGGTCGGCGCCACTATGATCAACGTCAGCGGGCACCGGCAGCAGACGGGCGTGCCCTACACGCGCAACCATGCGGCGAAAACCAAAGTGACCGTCAACTTCCGTTCCGTCTCCGGCGTCGGTGAGAACGCATCCGGCGTGAAGGTGTGGAACGGCGACGACATGGAAAGCGCCACGTATATTCCATTCGAAAGCACGCCAACGCAATACGGCAGGAAAGCCAGCGGCGAACTGGACGGCGATCTGGCAACAGTGCATTTCAGAATCGTGGATGGTGCCGATGCGACTGGAGCGTCCGCGGGAACCGTCGAACAATATGAGGCGAGCGTGTGGAAACTCGCCAAATTCGGTGACGCGCATGTGAGCGGTGCCATCGAAGCGTGGGTGGACGGCGCGCAACCCGATACCGCTTCCGACCGATCCTCGGAAAAAGCGTCTCCCTCGGCGACACCGCAGCCGAATGACATCAAAAATCCGAAAAACCTGACCATCAAACTGCATTATTACCGTCCCGACGGCAATTATCAGGAATACAGCATGGAATCCGACGCGTGGAAAGGCTGGGATCTGTGGTCTTGGTATGCGGAAAGCACCAGCGGCGAATCCCAGGAATTCACCTCCCATGACGAATTCGGCGAGGTCGCGGAATACACGCTGAGCCAGACAGCCAAAGGCGTGCGCAACCCATGGTTCATCATTCGCAACGGTGGCTCATCATGGACCGGCAAGGACTGCGACGACAACGATCGCGAGATTCCGGAATCCGTGATCAGCATGACCGCGGGAAACGTGGAAAACGGCGTCGCGGAATTCTGGATCGTCAGCGGGGATCCGACCGTGTACACGCATCCGGTGAACGTGGCCGGAATAACCTTCGACACCCAAGGCGGCAGCAGCGTTCCCGCACAGGCGGTCGCCATCGGAGGCACTGCGAGCGTTCCCGAAACGCCTACTCGCGACGGCTACGTGTTCTCGAAGTGGACCACGGACGTGGCCGGTGAACATGAGTATGATTTCGCCACCACGGTGAGCGCGCCGATAACGTTGTATGCGCAGTGGACGGAAGCGAAAACCGTGACCTTCGACGTCCAAGGCGGCAGCGAGATCGCCGCACAACAGGTGCAAACAGGGAAATCGGCCGTACGACCGGAAAATCCTGAGCGCGTGGGATACGCGTTCGCGGGATGGTATACTAGCGCCGACACTTCGGGTAGCGAATACGATTTCACGGCTGCGGTGAACGATGATGTGACCTTGTATGCGAAGTGGACGCCGAACATGTACGCCGTGACCTTCGACTCGCAAGGCGGCAGCGCGGTCGATGCGCAACAGGTTGCGTACGGTGGTTACGCGACGCAACCTGCCACACCGACCCGTGATGGATACACGTTCGTCGGCTGGACCACGGATGCGGCCGGCACCACGCCGTACGGTTTCGGCATGCCCGTCACCGGCGGTATCACGCTGTATGCCAAGTGGGATGATGCGGGCGCGACGTACCATACCGTCACCATTCATTTGAATGACGGCGACGATTATTCGTCGGACCTGCCGCAGGATATGACGTTGTTCGTCAAGGAAGGGGAGAAGCTTACGATCCCCGATTCCGCTCCTTCCCGCGGTGGATATCGTTTCGCAGGATTGACCAGCGACGAACAGCGGAAGACGGACTATGATGCTGGCACCGCCGTAACCGCCGACATGACCTTGTATGCCAAGTGGGTCAAGACATGGACGGTCACCTTCGACACGGCCGGCGGCAGTGCCGTGAACAGCCAGACCGTGGACGATGGAGGAGTGGCCGTTGCGCCTGATCCGTCGCCGACACGCGACGACTGCCGGTTCACCGGCTGGCAGTATGACGGCAAAAGCTACGATTTCGGCTCGAAGGTGACCGGCGACATCACCCTGACCGCGCAGTGGGTGCGCACCGCGCACCAGTGGACCATAACCTTCGATCTGAACGGAGGGCATGCGCCCGCCGGCAAGGATGCGAAGACCCTGTACGCCGAGCGGAAAGTCTACGACGGTGATTCGCTGGTCTCGCCCACGGCGGACATCGCCAACGAGCCTCAGCTTGACGGCTACACCTTCGAAGGGTGGAGCACGGTGAAAGACGACGCGCTCGCAGTCAGCGTGGTCTCCTTTGATTCGTCCGGGAAATCGTTGATGCCCATCGATCGCGACGGCACGCTGTATGCGTTGTGGTCGCGGGAGAACAGGGTAATGAAGCCGGAATCGTCCGGTTCGACGGGATCTTCGACGAGCTATTCCGGCGCGTATTCCGATTCCTACACGGGATTGAACGGGTTGGCAGCGTTCGATGCCATAGTGAGACAATCGGGCAAATTCTCGGGCACGAATTTCGGTTCCGTCGCCGAGGATTATGTGAAACCCAAGAGCGTTCGCTGAGTGTTGGAATCCAAGGGTGGGGTCGGCCTTCAGGTCGGCCCCCTTTTTTCATGTACGGTGTATGGATTGTTGCGTCCGGATCATTGGATCGTTCGTTGTTCGTGGCGTTTGAAGCCGGGTGAAACCGTATTCGCACATGAACGCGGCAAGGAGTGTCCACTAGTTGAGCGTTACGTGTCCACGTGCTGGTCCGTTGACTAGAGTCGCGTGCTATGAGTGATTCTGCAAAGAAGTACACCATCGCCGTCATTCCAGGCGATGGCATTGGCAAGGAAGTGACTCCGTGGGCCCAGAAGGCTCTGGAGAAGGCGGCCGAGGGCGTCGCCGAATTCGATTACGAGCATTTCGATCTTGGTGCCGAGCGTTACCTGCGCGACGGCGCGATTCTTCCGGAAGAGGAAGAGGAGCGCATCAAGAAGACCGACGCCATCCTGCTGGGCGCCGTCGGCGATCCGCGCATCAAGGCGGGCATTCTGGAACGCGGCCTGCTGCTCAAGCTCCGCTTCGACCTGGACCAGTACGTGAACCTGCGTCCGTCCAAGCTGTACAAGGGCGTTACCTCGCCGCTTGCCAACCCGGGTGACATCGACTTCGTGGTCGTGCGTGAAGGCACCGAAGGCCTGTACTGCGGTGCCGGCGGCGCGGTGCGCCGTGGCACCCCGAACGAGGTGGCCACCGAAGTCTCCATCAACACCGCCTACGGTGTGGAGCGCGTGGTGCGTTACGCCTTCCAACTGGCCATGAAGCGCAGGAAGCATGTGACCCTTGTGCACAAGAAGAACGTGCTCGTCAACGCCGGCGACATGTGGCAGCGCATCGTCAACAAAGTGGCCGAGGAATACCCGAAGGTCTCCCACGACTACCTGCACATCGACGCGACCACCATCTTCCTGGTGTCCAACCCGTCCCGCTTCGACGTGATCCTGACCGACAACCTCTTCGGCGACATCATCACCGACGAGGCCGGTGCCGTGGTCGGTGGCGTCGGCTACTCCGCTTCGGGCTGCATCAACGCGTCCAACGAGTATCCGTCCATGTTCGAGCCGATCCACGGTTCCGCTCCGGACATCGCCGGCCAGAACAAGGCCAACCCGACCGCAGCCATCCTGTCCGCAGCCATGCTGCTCGAGCATCTCGGATTCGACGACGCTGCCAAGAAGATCCACGTCGCCGTTGAGGCTGACATCGAGGAGCTCGGCTCCACCACGCGTTCCACCGACGAGGTCGGTCGCGACATTCTGGCGCGCATGTGAGACGACATATAAAGATATGTGACGGCATGTGACGGTTCGAAAAGCCGAGAAATCGGCTGATTCCGACTTCCGTCCCATCCTTTGAGACGCCCACCGAAAAGGGTTTTTCCCGAATCGGCGGGCGTCTTCGCATATTCGGGGATTTTTCAGGGGCCACCTAAGGTGGAATCGGGTGGAAATGGGCAAACTTTGGGATATTGTTGAGGCATGAGTGATAACAACGCCGATTTCAATGGTGCCGGTCAAGTCAACAATCCAACGTCGGATAACGCAGCCCAGGCCGACTACAACCAACCGTACATTCCACAACAGAACGATGCGCAGATGAACCATCCGGAGTCGCAGCCGGAAACCCCCGCATACGATCAGAACTCCGCCGCATACACTCAGCCCGCTCAGCCGGCCGAGCCTGCCGTTCCGGCGTACGATCCGAACGCTTCCGCATACAGCCAGTATGGCCAGACCGCACAGTCGGCCCAAACCGCTCAGCCGTCATACGGTCAGCCGGCGACTCCGGCCCCGGCATACGGTACGGCTCCCGTCTATACCCAGCCCGCTCGGCCGGCCACGCCCGCTGCTCCGGTATATGATCCGAACGCCGCATCGTACAACCAGTACGGTCAGTATGGCCAGCCGTCCCAGCCCGCCCAATCTGCGCAGCCGTCGTACGGTCAGCCGGCAGCCCCGGCGTATGACCCCAACAACGCTTACGCCCAGCCGGATTACAACCAAGCGAACTACGGACAGCAGGGCTACGCGGCCCCGTCTTACAACCAATCCGCCTACACCCAGCCTGCCTACGCGCAGCAGCCGGCATACGGCCAGCCCGTCGCACCGGCCGGATACGCCCAGAAGTCGAAACTGGCAGCCGGTCTGCTTGGCATCTTCCTGGGCTGCTTCGGCGTGCACAACTTCTACTTGGGCAACACCGGCAAGGCCGTGGCACAGCTGCTGCTGACCGTCATCGGCTGGATTCTCATCATCGGCCCAGCCGTCGCAGGCATCTGGGGACTGGTGGAAGGCATCCTGATTCTGTGCTCCCACTACGGCTCGCAATGGCACCGTGACGCTCAAGGCGTCGAACTGCAGGATTGATGACTCGAGGACTTTACAAACAGCCGGGCGGCAAACTCGTTGGAGTGACTGTCCGGCTTTCTCATGCCGATCCGGATTACGCCGATTCGGATTACGCCGATTCGGACTATATTGATTCGGCTCATACGAATGCCGTGAAAACGGTTCCATACGCTGGGCCGGCTGCATCATCGACTGTTATCGAATGCCATATCGACGGCGATTTCTTCCTCGACGGGGACGATGCCGGAACGCGGAATCTCTTGCATTCCATGGAATGTGCGCTGGAACAGTGCGCGGCCCGTTGCCTCAGCGGTTCGATGGTTTCCGAACGTGACGTGACCGCCGCCGTCGAACGGACGATGCTGCACCATCCGGACGTGCGCATCGTCGGCATGGGCGCGCGTGGCATCGCCATCGCCTTTCAACGTGCGATTGACGGCATCGATGGCGCCGATGGCATTGCCGGTATCGGCGGTAATGATGTTACGAAAGTGGAACCACGCGACGACCTGCGCATTCGGCGGCATACCAGCCCAATGGAAACCGCAGAAACCGCGGAAATCGCAAAAAACATTGAAAACGCTGGAACCGCGGAAAGCGACGAAAACGCTGGAACCGTTGGAACCGGCGAAATCGCCGAAACCGGCAATTGGGCGGAATACGCGCGACGCTGGCACGCACTCAAACCGAACATCGTGCACGACGACCCCCGCAAACCGCAGGAACAAATGGACCTCGACGTCGAATGGGCACGCGAAGTGGCTGCCGGAACCCGCGAACCCACCCTGCGTTTCTGGGAATGGGCCGAGCCGGCCGTGGTCATCGGCAGATTCCAGTCGCTCGAAGACGAAGTCAACGTGCGCACCGCGCAAGACGAAGGATTCCACATAGTCCGCCGCTGCACCGGCGGGGGAGCGATGTTCATCGAACCAGGCAACACCATCACCTACTCGCTGTACGCGCCACTCGACTTCGCCCACGGCATGAGCGTCGAGGAATCCTACGAACTCTGCGACTACTGGCTCGTCGCGCCCTCGGCCTCAACGTACGATTCGCCGGACTCAACGACATCGCCACACAATATGGCAAACTCGGCGGCGCCGCGCAACGCCGGTTCGCGCCCACCCACGGCGGACCCGGCGCGATTCTGCACCACGTCACGCTCGCCTACGACATCGACGCGGAAAAGATGACCCGCGTGTTGAACATCTCACGAGAGAAAATGTCCGACAAAGCGGTGAAATCAGCGGCAAAACATGTCGATCCCATGCGCTCTCAAACCGGCATGGGCCGAGACGAGGTAGTGGCGCGACTGGTCGACGCCGCCGTTCGAGTTACAATGTAGCCCGAATGGTCGATGGTGCCCGACTTAACGAGCGTTGGCATGGATGTCGACAACGGAAAACGCAGAAGCACGTCGGAACGGAGGCACGTCGATGGTCACCCCGAATGGAACCAACGGAATCAATGGTTTTGGTGGTTTCGACGATGAGCGTGAGACGTTGCTGCACACCGCGCTGTTCAAGCAGGTTTCGTCCGAAGAAGCCCGGGAACTGCTGCCGTATCTGCAGCATGCCGAATACGACAAGGGCGATTTCATCTTCCGCGAGGGAGACACCGACCATCGCATGTATCTGCTGGAGGAAGGCCGCGTCAAACTGACCAGACAATCCTCCGACAAGCGTGTGCAGCTGCTGAGCATCCACGCGTACGGCGAAGTGCTGGGCGAGATTCCGGTGTTCGATCCGCATGGCGGACCGCGTACCGCTTCGGCGGTGGCGATGACCAACGGCACGCGTGTGGTCTGGCTGGAACATGACGCGCTGTTCGACTGGCTCGACGAACATCCGCGCGTGGCCGTGGACATGCTGCAGGTATTGGCGCACCGCATGCGCAGCAACAACGAACGCATCTGCGATCTGGTGTTCATGGACGTTCCCGGACGACTCGCCAAAACACTGCTCAATCTGGCATCACGATTCGGCGAACCGGTCGAAGCCGGCCTGAAGGTGCCGCACGATCTGACACAGGAGGAGATGGCGCAGCTCGTCGGATCCTCACGCGAAACGGTGAACAAGGCGTTGATGGATTTCGCTAACCGCGGATGGATCGCCAGGGAAGGCCGGTCCATCATCATCTACCAGCCGGGCATGCTGATTCGCCGATCAAGACGATGACATTCGGCTGGTTTTCGGCTGATTTCCAACTTTTCCTAAGAAATTGTCTGTTTTGTGAGAAACCCGTGACGGCTTCCGGCACATGCGTTGACGGGCATGTGTTTAGTAGACCCGCCACTTTAGAATGGGCGTCATGCCCAAGAAGAAGACCCTTACCGTTCAACGTGTGCTCGCATTGGTAATCGCATACATCACGTTATGCGTGGGCGGCGGCGTTGTGACGAGTATTTTCTTTATGCCCGCTGTGTTCGCCGCCAATAACGCGGCCAAAGCCGTCATTCCGTCCCTTGCGGTCGAAGGCATCGATTTCGATGTGACCTCGCTCCCGCAACGCTCGACGATGTATTTCAACGACGGCAAGACCGCTTTCGCGGAATTCTATACGCAGAACCGCGAGATCGTGCCGCTGAAGAAAATCTCCAAAGCCATGCAGCAGGCCGTCGTGGCCCGTGAAGACAAGCGCTTCTTCGAACATACCGGCGTGGACGTGCAGGGCGTGTTCCGAGCGTTCTTCCAAACCTACGTCAGAGGCGGCGACCAGCAGGGCGGTTCCACGCTGACGCAGCAGTACGTCAAGAACGTGCTGTCCACCCAAGCCCGTGAAGACGACGATCCGATCGCCGAATACCATGCGACGGAAGACACCGTGGCACGCAAGCTACGCGAGATGCTGATCTCGGTGCAGATCGAAAAGAAATACTCCAAAGCCGAGATCCTGCAGGGCTACCTCAACATCGCGCAGTTCGGCCGCAACAACCTGTGCGGCGTGGAAATGGCCGCCAAACGCTACTTCAACGTCTCCGCTTCGGAACTGAACGTCACCCAGGCGGCGACCATCGCGGCAATCACCAAGAATCCGCAGAACTTCGATCCTTCCGTGGAAGCCAACCAGAAGGAAGCCGAACATCAGCGCAACATCGTGCTGCAGCTGATGCACGACCAGGGCTACATCACCTCCGAAAAGGAATTCAAAGACGCCATCAACACGCCGTTGAAGGACACGCTGAACCTGCAGGACGTGAGCTCCGGATGCCAGTCGGCCATTGAAAACACCGGCTTCTTCTGCTCGTACGTGGTCAACCAGATCCTGAAGAACAAGGCGTTCGGCAAGGACGACGAGGCTCGCGAGAAGCTGCTGAAGGAAGGCGGTCTGAAGATCGTCACCACGCTCGACCGCAACGCCAACAACGCGGCCATGCAGGCGGCGAACAGCACCGTGCCGGCCACAGACCCGTCCGGATTCGAAGTGATGATAGCGGCCGTGAAGCCGGGCACCGGTGAAATCCTGTCGTTCGGCATCAACCGAACCTACGACGCCACGGATGACGCCCGAACGGACGAGACCAAGACCTCCATGAACTACATGGTCGACCAAGAGGACGGCGGCGGTATGGGCTTCAACGTCGGCTCCACCTGGAAGCCCATCAACATGGTGGCGTGGATGCAGAAAGGCCACTCCATCAACGAGTCGCTCGTCACATCCACCGTCTACGACACGTCGAAGTTCAACTGCAACGGCTACGGTTTCGTCGGCCCGTGGAGGGTGCAGAATTCCGGCGGCGGCACCACCTCTCCGGAAAGCCCGCTGCAGGGTCTGATCAAGTCGCACAACACCACGCAGGCCTCGATGGCGTCGAACATCGGTCTGTGCGCGATCGCCGACGCAGCCAAGGAGATGGGCTACCACAACGCCATCTCCAACGCGTCCGACATCTACTCCGCTAACTCGTTCCAGCCGCCAATGACCATCGGTACGGTGCAGGCGTCGCCGTTGACCATGGCCAACGTGTACGCCACCATGGGCGCCAACGGCGTGGAATGCACTCCGATCGCCATCACCAAGGTGACCGACCGCAGCGGCAGCAAGGTGAAAGTGCCGTCCGCGAACTGCCATCAGGCCATCGACCCGGACATCGCGCAGACCGTGTCCTACGCGCTGAACCAAGGTGTCGTGCAGCCTGGCGGCGAAGCGTCGACCACGCAGCTTGACAACAATCGCAAGACCTTCGCCAAGACCGGCACCAACGAGAACACGGTGATGGCCACCGCAGGCTTCGTGCCGAACCAGGTCGCGGCGTTCGTCGCGGTCGCCGACGCGCAGGACCCGATCAACAACACCTTCGACAACAAGACCATCAACGGCGTGTACCGCCCGTCCTGGTACGGCATATACATCGCAACGCCGGCGTGGAAGCAGTTCATGAACACGTATCTTGCCGCCATCAACGCGCCGATTGACAACGATTACGGAAAGGGTGCCGACAAGTACACGGTTTCGAAGGGCGCCACCAGAACATACAACCAGTACCAATACCAGCGCCAGCAGAACAGTCAGCAGCAAAGCCAGCAGCAGACCAACCAAGGCCAGCAGCAGCAATCGCAGCAACAGCCTGCTGAGCAGCAAAGTGACCAGCAGCATCAATAGTTGCGATTGTCGGCTATTCATGCCGACTGACCGCACTGACTGCCCACGTCACCGGAGCGTAAATCGCATGGCAAAGTGAACAGTCCATGAACGCCCGCCCCAACCGGCGGGCGTTCTGCTTACAATGCAATCGGTACCATGCCCGTCGCGTGGGAACGCGGTGCGGATATCGACGATTCAGGCGATACCAACGATTCATAAGAGAGATGACAATGAGCGAAGACAAGAAGAACGGCAAGCAGAACAAGACGGTCAAACCGTTCGATCCGATGACGTTGCGTGGCGTCACCGTGCGCAACCGCATCTGGCTGCCGCCAATGGACACGTATTCCGCATTGGCGCAGGACGGCAAGCCCACGCCATTCCACTACCAGCATTACGTTTCGCGTTCGATGGGCGGCTTCGGCATGATCATCATGGAAGCGACCGCCGTCGCGCCGGAAGGCCGCATTTCGCCGTGCGATCTGGGATTGTGGGATGACGGACAGATGGACGCATGGCGTTGGATCGTGGCCGACGCGAAGGCAGCGGGTGCCACGATGGCGGTGCAGCTCAACCACGCCGGACGCAAGGGTTCCACCGGCTGCCACGCGATCGGTTTCGATGGACAGAGCGTGCCGGAAGAGCAAGGCGGATGGCGGACGGTTTGCCCAAGCGCCAACGCATACGGTTCCCTGGCTCGTCCGCGCGCGCTGAGCGTCGATGAGATCCACACCATCGTGGACCAGTTCCGCGACGCCGCCTGGCGTGCCATGAACATCGGCTTCGACGCGGTGGAAGTCCATGCCGCGCACGGCTACTTGCTGTCGCAGTTCCTCGACCCGCTCATCAACGAGCGTGACGACGAGTACGGCGGATCGTTCGACAATCGCGTCCGCATGCTGGTCGAAGTCGTGGATGCTATTCGTTCCGTCGTGCCCGATACCATGCCGGTGCTGGTGCGCGTTTCCGCCACCGACTGGGCCGCAGGCGGTTGGGACCTTGACCAGACCGTCGAACTGGCTAAGATTCTGAAGGCCCACGGCGTGGACCTGATTGACGTGTCCACAGGCGGATTGATTCCCGACGTGACCATTCCGGTGAAGCCCGACTACCAAGTGCCGTTCGCCGAACAGGTGCGCAGTCGCGCGGGCATTCCCACCACCGCAGTCGGGCTCATCACCAAGCCGAAGCAGGCGAAGAAGATTCTGAAGTCGGGCGCCGCTGACGCCGTGGAAATCGGCCGCGCTGCACTGCGCGACCCGTATTGGCCGCTCCGTGCCGCCCACAAACTGGACGTGCCGGTCGAG
>ENA-ORSJ01001416-ORSJ01001416.1-human-gut-metagenome-genome-assembly--contig:-NODE-1416-length-20222-cov-3.510835_pt1 | contig 20222 bp, 14 predicted proteins | sample MGYA00242191_ERZ509158 | MGnify/ENA primary metagenome ERZ509158 (study PRJEB26280, sample SAMEA2338623) | human gut metagenome | biome: human gut; feature: human-associated habitat; material: faeces...
CAAATAGGGGAGGTGGGTCGAAGACCCGGAGGGGTTTGTTGCCTCCCCGGCGGCAGTTATTGCAGCTTCGCTGCAGGTTATGGGTTGGCGGGTTGACGGTTTTTGGGATAGTTAAACGTTTTTTTAGATTGTTTTCTCCGTTTTGGTTGCGGTAATGCCGTAAATTTGTGATGCGGAATGCAGCGGACTGGCGGCATTGAGCGGAATTGAGAAAAAACAACAAACCTGACGTAGAATATGAGAAAAAAATTATTGGTTGCGGCGGCTTTCGCCGTATTGACAGCCGGAGGGGCACAGGCGGCCGACATTCCGGCTAACGACAAGGACATTGCCTATTGCGGGCGTATCAGTTGGAAGAACCCGCAGTCGCCGGCGTTCACCTATCCGGGAGTGAGCGCGGAACTGAATTTCGAGGGCACGGAAATCAGCATGAAGGCGAAGCCGGGAAGCGGCTATTTCATGGTGGAAATCGACGACGAGCTGCCTTACAAAATACATTTTGCCGACAATGACTCGGTGATGAAGCTCGCCGAGGGTCTGCCTCAGGGCAAGCACCGTGTGAAGGTGGTGTATGCCGTCGAGGGCTACAACCTGAAACCGGAGTTCCGCGGATTCGTCACCGACGGCCGCCTGTTGCCGCCGCCGGCGCAGTCCAGCCGCACCATAGAGTTCATAGGCAACTCCATCACCTGCGGCTACGGCATAGAGGCGGAGAGCAAGGACGAGGATTTCTCGTATGCCACGGAAAACCATTACTACTCATACGCGGCGCAGACGGCACGCGCTCTCGGGGCGCGCTACTACACGGTGGCGCGGTCGGGCTACGGGATGTACCGCAATTACGGCGGTCCCGTCGAGGGCTCGAAGGACTGCATACCGGCTCTCTACGACCGCACGCTGTTCTACGATGCCGATGAGAAATGGGATTTCAGCCTGTTCCAGCCCGAGGTGGTGTGCGTGAACCTCGGCACTAACGACACGAGCCTCAACAATTATGACGCGGAACTCCTCGAAGAGGCGAGCCGCGATTTCCTGAAACGTCTCCGCGGATATTACCCCGACGCCAAAATCGTGATGCTCACGGGCTGCCTGCTGACCGGCAAGCGGCTTGAGGCGGTGACTACGGTATTAGACAAGGTTGTGGCCGAGGCCAAAGCGGCGGGCGACAATGAAGTGTACCGTTTCGACATGTCGCCTCATACCGGCTCTTTGGGCTACGGAGCCGACTGGCATCCTTCGTGGAGGCAGTCGAACAAGATGGCCGCGGAGCTGACCGGCTTCCTCCGCCAGATAACGGGATGGGAGTAGTGCGGCTTTCGCCGCAGGTTATTGCCGCCGGGGCGGCAGGTTAAGGGTTATAAGGTTATAGGTTAAGGGTTAGGGGGTGTACCTTTTGCCGGAGATGGCAGCCCCGTAGGGGTTGTTGCCGTGTAACCCACGGCCTTGGCCGTGGGACATGAGCGGAAGAGAACCATCGGCTTCGTAGATGCCGCGCTTGAAGCAACTGTGCTATGGGTGCGACCTCCACGATCCCATGTTGAGGCAGGACTGTCTCACCCCAAGCCGCGCTCCGCTTGCATAGGGCAATTCTGGAGTCTCGAGGCTCTCTTGTTCCAAAGACAAGCCCTCTTTTACTGGGGTATGTTAAGTGCTTATGTCTAAATGTCATACAATTAAATCCTGAGTTTTTAGCGGACACCAATAGGTGGAAATAAAGCTCGGAGGTGAGACTCTTATAGAGGAGGGGGCTAAGAGCTTGTTGCGGCTGAGTGAAAAAATCGACACTTCGAGGATGAAGGCTCCGGCCTTTAAGATGGTTCTTGTCGGAATTGGAAAATATGCTTACCGGCGGGCGGATGGGGTGCTTGTCGTCCCTGTCGCTTGCCTGAAAGATTAGCGTGATGTCCGGGTGTTTCGCCAAATTACCGAACAAATCCGTGCCAAATTACCGAACAAATCCGTGCCAAATTACCGAATTTAAACAAAACTTATTATCTTTCAGCAAGTTGGCTTGGTAAGCGCTTGGTATAAAATTATTGGTGTCCATTAAAAATGTGGGATGTGATTTATAGTTCACTAAACTCTCAACACTCTACTTTCAACTTATTGCGGGTCGTATTTGCAGTCGATGAGGTCGCCGGCGAAATAGCGGTCGTACGACGCCATGTCTATCAGGCCGTGTCCCGACAGGTTGAACAGGATGACAGTCTGCCGTCCCTCCTCCTTGGCACGGTTGGCTTCACGGATGGCAGCCGCTATGGCGTGCGACGATTCCGGCGCCGGGATTATCCCTTCTGTCCGGGCAAACAGCGTGGCCGCCGCGAATGTCTCAAGCTGTGGAATGTCGACAGCGTCAATCAGTCCGTCATTTTTCAATCGGCTCACTATCGAGCCCGCCCCATGGTAGCGCAATCCTCCGGCGTGGATGTTGGCCGGCATGAAGTCGTGTCCAAGCGTCAGCATCGGTATCAATGGTGTATATCCTGCCTCGTCGCCGAAGTCGTAGCGGAACTCTCCCCTTGTCAGCTTGGGGCATGATTCCGGCTCGGCCGCCACGAAGCGGGTGCTGCGTCCGCCCGACAGGTTATGGCGCAGGAATGGGAAAGAGATGCCGGAAAAATTGCTCCCGCCGCCGAAACAGCCTATCACCACATCGGGATATTCGCCGGCCATCTCCATCTGCTTCTCTGCTTCGAGGCCTATCACGGTCTGGTGCAGTGCCACGTGGTTGAGCACGGAGCCGAGGGTGTATTTGCAGTTCGGGGTCGACATCGCCAGTTCCACGGCTTCTGAGATTGCCGTGCCGAGCGAGCCTTGGCAATTGGGATTGTCGGTTATTATCTTGCGTCCGGCTTTGGTCGACATGCTCGGCGAGGCTATCACTTCCGCGCCGTAGGTCTGCATGATTGAGCGCCGGTAAGGCTTTTGGTTGTACGACACCTTCACCATATACACGGCCAGTTCCAGTCCGAAATGCCGTGCGGCGAGCGACAACGCCGCTCCCCACTGCCCGGCTCCGGTCTCTGTGGTTATGTTGGTCACTCCCTGCTTTTTGCAATAGTATGCCTGCGGGATGGCGGAATTGAGCTTGTGTGAGCCTACCGGGCTGACACTCTCGTTCTTGAAATAGATGTGTGCCGGTGTGTCGAGCGCTTTTTCCAGTCCGGCGGCGCGGACGAGCGGCGTTGGACGCCATATCTTGTACATGTCGCGCACTTCTTCCGGAATTTCAATCCAGCGGTCGGCGGTGTTCATCTCCTGCTTTGCGAGTTCCTCGGCAAACAGCGGGTACAGGTCCTCAGCCTTGAGTTCACGTTTTGTCGCCGGGTCGAGCAGCGGCTGCGGTTTCACCGGCATGTCGGGCAGTATGTTGTACCAAGCTTCCGGTATTTCTTTCTCCTGCAGCAAGAACTTTTTAGTGTCAGTCTTCATAATTGGATGTATAAATATTAATGTTTGTTGCAAATATAAGCATAAATATTCCGACATTCCAAATAAATCTGGAAAAATATTCATTTATATCGATGTCTTGGCTTTTTAGATTATTGTAAAAGCAGCATTCCGATTGTCCCATAATTGGTGGGATTGCTGTTATGAAATTTTATGCCGCCATATTTTAAGTGGCAAAAGTGTTGCGATTTTCTTTGTGTCGGAAACGGCTTATAGAATAAAATAAAGTATATTTGCATATCGTAATTATTGCAAGATGAAATTGAATGAATATCGGCTTGATTCGCAAGAAGAACCTTCAGATGAGTTGTTGGATGAATTGATGGCTCATGTGGCAGAGGATGCGCGAAAAAGTTTCCATAATGCGGAATTGGAAAAAGATAAACGATTAAAGGATGTTGAGCGGAAAATTAAATCGTTTGAATCTAATAAACGTTCATACTTATGATTGTTAAAAGGCCTGTCTTGTGTGTCGTTGCCGGACCAAATGGCTCTGGCAAAACATCCACGACTATACAATTGTTGCATTACGAATGGGGAAAGGACTGTGTTTATATCAATCCTGATGATATTGCTCAAGAAAGATTTGGTGGATGGAATTCTGCCGAAGCGGTGCTGAAGGCGGCGCAATATGCAACAGAATTAAGGTATAAATGTTTGGCTGATAAATGTAATTTTGTGTTTGAAACGGTATTCTCTTCTGTTGAAAAACTTGACTTTATAAAACGAGCTAAGAACTCAGGATTTTTTATACGTTTTTTTTATATCTGCACGTCAGATCCGATAATCAATGTTAACCGCATAGCGCAACGCTATCTTAATGGAGGTCATGAAGTTCCTATATCAAAAATAATATCCCGCTATTATAAATCATTGGAAAATGCGCACGAGGCAGTGCGGATTGTCGACCGTGCTTATATTTATGACAATTCAGTGGACAATCAAGTGCCTAAATTGTTGTTTAGAACTGTTGATGGAGCTTTGCAAAAACGTTATACGGACAGAATTCCCGAGTGGGCGGGATTGCTGTTATGAAATTTTATGCCGCTATGTTTTAAGTGGCAAAAGTGCGGCGGAATGTGGTGTTTTTGTGCGATTGTGTAGCTTAAAACGGAAATTTTCTTTACTTTTGCACGGAAAACGACAACTAAACATTACATTTGAATGAAAGCTACTGAAGTTATCGACGATTTGCGCCGCAGGTTTCCGCACGAGCCGGAATACTTGCAGGCTGTGGAAGAAGTGGTTACCTCGATTGAGGAAGTCTACAATCAGCATCCCGAGTTTGAACGCTACAATCTGATAGAGCGTCTGTGCATCCCCGACCGCATATTCTCGTTCCGTGTGTCGTGGGTCGACGATAAGGGGCGCGTGCAGAACAATATGGGCTACCGTGTGCAGCACAACAATGCCATCGGCCCTTATAAAGGCGGTATCCGTTTCCATTCCTCGGTCAACCAGTCGATTCTGAAATTCCTCGCTTTCGAGCAGACTTTCAAGAATTCGCTTACCACGCTGCCGATGGGCGGCGGCAAAGGAGGGTCGGATTTCAATCCTAAGGGAAAGTCGGATATGGAGATTATGCACTTCTGTCAGGCTTTTGTCTCGGAATTGTGGAGGCACATAGGCCCGGACACCGACGTGCCGGCTGGCGACATCGGCGTAGGCGGTCGCGAAGTGGGCTATATGTATGGCGCCTATAAAAAGATGGCGCGCGAGAACACCGGTACATTCACCGGAAAGGGTATGGAGTTCGGCGGCTCGTTGATACGCCCGGAGGCCACCGGTTACGGTAATGTGTATTTCCTGCTCAATATGCTTGCCACACGCGGCATCGGCATCGAAGGCAAGACCGTAGCTATTTCCGGTTCGGGCAATGTGGCGACATACACGGCCGACAAGTTGTTGCAGCTCGGCGCTAAAGTGGTAACGATGAGCGATTCCGACGGCACTATCTATGTGCCTGAAGGACTTACGCGGGAGCAGCTGGATTTCATATTCGAGTTGAAGAACCTTTACAGGGGCAGGATACGTGAGTTCGCCGAAAAATACGGTTGCCAATACTTCGAAGGCGGCCGTCCGTGGGGCGTGAAATGCGACATTGCGATGCCGTCGGCCACTCAGAACGAGCTCGACGGCGACGATGCCCGCGCGCTGCTGGCCAACGGTTGCTTTGCCGTGTCGGAAGGGGCGAACATGCCGTCAACTCCGGAGGCCGTCCACGAATTTGTCAAGGCTAAGATTCTCTATGCTCCGGGAAAGGCCGCAAATGCCGGAGGGGTGTCTGTTTCCGGGTTGGAAATGGCGCAGAATTCGCAGAAACTCACGTGGACAGCCGAAGAAGTGGATGCGAAACTGAAAGATATTATGGCCGGAATCCACAGCCAGTGTTGCCGTTACGGCACTGAACCCGACGGCTACGTGAACTACGTGAAAGGCGCCAATATCGCCGGCTTTATGAAAGTGGCGAAAGCGATGATGGCGCAAGGCGTATTATAGCGGCCTGATCTCGAGTGTCTAACCCAAAATCGGTCAATTAGGCCTCGCAAAGGCATTTGAAAGTTGTGAAGTTGACACTCCCGTCCAGTGTCTCCCTCTGTTTGCGTAGCAAATAGGAGTGTGGCATAGCGTGCCGAGGGGTATTTCGGGTGGAGTGTTTAGCGTTTCTAATGACCTATTTGGGTTAAAGTTGGGATAAAAGAGCGGGCGTGCCGCATTTCCGGTACGCCCGCATCTTATTATAGGAAGCCGTCTTATTTGACGAATTTCACGGTCTTTGCGGCATTGTCTGCCGTTACTTTTGCGATGTACACGCCGTTGCCCAGACCGCCGAGCTGAATTTCCGCATTGCCTGAGTTGGGCGACGTGGAAATCACTTTCGAGCCTGAAGCGTTGTATATTTCTACATTGGCAATGTTGCCGTCGGCCGATATTTTCAGCGTTTGTCCTGCCCTTATGACGTTTATGCTTTCGCAGCCGTTCTGCTGTATGCCGCCCAGCGGCAGTTCAATGTCGCTGATGGAGGCGGTGCGTACGGCCGACGCGTCGAATTTGTTGAACTCAAGCTCGTCGAACAGTATCACGCCCTCCCAAGACTGCTGCGGCACGTCGGGGGTGTTGTCAGTGTTCTGGTGGGTGAGGAAGAAGCTGTCCAAACGCCAGTCCCCTGTCAATTCATCCTCGCCGGTGAACGCAAGGTATGGGTCGTTGGCCAAGTCCCATGCCACGTGTTTCCATCCGCGGAAATCGAGTACGGTCTCCGGGTCGCGGTACTTGATTCCTCCTGATGCTCCGTTGGCGCGTATGCGTACCGACACTTTGTTGTTCGAGCCGTCGCCGTACACCCAGAACGAGAGTATTCCGTCTATGTTGTCGTGGACGGTAGATGCGCCCGAGCTATAATATTCGCGTATCATCCATGCGCCGCCCGTGTCCATCGGGTCGAACGAGTAGTTTAGCTGTAGGCTTCCGCTGCTCTCCTTGCTTGCTGTTATGCCGCTTGTCTCGATGGAGTTGGCTTCCTGCGTGAGCCCTGCGCTCGAGCCGGAGCCGTCGGGAGCCCAGAACCCTGATACATCGTCGAGCGCGAGCACTGTCTCCTGCTCCTCTATTCCACGGTATTCCGACAGGAAGCGGAAATTGTACTCGTCAGAAAGGTTACCCGACAGGTCGGCCAGTCCCTCCTTCACTGTCACCAAGAAGCATTTGTCCAACGGAAGATCTTCGTTGAAATAGTAGTGCAGTACTGACCTTTCGCCTATTACCGTGTGGGTGAGCGTTCCGGCGTATGTGTTGCCTTCCTTGTCCTTTACCGTCACAAAGTCGGCGTATGTATCTTCGTTCCAGTTCAGGGGTTCGCTGTACTCGATGCGTACCACCGGGCGCAGGTTATACTCAACTTCGCTGTCGGCTGCCGGGTCGGTGGAGACTACGGTTGCCGGGGTCAGGTCGGGTTCTGCCATGGTGATTTCCAGCACATAGTCGTCGCCCCCGGTCCCGTCGCCGTTACCGTCGAGCAATTGCCCGGTCTGCGAGTTCTTTGCCGTCGAGCCGTCGATGCGGATGGTGTATTTCGTGTTGGGCACAAGCTCCGAGATGTCGATGTTCAAAGTGTAGTCGTTGTCCCACGACAGTCCCACTTTCCCGTCATTGTCGATGGAGAATCCCTCCTCTACCGAAGCGCGGTCCATATTGCGCGAGAAAGTCAGCACGATGGGGTAGACCGGGCTTACGGATGTGAAATCGTCGATGGAGATGCTTTCCACTTTCGCCGGGGCGTTGGAGGTCATCGCAACGTCGAGCCACGTCACATTGTCGTTGGCCGTACCGTCGGGGGCTGACTTTATTGTCACGGTCTTCGTCACTGGGTCATAGCCATCGGCTGCGAACGTCACCTCCACTTCCTTGCCTGCACCGATTCCCTCGAAGAGGTAGAAACCGTTATGGATGAGGTCGGGGTTGTTGGTGTATTTGTTGAACACCGATTCCCAAGTGTCGGTGGTGTAGGTCTTGCCGTCGGCGGTGACAGTCACTCCGTTGATGGGCACGTTGTTCTCCGAATTGGTGATTATGCCGGCGAGGAATGTCTGCACCGGGCATTCAAGCCCGCGGTACCCTAATATCGAGCGGAAAGCCGCGAACCCCTCGAGGCGCTTGTAGTCGTCGTTGATGTTGAGCTGCTGTTGCGAGGCTATGGTGTGGTAGCCTCCCTCGCTCAGCAGCGACGCCATGTTGGAGCGGCGGTTCACCGAAAGATACGGGTACTGGTTGGCGTGCGTGGCCGGACTCGGGTCGTAGTAGCATCGGTCGGCATAGTTGCCGCGTGTGGTGATGCGCATCACGCCCGTGAGGTTCGGGTTGAGAATTTCGCCGAAAGCCTTGCCGCCGTTAGGCGTTTTCTCTATGATTTCGCCGTCTTTTTTCCAGCCGCCGTACATTGTAAGCGTCGTGTTGGTCGAGGCCGCCGCGTCGGAATGGATTGAATAGAAGAAATCCGCGCCCCATGCGTTGGCCATGTCGCTCCGTTCTTCGAGGTCGACTACGGTGTTGTCGTCCTCACGGCACAGCATGATGCATTCCTCCGGCATGTCGGTGTATGTAGTGAGGTATTCTTTGATGGAGAGTGCCACCCTTACTGTCTTTTCTGCTTCCGAGTAGCCCCAAAGCCCTTGGTTCTCGCGCGCGGAGTGTCCCGGGTCGAGGAACAGTTTGAAATCGCCCCAGCCTTCAATCTCGGCTGCGGTTGCTGTCGCGCAAGGCAGTGCCGTTGCGCATAAGGCAGCGGCTATCAAGCCTTTGCCTATGGTATGATATGCTTTCTTCATAGTCGTAATCAGTATTTTAGGTCAATGACATAGATGGATGCGTCCTGTGCGTTCTCGAACGCCACTCTTTTGCCGTCGGGCGATACTGCCGGGGTCAGCGGGATGCAGTCGGTGTTGCCGGTCAGTAGCACTTCGTTGCCGTTCTCCGTGTCGATGGCATAAAGGTCGGAAGCCGTGAAGCGGCTGGCGCGCGACACCACTACGGTGCGGTTGTCGGGAAGCCATGCCGGGTGAGAGCCGTCGCATAGGCTTTGCACGTCAGAGCCGTCGGCATTGCAGGTGAACACTCCTTTGCCGGGCAGTTGGAATGCCACTTTCTTGCCGTCGGGCGACAGTGCCGGATTTAGCACCATTTTTGCGCCATAAGGACGCAGCGAGGCGATTTGCTTTGCCGCGCCGACAGGGTCGTTCATCATTGTGGAATAGGCGTCGGGCGTGGCGTTAGTCTTGGCGGATGTCCTCACGTTTGCCGCCTTGAACCCTTCATGATCTGTGAAGATTACACGCTCCGCGTCTTTCCATGTGGGCGTGCCTTTCATACCGCGGGTCTTGGCCACCACTGTGCGGCTGCTGCCGTTTTCAATGTCCCACACTTTCAGCTCGTGCAGCACGCGGCGGTTTTCCGTCACGTTGGTCCTGCCGAGAATCGACTTGCTGTCGCCGCTCCACGCCATCTTGTAGCCCGCGCCAGCCTCGCCGGTCACCTTTTTCAGGCCGGAACCGTCGGCATTGGCCACAAAGATGCCTGTGTAATTGTCTGCGGTGACGGCTATCTTGCTGCCATCAGGCGACCATACCGGGGACATCAGTCCCGCGCTCGACTTGATGAGCAACTGAGGCTCGCCGGCTCCTTTTGGCTGGGCGAACGCGACGCCTCCCGCTATGCATAGCGAAAAGGCGACGAGTAGACATTTTTTCATAGAGTAGGTTTTTATTAGGTTTGTAAATCTGTTTTTCAAAATTAGCCAACCAAATTAAAAAATATTGTATAAAAAAAACAATTTATTTTAATCGGCGTCCGGCATCTGATAGTTGACCGCATGCAAGCGGAGCGCAGCTTGGGGTCACGCCGCACCCTCCACCCTACGGCCGCATAGCGGTCGCACACCATAACACTCACTCAACCCTATACCTCAGTTTGTCCTGTCCATGATTTTGTGCATTGGTGTCCGCTAAAAATATTGGTTTATGTGGTGCAATGCGCTGCCGCCGATGAAGCAGCCCCGTGGGGGCTGTTGCTGCGTAACCCGCGGCCTTGGCCGTGGGTAGGTGGCAGACAAAGGCATCGGCCTCGTGGAGGTCGCGCTTGAAGCAACTATGCTATGGGTGCGGCTATGTGGCTGAATCAGGCAGTGCGCTGGATATGCGGCTAAAGCCGCTGGCACTGGCAGCACTGCGGTGTGGTTGGTTTCCCCTATACCATTATCACGTTACGTTGCATATCCGCGTTAAGCAAAGTTAAAATAGGCGTTTCCTGTTGCTGATTCAGATTTTGTATATACTTTTGCAGTGTACTAATCAACTAATACACTAAAACGAAAATAATAACAGAAACAATATAATTAAGGAGGAAATGCTTTTATGGAAAAAATCGTTGAAATCGACGGAATCACTTTCAGTTACGGCCGCAAGCGTGCTGAGGTGTTCAAGGATTTTTCGCTCGCTTTCGGCAAAGGCACGATTTGCGGGCTGCTCGGGCGCAACGGCTCGGGAAAGTCGACTTTGCTCTATCTGATGTGCGGACTTCTCCGCGCACGCTCGGGCAGCATCCGCTACAAGGGCGTTGACGTGGCTTTACGTCGTCCGGATACGCTTTCCGACACGTATATAGTGCCTGAAGAATTCACTTTGCCCGACGTAAAGCTGTCGCAATTCGTGAAACTTAACGCTCCGTTCTATCCAAATTTCAGCAACGAGACGCTGCGCCGTTGCCTCGACGATTTCGGGATGCCGGCCGACATCCATCTCGGCGAACTGTCGATGGGACAGAAAAAGAAGGCGTATATGTGCTTCGCCTTGGCCACCAACACTTCGCTGCTTCTTATGGACGAGCCTACAAACGGTTTCGACATTCCATCGAAAAGCCAGATGCGCAAGGTGATAGCTTCGGGAATGACCGACGAGCGCATAATCGTGATTTCCACCCATCAGGTGCGCGACGTGGAGAATCTGCTCGACCATATCGTGATGATTGACGATAGCCGCTTGCTTTTGGACGCTTCCTACGCCGGGATAACCGCCGGACTGCTGTTCGAGGAACGCCCGCTGAGCGACACTACCGGCGATGCTCTCTATGTGCAGCCGTCGCTCCACGGCAACAGCGTGATTGTCCCGAACCGCACCGGTGAAGAGAGCGCGGTCAACTTGGAAGTGCTTTTCAACGCCGTGCTTGCCGACGGCGATAAAATCCGCGCGGCGATAGATGCGTCAACTGAACACAATAATGACTAAAAAAGATACGGAGATGACAAGATATGGTTTCAGCCTGTCGCGGCTGTGCTTGGTGGCTAAACGCGACATTATGGAGAATTGGAAAAAGAACCTTTACAACTGTCTGACGCTTTACGCCATACTCGCGTCGGCATTGGTGTTCACCATGCTCCGTCTGCACGGCGTGCATGAAAAGGTGCCAAACGGCTTTTGGCTGTGCATGGCGCTTGTGGCGTTCGGCGGATGGGCGGTGGTGCTTTCCAACGTGATGGAGTCGATGTCCACAAAGGCTAAGCGCATAGCTTTCCTGATGGTTCCGGCCACGAGCCTTGAGAAATACCTTTGGAGGCTGATTTATGTCACCGTCGGGTTCGCGGTTTCTTTTGCGGTGGCTCTTTTGGCCACCGACGTGACCTACCTGCTGCTAAATTCCATATTCGGCGAGGAAGAATACCGCTCGCTGGCGGGATTCGCAATTGGAGTTTATTTGAATTGGAATAGTCTTGCGCTCGACGATAATTGGCTGCTTACGGTGTGGTCGTTCGTGATTACCCTATGGGGATATTCCTTCTTCGTGCTGGGAGGGGCATTTTGGCGCAGACGTGCTTTCGTGAAGACGGTCGGTTGCATATTGCTCGCGTTCTTGCTGCTGCTCACGGCGATGCAATGGGTGCCGCTCAGCGCGGAGCACTCGTTCTACGAATGGGTGCATACCGTTATGGCCGACGAGGGCAAGGCTACCGTAGCCGTCTCGCTGCTCACCATCGTATTCTTCCTTTTCACGGTGCTGAACCTTTGGTTGGGCTACCGGCTGTTCCGTCGCTCGCAGATTGTAGGATTCAAACGCTCGAAATTATGAATTTCAAGGAAAGCCGTCCGATATATCTTCAGATAGCCGACCGCATAATGGACGAGATACAGCGCGGAGTGTATCCCGAAGGAGGGCGCATCCCTTCGGTGCGCGAATATGCCGCCATTGTCGAGGTGAACGCCAACACCGCAATGCGTTCCTACGACTATCTGCAAAACAAGGGAATCATCTATAACAAGCGGGGCATAGGCTATTTCGTGGCCGAAGGCGCGGCGCGGGAGGTGCTTGAGCTGCGCCGTGCGGAATTTCTCAACGAGGAGCTTCCCGAAATGCTCGGTAAAATCCGCGCGCTCGGCATCCCTTTCGCCGAAATAGAGAAAAAGTGGAGGGATGAGTGTTAAGTGTTGAGGGTTGAGTGTTGAGTGTTGAGTGATTTCAGAGAAGCCTAACCTTCAATTTCTTTCTCTCAACCCTCAACTCTCAACCCTCAACATTAACCTTTAACCTTTTTTCACCCCCCCCCATTTTGATTTGGAATAATTGGCATACATTTGTGCCGGAATTTAAAAGAAGATGAAAACGAAATTTCTTATAGCCGCTGCCGTTGCGGTGGCTGCATATATGTCGGCTGCGGCCGACACTCTCAAAGGCAAAGTCTCCGATGGCAATGGCAATCCGGTGGAATACGCCACCGTGGTGGCTATCGCCGACAGCATACAGCGTGGCGGTACCGTTACCGACAGCCTCGGAGTTTACACTATGGAACTTCCGAAAGGAACGTATGAAATCAAGCTTACTTCCGTGGGCTACGAGCCGGCCGACACCGTCGTTACCGTCAACGGCACTACGGTCGTCAATCCGGTAATGCGGATGTCGGGCGTGGTGATGCAGGAAGTGGAGGTGACGGCTTCAGCCATTCGCCGCGAGCCCGACCGCTTCGTGATGATGGTGGAGGATATGCCCGCTGCCATTGGTAAGGACGGCACGGAGATATTGCGCGACGCGCCGGGCGTGTGGATTGACGACGACAAGATTTCCATCAACGGACGGAGTAATCCGAAAATCTACGTCAACGACCGCGAGCTGAAGATGGACAACGACCAGCTTCAGGCATTCCTTAAGTCGCTCAAGGCTGAGGACGTGAGCAAAATCGAGGTCATACCGCTGAGCGGAGCGGAATATTCCGCCGACTCGGCATCGGGAATTATAAAAATCACGATGAAGCGTAACCGTGCCGACGGCGTGATGGGCAATGTGGCTGTGAGAGCCGGAGCCGGAAAGAATATGGTGAATGTGGCGCCTTCGGCGGCGTTGAATGTGAAGAAAGGCAAATGGTCGTTCAATCTCAACGGGCAATGGGACTATCATCCGAAAATGATACGCGATATGGAAGAGGACAACGATTATGCCAACGGCACGCATTATGGCACCGACACGGAAATCAACGCCGACAAGTTCCATTTCGGCAACGTGATGGCCGGCCTGTTCTTCGACCCCGACAAGCGCAACTCGTTCGGATTGGAATTCAGCTTCTCGAATTTCAAGAACCCGAGCCGCACATCTACCGATGCCGTTTTCGACCGTATAGGCTTCTCGGAAAGCATAGTCGGACGCTACATCACCCATGCCACCAACCGCAACTACGATGTGACGTTCAACTATGTGAACCGCCTTGACACTCTCGGCTCCACGATGAAGGTGATTGCCAACTATTCGCGCGCCGACAACCGGCAGCGGATGGACAATTCGCAGGTTACGGCGGTCAACGCCGTCTCCACTGATTCCATATCGCGCAGCCGCGAGCATTCGATTTTCGATGTCGTGAATTTGAGTTATGATTTCGACAAGAAATTCAACCAGAAATGGAATCTGTCGGCCGGAGCGAAATACACGATGAACCGTATGGACAACGACGCTTTCTTCGAATACGAGAAAAATGCCGCGTGGCGGCCGGAGACGTCGCGCAACTACGATTACCGTTATACGGAGAACATCTACGCCCTCTACGCCAAGGCTACCGGCAAATTCGGCAAGCTGTCGGCAGTACTCGGGCTGCGCGGAGAGTACACCGACGCGAGTAGCCGCGGCGACATTGTCAATCAGAATTACTTCGACCTGTTTCCCAACGGCTACCTTACATATTCAATCGACGATGCCGGAGCCAACACCTTGACATTGGGCTATTCGCGCTACATCAGCCGCCCCTCGTTCTGGGCGTTGAACCCTATGCGCTCGCAGACGAGCGACTATTTCTACCAGTCCGGTAATCCGGAGTTGCAGCCGGCATACCAGAACAATTTCTCGCTCACGGCGGTCTATAAATACCGCTACTCGATGTCGCTGTGGGTGGACATGAACGTCGACCCGATGATGCAGAGCTCTGTCCCCGACCCGCAGAATCCCGACAACATAATCGTGTCGATGGTCAACGCCGACAAGGTCTATAACTATGGGGCGGCCATAAATCTGCCGTTCCAGTTCACCAAATGGTGGACTTTGAGCGTCAACCCGATTTACATCCGCACAGGGCAGCGCATGCAGGCCGGAGGCGATTTGGAATACTCCAACATGTTCTTCATGCCGGTCAACAGCGGCTTCCAGCTCCCGAAGAATTTTTACTTCAACGTTTCCTACTTCTATCAGGGCAAGGTACGGCAGGGCAATATGCGTATAGGGTCGATGGGATTCCTTAACGCGAGCCTGAAAAAGACATTCGCCGACAACCGCTGGACAGCGTCGGTCAGCGCAAACAACATCCTTTCGTCGGGCATCGACCTGACACTTGTTTCCGACCAGTACATTTCTGTCACGAAAGTCGATAACCCCGTGTCGTTCAACGTGTCGCTGACCTACAACTTCAACGTCGGCGAGATGTTCCGCGCAAAGAGCATCGAGAAGAACGCCGATGCCTCCCGCATGCAGAAAGAATCGAAATGATGCGGTGCGGCTGTTGCCGCAGGTTATTGCCGCATTGCGGCAGGGTACAGTCTAGGGGTTATGAGGTTATAACCAATAACCCTTAACCTGTCAGCGCAGCTGACATAGCCCGATAAGGGCTGCGTTCAGCTAACACGGCTTCATCCGTGGGTTGGGAAGATGGAGAGCATCGACCCTATAGGGGGCGCGCACGGCATCAGGGCATCGGCGCGCATCCTCCACGAGGCTCACCTATTCGGCGGAGGTCGCAGATTAGGAGGTTGTCAGGTCAGTGCGGCTTCAGCCGCAAAAAGCCGCGGAGCGGCGCCACTCCAAAGAACCCCAAGTAAGCGTAGCGCAGCTTGGGGCAACGTCACCCCTGCCCCCCAACGGCCGCATAGCGGTCGCACTCCCATAACCCATAACCCCATAACCTCTAGCCTGCGGCTTCAGCCGCAACGACCTGCCGCCACGGCGGCTTTTATCTTCTCGTCGCGCTGGAAGCGGAAAGAATTGAACGATTCGAGTATGTCGCTGATGGCGATGGTGGCGTTGCGCACTTGGCTCTCGTAGAGTTGCAGTCCGGTCGACGCGCTTACCCCTTGCCCCTGCAGCACGCCCGACACTCCGGAAATCTGCTCGAACAGCTTCATTTGTAGGTTGAGCATCTCGTATGCCCCGATATTGGTGGCGTTTGCCGATACCTGTTGCGGACGGTCGGACGAGTTGGCGCGCGGATGGTAGGGGATTACAGCGTCGGGTTGTGCCCACGCTTGGCGCAATTCGTCCCACGTGAAGCCTTCCGGCAGCAGATTGTCGGGGAAAAGCAGCACCCCTTTCGCGCTCGTGTCCATTATGTGGTCGACGAGCGTAATCAGCCGGTTTACGTATTTCTGCTGGTCAATCACGTCCTCCACGAGAGAGTGAACCTCGCCGTCGATGAGAGGGTAGAGCTTGAAGGCGAACGGATGTGTGCCGCCGGGATACGGCGAGTCGTACTGGCTGACTATGTTGCCCTGTGGCGAGATCCAGCGGCATCGCCATGTCCGTAGCAGTGTCCAGCGTTTCTCCACATCGCCGCCTATACCGTTCTCCCGGCCGCGGCGCACTATGAACCAGCGTCCTGCCGTGCGGTCGTGGCATTCGTAGTATTCCCGGCTTTCGAGCGACCAGATTTCCGCTATCCGCAATTTCTCGGTGTCGTCGCAGCCATAGAACCCCGAATGCCCGAAACTTTCCGCCGTGCCGTATTCCCGGCATATCTCTACGGCCTTCTGCCTGTCGTTGCGGGCGAACCGGCCGATTAATTCTTCCGGTGTCATGTCGTGGAGCTGGCCTATCATATGGCAGTCGCGGCCGAGCGGGTCCGACATTTCGCTGTAGAACATCTTCGCCGGATTGACATTGCTCAGGCTTCCGTCGCTGCCTATCCTTTGGAAGCAGCAGCCGGAGATGAGGAATTCCTCCAAAGCCCGGCAGTCGAGCTCGTTGCGCGCATAGTCGCCGTCTTCTCCGGCGATGCTCTCGCGGAAACGTCCTATCACGCTTTTCACCAACTGGCGTATCAGGTTGTTGGTGAGCGGCTCCTTTCCCTTGTTCTTCAGCGCGCTGTATTCGGATAAGGCTTTGCCGGAACTTTCGGTCACGATGTCGCACCATTGGTTGCCGTAGGTATAGTTCTTGTTGCGCTCGCGTTTCTCCCTTAGCGGTGCCGTGCGCCGCCATGCGCGTTCCGCCGCGGCGAGGTATGCCGAGCCGTCGCGGCTTTTTTCGTTGTGTGTTTCCATGCTGTGTTTTTACGGCAAAGTTATCAGGCGGCGTATGTGTTTCGGGAGAAAAAAGGTATGCCGTTTGAAATTTATCAATGATTAACATAAAAATGCGTGGTTTTTTACATAAAAAACAGATGTAAAATTTTTATTTTTGATTGTTTGGCTTATCTTTGCACTTGATAAACCGTATCATATTGCCAATGTTGCGCCTTTTCGGATGCCTGTGGCCGTGTGTGAGGTTGGCACTTTTTTTGCATAGAAGATTGTAGAAATTTTTACATACTATCAAATACTAATTATTATGAACAAGAAATTAGGTATCTATTTGTTGGCTGGTGCGGCCGTTACGGTTGCATTGACCGGTTGTAACAAGAAGATGGGCCCGTTCGCTTCAGAGTATTTTACAACCAATCCTACTCCGCTTGTAGTAGTCGGTGACCAAGTTCCTGCTACTATCACGGCTAATGTCCCGCAGAAGTTCTTCAAGAAGAACGCTGAGGTTACAGTTACTCCGTACCTCGTTTATGGTACTGACTCTACGGCTGTCGCTTCTCAGGCTTACACTTTCCAAGGCGAGAAGGTCGAGGGCAACAATCCGGTTATCAACTACAAGGAAGGCGGTACAGTTTCAATCCCGGCTTCTTTCGCTTACACTCCGGAAATGATGAAGAGCGACCTTTATCTTGGCTTCGACGTGGTTCAAGGCAAGAAATCTTATGTCCTTCCGCGCGTTAAGGTAGGCGAGGGCGTGCTTGCTACCGCTACTTTGGCCGATGCCTCTACCGTTGACCCTGCAACTGCTGCCGACAAGTATCAGCGCATCATCAACGACAAGGTTGACGCCGACATCATGTTCCTTATCAACAAGGCTAACATCCGTTCTTCTGAATTGAAGCGCGACGGTGGCGTTAAGGACTTGAACGAGACAGTGAAGAATGCGAGCGCAGACTCCACCAAGCAAATCGAGAGCCTCCACATTTCTTCTTTCGCTTCTCCTGACGGTGGTGTGAAACTCAACACCAAGCTTTCCGAGAACCGTGAGAAATCCACATTGGAATATGTGGAGAAGAACTTGAAGGACGAGGAAATCTCCAACTACGGCGACCTTACTTCAGAGTTCACCCCGCAAGACTGGGAAGGCTTCCAGAAACTCGTTTCCCAAAGCAACATCCAAGACAAGGACCTTATCTTGAGCGTGCTTTCTATGTACAAGGATCCGGAACAGCGTGAAAAGGAAATCCGCAACCTGTCTTCCGTATTCGACCAGCTTGCTGAAGAAATCCTCCCGCAATTGCGTTATTCTCGCATCACTGCTTCCATCAACACTATCGGACGCAGCGACGAGCAAATCAAGGCTCAGTACAAGGAAGACCCGTCGAAACTTTCTGTTGACGAGCTCCTTTATTGCGCTACTTTGACTGACAACAACAGCGAGAAGCTCGATATTTATCAGACTGCAGCTAAGCAGTATCCTAACGACTACCGTTGCTTCAACAACCTCGGTAAGGCTCAATTCGTGGCCGGCGACTACGACGCTGCAAAGGCTAATTTCGAAAAGGCCGCTCAGCTTGCTCCGTCAAGCAACGAGGCTAAGATGAACCTTGGTCTGGTTAAGATGCTCAACAAGGACTATGCTGGCGCACGCGAAAGCTTCGGCAGCGCAGCTGGTGTTGAAGGCTTGAACGACGCTATGGGCGTTTACTACATCAAGCAAGGCGACTATCAGACTGCTGTTAAGGCATTCGGTGACTCTAAGACCAATAACGCAGCTCTTGCACAGATTCTCGTCAACGACTACAGCGCGGCTAACGCTACTCTTGACGCTGTCAAGAATCCTAACGGCATGACTTACTACATGAAGGCCATCGTGGCTGCACGCACAAGCAACGAGCAGGGCGTTTACGCTAACCTCCGCAAGGCTGTTCAGCTCGATTCTTCATTGAAGGCTAAGGCTGCTGTCGACAAAGAATTCGCTAATTACAACGTAGCAAACTTGTAAAATCAGGTTATTAATTTCAAACTTAATAGTGGGAGCTATCTTAGGCGGAGTCGCTAATTTGCGACTCCGCCTTTTTTGTGTAAAAAATCCACACCCCAGTGTAATTTCTCCACGCCGCGCGGCTTATGTCGCGACCGCCCCTGGCTTCAAGTGCAGCCCCTGACCTTTAATCCATAACTTGGCCCGTAAGGCTAACTATCAGTGGTGTCCTCCCCTGTTTGCGCAGCAAATAGGGTGAGGTGCCACGAAGTGGCGGAGGGGTAAACCCAATCACTGCGGAGCAGTGAAGCCGGCATGGAGTTGAAGCCACGGAGTGGCGATACTTCATAGAACCCCACGCAAGCGTAGCGCGGCTTGGGGTATAGGTCGCCGCCCCTCTCCATCGGCCGCATCGCGGTCGCACTCTTTCATTTGTTTCTTTATCTGGCTTCCGCTATATTTGTAAAAATATAAGGTACTTATGGAGAAGGTAGTGTATAAATCGAAAGTCGACGCTTGGCTGGTGATAGTGGTCGTGGCCGCTGTCGCGGTTGTCTTGTTGCCATTGTTCTCTGGTTTCTCGTGGGACTATCTGCTGGCGGCGTCGGGAGTGCTTGTGTGCCTTGTGCCTGTCTTTGCCCTGTTGTTCAGTATCCGTTATATCGTTGAAGGCGACAAGCTGACAGTCAGTTGCGGCATTCTTGGCAGCACTGCATACGACATTATGTCGGTGCGTTCCATACGTCCCACCCGCACTTGGCTTTCATCGCCGGCCGCGTCGCTCGACCGCATTGAGCTGCGCTTCTCCGTCCGCCGTGTGCAGCCGCTCATAATCTCCCCGGAGGACAAGACCGGGTTCATTGCCCGCCTCAAATCAATTAATCCCGCCATCGAAATCCTCCCAGCCCGCTGACCCCGCAATACATGCCTGTTGAAATGATTTTGTTCCGTGAAAGCTGTATGAGGTTGAAGCCACGGAGTGGCGATACTTCATATAACCCCATGCAAGCGTAGCGCGGCTTGGGGTATAGGCTGCCGCCCCTCTCCATCGGCCGCATAGCGGTCGCACTCGAAGCAGTTGGCATCAGCCATGGAAGGGCTGCGTGTAGATTGCCCGCGGCTTCAGCCGTGGGATGGGGATTACCGTTACGCTTCCCGCTCCTCAAAGCGACCTTGCCAACTACTTGTTGGAAGACCCATGCATCTTTGACTTGGCAGAAGCCAAAGAGCGTGCGGACGAAAAGGACATTAGAAGAACAACGTCAGCCCCGTGGGGGCTGTTGATGCGTAACCCGCCACCTTGGCGGTGGGTAGTGGACATACAGCGGTATCGGCTTCGTAGATGCCGCGCTTGGAATGTCGGTGTTACTATTACGGTTCTACGAGGTTGTGACGGTTGGCGGGTATCTGCCTGAAATGCTTAGAAATGCAGTTTATTATAGGCAAAAATGAATGGCATTTTTTGTAACTTTGTAAAGTTTATAATGAATATCTTCGCATATGAAGAAGTGGCAGAAAACAGTCGGTATTATTGCATGTGC
>ENA-ORSJ01001422-ORSJ01001422.1-human-gut-metagenome-genome-assembly--contig:-NODE-1422-length-20118-cov-8.330758_pt1 | contig 20118 bp, 16 predicted proteins | sample MGYA00242191_ERZ509158 | MGnify/ENA primary metagenome ERZ509158 (study PRJEB26280, sample SAMEA2338623) | human gut metagenome | biome: human gut; feature: human-associated habitat; material: faeces...
CCCGGCCGGTTGTTACCCGGCGGGCGTGATGTCTTTGAGCGTGCCTTTGTTCGTGATCTGGCTGTAGGAGAACGACAGGTGGAACGTGCCGTCCGGCTGCGTCTCAACGACGGCGAGCTGGTCGGCCGAGCACTTGACGTGCAGCGCCGTGCCGCCCTTCGTCACGGTCAGCAGACCGCCGTCGTCGGTCGCGGCGTACTGGTCGATGGTGTAGTCCCCAGTGCCGGACACGCGGTTCATCCCCACGAAGCCGCCGTAGGTCAGCAGCCCCAGAATGGCGACGATGACGATGATGCGGATAACGGTGATGACGGTTTTCTTCATGCGCACACCCCCTTTCCTGCCAGTGTAACAGGCCGGGCGGCATTTGGCAAGTACCCGTTGAGAATTCCGCTTTACAAGACACGATGTCTGGCATATACTATTCTAGACTGGGTAGGCAGCACCATGCGCCGCCCGACGAGAGAATCCGAGAAAAGAGAGAAAAAGAGAAAAATGAATCTGTCCGTTGTTTTTGCCAAGATGGCCATGCTGGTGCTCATCATGCTCCTTGGCTACCTTTGTGCGCGCATCGGCATCACAGGGCCGGAGTTTAATAAGCGCGTGACGCCGCTGGTGATGAACGTCCTGCTCACGGCGACGATCCTCAATTCCGTGCTGAGCGTGCCGGATTTCACCGGCCGCGACATTGTCGATTACGTCCTCGTGCTGACGGCTGCGACCGTTTTGCAGATCGCCGCGGCGTGGTTTCTGCCGCGGCTGCTGCGCACACGCGGCGAGGACGTGGGTGCGACGCGGCTCGTGACGGCGTTTGGCAACGTGGGCTTTGTGGGCCTGCCGGTCGTCGCGGCGATCTTTGGCGACGAGATGGTCTTTTTCGCCTCGCTGGCGAACATCCCGTTCAACCTCGCGCTCTATTCCATCGGCGCGGCGCAGCTCTCTGGCAGCGCGGGCGCGCGCTTCGACTGGCGCAAGGTGCTCAATATGCCCGTCATTGCGACGCTGCTGTCGGTCGTGCTGCTGCTCTCGCGCATCCATGTGCCCGCCGTCATTGCCGACACGATCTCCACGCTCGCGGGCGCGACGATCCCGCTGTCGATGCTCATCATCGGCACGTCGCTCGGCGCGATCTCCGTGCGCGCCGCGCTCGCCGACTGGCGGGTCTACGTGGTGTCGGCGGTGCGGCTGCTCGTGTGCCCACTGCTGACGTGGTTGGTGCTGCGGCCGTTTGTCAGCGGCGCGCTGCTCGGCATTCCGGTGCTGCTCGCGGCGTGCCCGTCGGCCATGGTCGTCACGGCGCTGTGCCTGCAGTATGACCGGTCGGATGCGCTCGCGTCCAAGTGCATTTTTCTCAATACGATCCTGTCCGCCGTGACGATCCCGCTGCTGATCTGGCTGCTGTTCTGACCGGCGCGTGGGTGCTTTTTTCGCTGGTATTGTGCCCCTTGACTCCCTCGTGTAAAGGGAACTGGCAGCCGTCAGACTGACTGAGGGGTTGATAAATCCGGCCTTGCACAGACTTTGTATTTACAACCCCTCCGTCAAAATCGGTGATTTTGCCACCTCCCCTTACACAGGGGAGGCATTGCCGAACGGCAATGTAGAATCCTACTCCCGCATATTCCTGATCGGAGGTTTTCCCCATGATCGATCCTTTGATGTTCATTGCGCTGCTGCCGGCCGTTGTGCTGGTGGTGTATATCTACCGAAAGGACCGCACGGACAAAGAGCCGCCGGCCCTGCTCGCCAAGCTCCTGGGCTACGGCGCGCTCTCGTGCCTGCCGGCCATCGTGGTCGAGCTCATCCTCAGCGCCGTCATCGAGCGGCTGAACGTGCGCAATGTCTGCCTCGGCTATTTTCTCGAGGCGTTCGTCGTCGCGGGCCTGACGGAGGAGACGTGCAAGTTCCTCTTCCTGCGCACGACGTGGCGCAGCCCGGCGTTCGACTATCAGTTTGACGCCATTGTCTACGCCGTCATGGTCGCGCTCGGTTTCGCCGCGTTCGAGAACGTGAAGTACGTCTACAGCTATGGCTTCGCCACCGGCCTCGTGCGCGCGGTCACGGCCGTGCCCGGCCACGCGATCTTCGGTGTGTTTATGGGTTATTTCTACGGCTATGCCAAGCTCTCCGACTACTGGGGGCGCGATGAGGACCGGAAGGCCTACCTTGCGCTGAGCGTCGTCGTGCCGATACTGCTGCACGGGTGCTACGACTTTCTGGCCTTCGCGCAGGAGGGCGACAGCCGCTTCACGCTGCTGTTTTATGCGTATCTGATCGCACTGTACGTGTTCGGCATCCGGCGCGTGAACCGCTCGTCACGCGACGACCGCCGCGTCACGCGCGAGACGGTGTTTGACTATTTCCGCCGCATGCAGTACCCCCTGCCGCCGCAGTACCGCGACCGGAACGACGACTTCTGGCGCTGAGCGGCGAGCAAATGCAAAGCCGCCCCTGTCGAACATGACAGGGGCGGCTTTTTGTTATTCTGCGTCCACAAACTGCCGGAACGCCGTCGGCAGCGAGATCTCCTCGCGCAGCTCGTCCGGCGTGGCCCAATGGTAGCGCGGCGGCATGGCCGAGCACTCGAGCGTGTAGCAGCGCATCGTCCAGACGATGTGCGTGAAGATGTGCCTGCCGTCGCGCGCGCTGCGCAGCCGCACATCGCCGAGGCCCTGCCCGCTGGCGTATTCGCCCGCCTGCCGCTCGTCGAGCAGGCCCGGCGTGTTCGGCAGCTCCCAGAGCCCGGCGAGCAGGCCGTGCTCCGGCCGCCGCTCGACGGCGAGCCGGTCGCCGCAGCGCAGGCAGAACACGGTGTAGTCCTCGGCGCGCTTGGCGCGCTTCGGCGCCTTGACCGGCAGGCAGCCGCCGTGCCGTGCGCACGGGCGAGACACAGCGCTGCGATGGGGCAGACCTCGCACTGCGGCGCGCGGTTCGGGCCGCAGACGGTCGCGCCGAGCTCCATGAGCGCCTGCGTGAAGTCGCCGCAGTGCCCGGCGGGGTAGCACGCGCTCAGCGCTGCGGTGAGCGCGGCCTTGTGCGCGGCGGAGTCGATGGGCGTCGCGTCGTCGAGCACGCGCGCGCACACGCGCAGCACATTGCCGTCCACTGCCGGCACCGCCTGGCCGAACAAAGCAGATCGAGGCGATCGCCCCGGCCGTGTACGGGCCGATGCCCGGCAGGGCCAGCAGACCCTCCACCGTGTCGGGCCAGACGCCGCCGCGCGCCGCGATCTCCTGCGCGCAGGCCTGCGCCTTGCGCGCGCGGTTATAGTACCCCAGCCCCTCCCAGAGTTTGAGCAGCTGCGCTTCCGGCAGCGCCGCGAGCGCGAACACGTCCGGCGCGGCCGCGAGAAAGCGCGCGTAGTACCCGCGCACGGCCTCGACGCGCGTCTGCTGCAGCATGATCTCCGAGAGCCACACGTGGTACGGTTCGCGGTCGGCGCGCCAGGGCAGCGCGCGCGCGTGCGCCTGAAACCAGCCGAGCAGCGGCTGCACCGTCTGGGAAAGTCTGTGCGTGTCCATGGCTGCACCTCCCGAAAAAAGTCTGCGCCCATTATAGCAGAAATCCCGCGGCGCGCAAAGCCCGTATTTGCCCGCCGCATTGCCCCAGTGGTGCGCAAAAAACCGGCCGCAGTGTGCACTGCGGCCGGCTTTCTATGTTATTTACTCAGCGTTTTTTCTTGCTGCCGAAGATGCCGCTGCGTCCCTCGCTGACCGATTCGTTCATCGCGTCGGCATAGGCGCGCAGGCGCTCCTTCTGCTCGGATGTCATGTTCTTCGGCACGGTGACCGTGATCGTGACGAACTGGTCGCCGCGGCCGCCGCCCTTGCTCTGCAGGTACGGGATGCCCTTGCCGCGCAGACGGAACACACTGCCCGGCTGCGTCCCCTCGGGGATGGTGAGCTTGACGCGGCCGTCGATGGTCGGCACCTCGATCTCAGCGCCGAGCGCGGCCTGCGCGAACGACACCGGCATCTCCATGAGCACGGAGTTGCCGTCGCGCTCGAAGAGCGGGTGCGGCTTGACAAAGACCGTGATGAGCAGGTCGCCTGCCGGCCCGCCGTCCAGCCCGGCGTTGCCCTTGCCGCGCAGATTCAGCGTCTGCCCGTCGTCGATGCCGGCCGGGATCTTGACCTTGATGGTCTGATTCTTGCGCACGGCGCCGCGGCCGCCGCAGCGCGGACACGGCTGGTGGATGATCTTGCCGTGGCCGCCGCACTTCTTGCACGCGCCGCTGGTCTGCACCACGCCGAACGGGGTGCGCTGCGTGGTGCGCACGCTGCCGGTGCCCTTGCAGTCCGGGCAGACCTCCGGCGTCGTGCCGGGGGCGCAGCCGGTGCCCTTGCAGTCCGGACACTGCTCGACGCGGCCGACGTTGATCTCCTTCTCGCAGCCGAACGCCGCCTCTTCAAAGGTGATATTCAGGCGCACGCGCAGGTTTTCGCCCCGGCGCGGGCCGCTGCGCTGGGTCTGTCCGCCGCCGAAGCCGCCGCCGAAGATATCGCCGAAGATATCCCCGAAGCCGCCGCCGAAAATGTCGCCAAAGCCGCCGAAGCCGCCGAAACCGGCGCCGCCGGGGCCGCCGGCGGACGGGTCGAACGCCGCATGGCCGAACTGGTCATACTTCGCGCGCTTGTCGGGATCGGACAGCACCTCGTAGGCCTCGTTGATCTCCTTGAAGCGCTCCTCGCATTCTTTATCGCCCGGATGCAGGTCCGGGTGGTTGGCCTTGGCCAGCTTGCGGTAGGCTTTTTTGATTTCGTCCTCGGATGCCCCCTTTTCGACACCGAGCACTTCATAATAATCTCGTTTTTCAGCCATACATGAACCTCAACTGATGTGAAATAGACGCCCCCTCAGGGGGCGGAAAAGCTCCAAATGCGGGCGCGCTTGTTCGGCGCGCCCGCTTTGCTTTGCCCGTGACGGGGGGCGGGGTGTTTACTTCTTGTCGTCGTCAACGACGGTGTAGTCCGCGTCGTAGTACTGCTGGCCGTTGTCGCCGCCCTTGGAGCAGTCGTTGCTCTGGCAGTTCGGGTCACAGCCCGGGTTCGCGCCCGGCTGGCCGCCCTGCGGGTTGGCCTGCTGGTACATCTTCTCGCTGAGCTTGTAGAACACCTGCGTCAGCGCCTCGGTCGCGGCCTTGATGGCTGCGGTGTCGCTGCCCTTGAGGGTCTCCTTGAGCTCGTTGAGCTTGCTCTCGACCTCGGCCTTCTCGGCCGCGTCGACCTTGTCGCCCAGCTCCTCGAGCGTGCGCTCGGTCTGGTAGACCATCTGGTCGCCCTGGTTGCGGGTGTCGATCTCTTCCTTGCGCTTGGCGTCCTCGGCGGCGTACTGCTCCGCCTCACGGACGGCCTTCTCCACGTCCTCCTTGGACATGTTGGTCGAGGAGGTGATGGTGATGTGCTGCTCCTTGCCGGTGCCGAGGTCCTTGGCGGAGACGTTCACGATGCCGTTGGCGTCGATGTCGAACGTGACCTCGATCTGCGGCACGCCGCGGCGGGCCGGGGCGATGCCGTCGAGCTGGAAGCGGCCGAGGCTCTTGTTGTAAGCGGCCATCTCACGCTCGCCCTGCAGGACGTTGACCTCAACGGAGGTCTGGTTGTCGGCCGCGGTGGAGAACACCTGGCTCTTCTTGGTCGGGATGGTGGTGTTGCGCTCGATGAGCTTCGTGAACACGCCGCCGAGGGTCTCGATGCCGAGGGACAGCGGGGTCACGTCGAGCAGGACCACGCCCGCGACGTCGCCGCCGAGCACGCCGCCCTGGATGGCAGCGCCGTCAGCCACGCACTCATCGGGGTTGATGCCCTTGAAGCCTTCCTTGCCGGTGAGCTTCTTGACCATTTCCTGCACGGCCGGGACACGGCTGGAGCCGCCGACGAGCAGGACCTTCGTCAGGTCGGACGCGCTGATGCCGGCGTCGCTCATGGCCTGGCGCACCGGGCCTGCGGTCTTTTCGACGAGGTGGGCGGTCAGCTCATTGAACTTGGCGCGCGTGAGCGTCACGTCCAGGTGCTTCGGACCGGTCGCGTCCGCCGTGATGTACGGCAGGTTGATGTTCGTGCTCGTCACGCCGGACAGCTCGATCTTCGCCTTCTCGGCAGCTTCCTTCAGGCGCTGCATGGCCACGCGGTCGCCCGAGAGGTCGATGCCTTCGCTCTTCTTGAACTCCTGCACGAGGTAGTTGGTGATGCACTGGTCAAAGTCATCGCCGCCGAGGCGGTTGTTGCCGGCCGTGGCCAGCACTTCGATGACGCCGTCGCCGATCTCCAGCACGGAGACGTCGAACGTGCCGCCGCCGAGGTCGTAGACCATGATCTTCTGGTCGGTCTCCTTATCGAGGCCGTAGGCCAGCGCGGCCGCCGTCGGCTCGTTGATGATACGCTTGACGTCGAGGCCGGCGATCTTGCCGGCGTCCTTCGTCGCCTGGCGCTGCGCGTCGGTGAAGTAGGCCGGCACGGTGATGACGGCTTCGGTCACGGGCTCGCCAAGGTAAGCTTCTGCATCAGCCTTCAGCTTCTGCAGGATCATGGCGCTGATTTCCTGCGGGGTGTACTTCTTGCCGTCGATCTCTACTTTATAATCCGAGCCCATCTCGCGCTTGATCGAGCTGATCGTGCGGTCCGGGTTCGTGACGGCCTGACGCTTTGCCACCTGGCCGACCATACGCTCGCCGGTCTTGGAGAACGCGACGACGGACGGGGTGGTGCGATGACCTTCCGCGTTGGGGATAACGGTCGCTTCGCCGCCCTCCATGACGGAGACGCAGCTATTGGTAGTGCCAAGGTCGATACCGATAATTTTACTCATAATGATTTCCTCCTGTATTGAAAGCAGATTGTGTATACGAATTTATATGGGATCAGTTTGCGACTTTCACGACGGAATACCGCAGCACGCGGTCGCCGATGCAAAAGCCCTTTTCAAACTCCTCCACGACAACGCCCTCGCCGTAAGCATCATCCTCGATGTGCATGACGGCGTTGTGGCGGTTGGCGTCAAACGGTTGGCCGACGGCTTCGATCGCCGTCACACCGAGCTGATTGAGCGCGGTGTTGTACTGGTTCATGATCCCCTCAAGGCCCTTGCGGGCGGGATCGTCTGCCGGGGTCTGCGCCAGAGCGCGGGACAGACTGTCGTACACCGGCAGGAACTTTTTGAGCGTGTCGCAGCGGACGTCCGCGTAGATCGCTTCGCGCTCGCGGGTGCTGCGGCGGCGGTAGTTGTCATATTCGGCGAGCAGGCGGAGGTACTTGTCCTTCTCCGCCGCGAGATCGGCTTCGATCTCTTTTTTCGTCTCTCTCTTTTCTTTGGGTTCTTTTTCTTTTTTGGCTTCCTTCTTGTCGGCCTTTTTTTCGGCCTTCTTGACCGGGGCCTCTTCGGTCTCTTCGGTCTTGGCGGCCGTGTCGGCCTTTACGTCTTCAGCGGCCGGAGCCGTTTCCGGCGCCGTCTGCTTCGGGTCGTTCGTTTTCGTGCTCATCTGTATCGTCTCCCTTAATGATCAGCTTGTTGTCCAGCCCGGGGGGCGGAAGCGTGCCGCCGCCGAGCAGCTTGGAAAGGCCGGCCGCAATGAAGCTGAGCTTCGCGGCGACCTTGGAATAGTCCATGCGCGTCGGGCCGACCACACCGATCAGACCGCGCATATTTTCGCCCGCGTCATACGTTGCGAGCACGACGCTGCTGTCGCGCAGCTCCTCGGCCACATTTTCCGGGCCGATGAGCACGCGCACCTCATTGTCGCCGCCGAGCTGCTCCATCGGGATGTCGAGCAGGTTGCTGCCGTCGGACAGGTAGCTCATGAGGCGGTGCGCCTTGTCAGGGTCGCGGAACTCCGGCTGGTGCAGCAGCTGCGACTCGCCGACGAGGTACGTCTGCGCGGCGCCCGCGCCTGTGAGCACCTCGATGGCGAAGGCCGCGATCACGGCCGTAATGCCGAGGTTGTCCTGCGCGGCGCGCTCCGCCGAGCGGATCAGCACCGGGGTGATGTCGCTCTCGTGGATGCCCGTGAAGTGGGCGTTGAAGACGGTGGCCAGCTTCTGGATCATGCTCTGCTCGGCCGAGACCGGCAGATGCACGAGCTTGTTTTTCACCGTGTCGTCGCTCAGGAGCAGCACGATGATGAAGCTGTTCGCGTCGAGATAAATGAGGTCGAAGCGGCGGATCGTCACGCCGGCGCTCGTCGTGAGCGTCACGGCGGGGTAGTTCGTCAGCTGCGAGGCGAGACGGCTCGCGTCCGTCATGAGCTCGCCGCGCTGGTGGCGGCCCGTCAGGCTCTGCGTGATGGCCTGCGTCTCTTCGGCGGTGAGGTCCTTGTGCTCCATGAGCTCGTTGACGTACATCCGGTAGCCGAGCGGGGTGGGCACGCGGCCCGCCGACGTGTGCGGCTGCTCGAGATAGCCCATGGCGACCAGCTCCGCCAGCTCGTTGCGGATCGTGGCCGAGGAACAGCCGAGGTCCGCGCTCGCGGCGATGGCCTTTGAGCCGACCGGCTCCGCCGTACGGATGTATTCCTCGATGACCGCGGCAAGTATTTTCTTTTTGCGGCTGCTGATGTCCATGATCTCCTCCGCTGGCACTCGGAGCTGCCGACTGTTGGCACTCCTGACCTTCGAGTGCTAATTTACACCCGGCCGGTCGGAAAGTCAAGGCCTTTTCCTATATTATTGATAGATTGTTCATAATTATTTTTCCGGCCGTTTCGGGGCGGGGGAGCGGGCGGTTTTGCGGCGGCAAAACCGGGCGCGGGACGGCATCAACGCACCGTCGGCGGCGCAGAGATTTTTGGGCAGGCCGGATCGCTTTCTCTGCAGGAAGGTCTGGACGCACAGCAAAAATCCGGGCGCGGCGGGCTGACCCGCCGCGCCCGGAGGGCGCTGTCCTATCCGGACTCAGTTCAGGAAATCGCGCAGCTTCTTGCTGCGGCTGGGGTGGCGGAGCTTGCGCAGGGCCTTCGCCTCGATCTGGCGGATGCGCTCGCGCGTGACGTTGAACTCCTTGCCGACCTCCTCGAGCGTGCGGGTGCGGCCATCGACGATGCCGAAGCGCAGCTCGAGCACCTTCTTCTCGCGCGGGGTGAGCGTGTCGAGCACCTCCATGAGCTGCTCCTTGAGCAGCGAGAAGCTCGCCGCCTCGCTCGGCTCGGAGGCGTCCTCGTCGGGGATAAAGTCGCCGAGGTGGGAGTCCTCCTCCTCGCCGATCGGCGTCTCGAGCGAGACCGGCTCCTGCGCGATCTTGAGAATGTCGCGCACCTTGTCGACCGGCATGTTCATCTCCGCCGCGATCTCCTCGGCGCTCGGGTCGTGGCCGAGCTCCTGCAGGAGCTGACGGGAGACGCGGATGACCTTGTTGATCGTCTCGACCATGTGCACGGGGATGCGGATGGTGCGCGCCTGGTCGGCGATGGCGCGGGTGATGGCCTGCCGGATCCACCACGTGGCGTAGGTGGAGAACTTGTAGCCCTTCGTGTAGTCGAACTTTTCGACGGCCTTGATTAGGCCGAGGTTGCCCTCCTGGATGAGGTCGAGAAACAGCATGCCGCGGCCGACGTAGCGCTTGGCGATCGACACGACCAGACGGAGGTTTGCCTCCTCCATGCGGTGCTTGGCCTCCGCGTCGCCCTCGGCCATGCGCTTGGCCAGCTCCTGCTCCTCCTCCGGGGTGAGCAGCGGCACCTTGCCGATCTCCTTGAGGTACATGCGCACCGGGTCGTCGGTCGAGAACGTGTCGGCCATGGCCTCGGTCTCGTTCATCTCTTCCTCGGTGACTTCCTCGATCTCCTGGAGCTCCTCGAGCTCGGGCAGCGCGTCCTCGTCCACCGGGGGCAGCGCATCGTCGCTGAGCACGTCGATGTTCAGGCTCTCGAGCCGGTCATAGAACTTTTCCGTCTCCTCGCTCGAGAGGTTCAGATCCTCGAGCACCATGAGGTCCTTGCTCGAGAGTTTGCCCGCCTTTTTGCCCTTTTCCACGAGCTCGTTGAGCTTTTCTTCCGTGGTCTTTTCCGATTCCGGCTTTTCGGCTACAGGCTTGTCCTCCGCGGGCTCGTCCGCGGCGGGAGCGGCTTTGGTTTCCGCCTGCTTGGCGTCGTCGGCTGCGAGCAGCGCGTCGGCCATGGCGTCGAGTTCTTCAGCCGAGAGGTTGTTAAGTTCTTTCTGTTCCATCTTTACCACCATACCCTTTATGTTCTTTGAGTTGCTTTGCAAAGGCCAGCAGGTCCGCCTCCGACGACGCTGCGCCGGCGGTGGCCTGGGTCTGTAGGATGCTTATGTAGTCGTCGAGCGCGCGCGCACCGTTTGCCAGTTCCGCCGGCTGCTGGATGATGCCGGTCAGCAGGGCCAGCTCGTCCGGGCTCAGCTCGCCCGAGAGCGCCGCGATCTGCACCGTGCCCGTGCCGCCGTGGGCGAGCAGGACGGTGTAAATGTGCCGCAGTTCCGGCGAGGAAAACTGCGCCGCGTCCGGCACATTCGTCCGATCCCGGAACAGGCCGGGGTCGAGATACAATAATTTAATGATGCCCTGTTCGGCGGCCGCCGAGCGGGGATCGTCGAAGCGGATGCTCCGCCCGGGCGGCTGCATCGCCGTCGCGGGGCGCAGCAGGTCGCGCTCGCGCTCCTTGCGCGCGCGGCTGAGCCGCCGCTTGCGCTGGCGCTGCACCTCGTCGGTCACGACTGCGGCGGGCATGCCCGCCGTCTCCGCGACGCGCATGGTGTACACCTCGCGCTCGACGCTGCCGGGCAGCTCGGCCACCACGCCCGCCGCCTCCTTGACGAAGGCCACGCGCTGCTCGTCGACCTGGAGGTCGTATTTTCGCTGCACCGCGCCGAGCCGGTAGTCGATGTGGTTTTCCGACTGTTCGAGCAGGTTTCGGAATGCGTCCGCGCCGAAGGTCTTGATATATTCGTCGGGGTCTTTCGCCCCCTGCATCTGCAGGACGCGCACGCGCACCTCGAGCTTTTCGAGGATGCCGATCGCGCGCTGCGACGCCTTTTGCCCCGCGCCGTCGTTGTCGTAGGCGATGACGATCTCGCTCGTGTAGCGCGAGAGAAGCCGCGCCTGCTCCGGCGTGAGCGACGTGCCGAGCGAGGCGACCGCACTGTCAAACCCCGCCTGATGCAGGCTCGCCACGTCGATGTTGCCCTCTGCCAGTATGATATACCCGCATTTCGACTTTTTAGCCAAATTGAGCGCGAACAAATTGTGGCTCTTGCTGAAAACGATGGTTTCCGGGCTGTTCATGTACTTGGGTTCTCCGTCGCCGAGGATGCGCCCGGAGAAGCCGATGACGTTGCCGCGCACGTCGATGACCGGGAACATGAGCCGGTTGCGGAACGTGTCGTACACGCCGCCGGAGCGGCCGTGGCGCACGAGCCCGCCGTCAAACAGCTCCTGCTCGGAGTAGCCGAGCGCCTTCATCGCGCGCACGAGACTGTCCCACGTGTCGGGCGCGAAGCCCAGGCCGAAGCGCGTCACGGTCTGCGCCGTGAGCTGCCGGCGGGCGAGATAGTCCCGCGCCGGCTGGCCGGCCGGGGTCTTGAGCTGCGCGTGGAAAAAGCGCGCCGCGTCCCGGTTGAGCGCGAGCAGGCGCTGGCGCTTTTTCGCGCCGGGGTCGTTCGACTGCTCGGGCAGCTGCATGCCCGCGCGGTTGGCCAGAAACGCCACCGCCTCCGGGAACGAGAGGTTCTCGATCTCCATGATGAAGCTGATGACGCTGCCGCCCTTTCCGCAGCCGAAGCAGTGGTAGATCTGCTTATCCGGCGAGACGGAAAACGACGGCGTTTTTTCGCTGTGAAACGGGCAGAGCCCGAAGAGGTTCGACCCGCTCTTTTTCGTCAGGCGCACGTAGCCGCTCACAACATCGACAATGTCGTTGCGCTCGGCGAGCTCCTGCAGAAAGGATTCCGGAAAGGCCACGTGCGTCACCTTCTTTCTGTGGTTTCCGTTGTATGTACTTCCTTATTTAATGGTCCAGGCGGCGGGGATGAACAGTTCCGAATACACCTCCAGCGCATAGCTGTCGGTCATGCCGGACACATAGTCGCACACCGCGCGCTGCGGCCCTTCGTCGTCCGCGATGGACTGATAGACCACCGGGAGCTCGTCAATGTGGTTGACATAATATTCCCAGATGCTCCCGAGGATATTCTGCACCTTACGCTCCTCGCCCTTGGCGATGGGGTTGTAGTACACGCCCTCGTACATGAAGGTCGTGAACACGTCCACGGCCTCGCGCATATCGGGCGACATGCGCAGCTCGCCGTCGCCGCTGTGGGCGATGATGTCCGTGAGGATGGAGTTGATGCGCACGCTGTTGCGCTCGCCCACGCGCTCGCGCACGATGGCGGGCACGTCCTCCGGCTGCACGATGCCGCCGCGCATGGCGTCGTCGAGGTCGTGATTGATGTAGGCCACGCGGTCGGCCAGGCGCACGACGTCGGCCTCGAGCGTGCCGCGCGGCTGCCCGGTCGTGTGGTTGAGGATGCCGATGCGCGTCTCGTTGCAGAGGTTCAGGCCGCGGCCGTCGCGCTCGATGCGGTCGACGACGCGCAGGCTCTGCTCATAGTGCCGGAAGCCGACGCCGGTATAGATCGCGTTGAGCGCGCGCTCTCCCGCGTGGCCGAACGGCGTGTGGCCGAGGTCGTGCCCGAGACTGATGGCCTCGGTGAGATCTTCGTTGAGTTCGAGCGCGCGGGCGATCGTGCGCGCGAGCCGCGCGACCTCGAGCGTGTGCGTCAGGCGCGTGCGGTAATGGTCGCCCTCCGGGCGCAGGAACACCTGCGTCTTGTGTTTCAGGCGGCGGAACGATTTCGAGTGCGTGATGCGGTCGACGTCGCGCTGGAAGCACGTGCGCATCTCACACGGCAGCTCGGGCGTCGGGCGGCCGGTGGACTGCGTGCTCAGCAGGCCGTGCGGGCCGATGAGCAGCGCCTCGGCGGCCTCGCGTTTTTCTCTTGGGCAGGGCACAGGGATCCCTCCGTTTCCACATAAAATCCATGGTTGCGGCCGGAGCGCCTTGCGCCATTTCCGGCTGCAATACTCTGATACGACATTGCCGTGCATTTCCCTCTTTTTTTTGAAAAAATGCAGAAAAAAAGTTTCCAAATCGAGTGCCAATTTTTTCACGATCGTTTTTGGCCTGCAAGCGCGGTAAAGATCCGCGGAAAATGGATGCGGATAGATATTCGTCAAGCAGAATGTTTATGCAATATTTTGGCTGGGATTCCGTGTGCGTTCGACGCGCACCTCATCCGTCGCGGCGTGGCTGCCGCGATGCATGATTTCATCCGAGGCGGGCCTTGCCCCCTCGGGCTTCCCCGCGGCTCAAATATTTCAAAACCGTCGATCATTCGCGCCGCAAGTGGGAAGGCAAAAGGTGCGCAGCGGCACGAAAGCCCTCCCGATTTGGGAGGGCTTTGCGATACTTATATACTCCTATACTCCGGCGTGCGGCGCGCACAGGTACTGTGCACACGCGCTCACAAGCCCGCGCCGGCGAGGGGGACGGCGCGCTCCGTCTCGCCGACGGGGCGCACGGCGCAGCGGCCGGCGGTCAGGTCGCGCACCTGCGCGGCAAAGGCCTCGCCGGCTTCCTCCGGCAGCAGGGCGCAGACCGTCACGGCGGCGGCATACTGCGTCTCCTGCACGACGCCGCCGAGCGCGGCGACGGCCGCGCGCACCGGCTCATAGAGCGCGTAGGGCGTGCTGACCTCGCAGGCGAGCCAGCGGCGCACCTCCGAGATGCCGGCGTCGGCGAGGGCATCGGCCGCGGCGGCGGTATACGCCCGCAGCAGGCCGCCCGTGCCGAGCAGCACGCCGCCGAAGTAGCGCGTGACGACGCAGACAACGTTCGTCACACCCGCGCGGCGGAACACCTCCAGCATCGGGATGCCGGCCGTGCCCTGCGGCTCGCCGTCGTCGGAGTAGCGTTCGGTGCCGTCGCGCAGCAGGTAGCACCAGCAGTTGTGCCGCGCGTCGTGATACTGCTTTTTGCACGCGGCGATGATTGTACGCGCCTCGTCCTCGGAGCCGACCGGCCGCACGAGGCCCAGAAAGCGCGAGCGTTTGTCCACGTACTCCGACGCGCCGGATTTCGTGGGAATGCGGTAGCTGTCCATATTACCCCTCCTCGCCCGCGATGACGAACGGCTCGAACCGCGTCCACTGCTCCGGGTGGATGATGACCTCGAGCGCGATGCCGTCGTCGCGGTAGTCGGTGTGCAGCACGGCACAGTCGCGGTGCAGCGTTTCGAGCAGCGCGCCCTGCGCATACGGCAGCAGCAGCGTCACATGGTGGTCGGCCCGGCCGAGGATGGCGCGCACGCACTCGGTCAGCTCCGCCGCGCCCTCACCGCTGCGGGCCGAGATGCACACGATGTTTTCCCCGTGCGGCAGGATGCCGAGATAGGCATCGCACTTATTGAACACGCGGATGCACGGCGTCTGTGCCGCGCCGAGCTGGTCGATGAGCCGGTCGACGACCTCCGCCTGCGCCTCCCACTCGGGGTTCGAGAGGTCGATCACGTGCAGGAGCACGTCGGCATACGTCAGCTCCTCGAGCGTGGCCTTGAACGCCTCGACCAGGTGCGTCGGCAGCTTGCGGATGAAGCCGACCGTGTCCGAGAGCAGCACCTCCTGCGCGGCGTCGATGCGCCAGCGGCGGGTCGTGGTGTCGAGCGTGTCGAACAGGCGGTCGTTGGCCGGGATGTCCGACCCCGTCAGGCAGTTGAGCAGTGTGGATTTTCCGGCATTCGTATAGCCGACGAGGGCCACGACCGGCAGAGCGTTTTTCTCGCGGCGGCGGCGCTGCGTGCGGCGGATCTTGCGCACGTCCTCGAGTTCTGCCTGCAGCTTCTGGATCTTGCGGCGGATGTGGCGGCGGTCGGTCTCAAGCTGCGTTTCGCCCGGGCCGCGCGTGCCGATCGGCGACGAGCCGCCGGAGGCCGTCTGCCGCACGAGGTGCGTCCACATGCCCGTCAGGCGCGGCAGAAGGTACTGGTACTGCGCCAGCTCCACCTGCAGCTGGCCCTCGCGCGTCTGGGCGCGCTGGGCGAAAATGTCGAGGATCAGGCCCGAGCGGTCGAGCACGCGCACGCCGAGTTCCTCCTCCAGCACGCGCATCTGTGACGGGGAGAGCTCATTGTCAAACACCGCGAGGTCGCAGTCGTTGGTGACGATGAGTTCGCGCAGCTCCGCCACCTTGCCCTCGCCGAGGAAGGTGCGCGGGTCGGGCGTGGGCTTGTTCTGCAGCAGCGTCACGACGGGCTGGCCGCCGGCTGTCTCCACGAGCGCGGCCAGCTCGGCAAGGGAAATGTCCGTCGAGCGCTCGCGTTCGTCCATGTTCGCCGCGGCGAGACCAGCCAGCGCGGCGCGTTCGATCTTTTGTTCGGTAGATTGCATAGGGGTCATCCTTTGAAATGAATATTTATCGGGTTTGCGGCCGGAAATGCCCGGTGTGGCGGGGCGCTTGTGTCACGGGTACGGTGTGTGTACGTCACGTGGCACCGTACCATACCGTACAGTACCGTACCGTACCACACCGTGTCTTACCCTGCAGCAGGAACACACGGCAAAGCATATCTTACCCTGTCTCTCTCAAAGAAAGCCAGGGGGAAAGAAAGCCGCTGTGGGAAATCGGCGAAAATGTGGAAAACTGTGTGGAAAGATTGCGGAAAACTAGAATTATGCAAAATCAGCAATTCTCGCTTGACAAGTAATGCAAAAGCATACTAGACTGGAAGTGGGGCAAACGACCGGCCTGCTCACGACGGGGGCAGCGGCTCGGTGCGCTTGTCAGCGTCCGGCACTGCCGGCGCAGCGAAGCGCTGCACGCCCCAGATGCCGACGAGGATGGCGGCCGAGGCCACGGCGCTGACCCAGCCGAACGGCTCGTGCAGGAGGAGCACTCCGGCGAGCACGGACACGACGGTCGAGAAGTTGATGAGCGCTGCGGTGCGCGCGACGGGCAGCACCTCCAGCGCCCGGTTGAGCGCGAGGTAGGACAGCACCGAGGCCACGACGCTCAAAAACACGATGGCCAGCGCAAACGGCGCGTGCGTCATCGGCAGCACGACGGCGCTCAGGTCGTGCCGGTGCTCGAGCACGGACAGCACCCCGAACGCGGCGGCGCCCATGCCGCAGGTGATGTACGTGCGCTCAAAGGCTGTGAAGCTGCCCGAGCACGCGCGGCAGGCCACTATGTAGCCCGCGCCGGCAAAGACCGTGCCGAGCAGGATGAGAAAGCCGAGAAAGCTGCCCGCGCCGATGCCGGTGGCGTAGACGGCCAGCACGATCACCCCCGCGACGGAGAGGACTGAGAACACGACCTGCCGCCACGTGGCCTTCTCGTGCAGAAAGACCGCCCCATAGACGAGCGAGCACAGCGGGATGAGCGCGACCATGACGCCGGAAAACGACGTGCTCGTGAGCTTGAGGCCATACTGCTCGCAGGGGAAGTAGAGCACGGGCTCGAACAGGCCGGCCAGCAGCACGGGCCAGAGTTTCCGGCCGCGCAGACGCACGGGGAAGCGCCCCGTCAGGCGCAGCAGATTCAGCAGCACGAATGCCAGTGCGAAGCGCCAGAACAGCAGCACGAACGGCGTGCCGTAGTCCTGCGCGATGCGCGAGGCGAGGAACGTGAAGCCCCAGATGAAATACGTGAACGCGGCGAGCCAGAACGCGCCCGCCGCCGAGAGGGTGCGGTGCAAGGGGATCAGCCTTCTTTCTCGGTGGTGAAGGTGAGGTCGACCCCGTCGGAGCGGCAGACGATCGTGCCGTTAAGGTCCGTGCGGTAGACGGTCACGTCCGCGTCGCGCAGGCGGCTGAGCGTGTCGTCGTGCGGGTGGCCGTACTCATTGTCCGCGCCGCAGCTGATGACGGCGTACTTCGGCTGCGCCTCGTACAGCAGGCGGTAGCCCGTGGAGGTGCGGCTGCCGTGGTGGCCGGCCTTGATGACGTCGCAGCGGACGTCCTCGCCCGCGTCAAGCACGTCCGTCTCGCTCTCGTACTCGGCGTCGCCGGTGAAGAGGAAGGCGTTGCTGCCGTAGTCCACGCGCAGGATGAGGCTCTGGTTGTTGACGTCGCTGTAGTGCTTTTGCGGGCCGAGGACGGTCACGGTCGCGCTGCCGAGGGAGAACGTGTCGCCCACGTTCGGCACGGTGATGGCGAGGTTTGCCGTTTCGGCCGCGCGCATGACGCGCTGGAACGCGCCGTTGCTGCTCGAGGTGACGGAGCTGTAGAGCGTGCGCACCGGGAAGGCCGCGATGACGGCCTTCATGCCGCCGCAGTGGTCGGCGTGCGCGTGCGTGCAGACGAGGTAGTCGATGGCCGTCACGCCGTGCTGCTTGAGGTAGGCCGTGATCTTGTTGGCCTGGTTGCCCTCGGCCGCGTCGATGAGCATGACCTGCCCGTCGCACTGCAGCAGCGTACAGTCGCCCTGGCCGACATCGAGATACGTCACGGTCAGCCCGTCGCCGGGCATGGCCGTCGCGGTGACGCCGGGCGCAGCCGTGGCGCTCGGGTCGGCGGCTGCGTGGTCGCGGCCGTAGCCGAACCACGTGGCGAGGACCGCGATGATGAGCGCGAGCACGATGGTGATCAGATGATTTTTGGCCTGCGAATTGCGGCCGCGAGTGGGTTGGGCCATGGGTCACATCTCCTGTTTGATGATAAAAGCGTGGGGGTGTCTGCAACCCCTCCGTCACGGCGCAAAGCGCCGCGCCACCTCCCCTTACACAGGGGAGGCCAGGACTGCGCGCACCTGCGGCGGCGTGCGTTGTGCTCTGGCTGTATACCAGCTACCCTCCACGCTCAATCAGTGCGTTTTCCCCGTTGCGCAGGGCGGGGAACGCAAAAATGTCTGCGTAAGCGAATACGCAGACATTTTCTCATATCCCAGGTGAAATTGCAACCCCGCGGCTGTCCGCTGCATGGGACAGTGCGGGGGCTTCCGGCCGGGTTTTTATCCGTTTTCGCGCCAGAGTTTTACCGCGCGGATGCGCGCGTGGGCGCGCGCGCGGGCCGCCTCGGCCGTGGAGACGTTCATCTCCATGCCGCGCACCTCCAGATCCGACTCGGCCCGGCGCAGCGCCGCCTCGGCGCGGGGCAGGTCAATGTCCGGCGCGGGCTCGGCCGTGCGGGCGAGCACGGTCACGGTGTTGGCGGCGACGTTCACCGTGCCGGGGCTCACGGCGCAGTAGTGCTCCGCGCCGCCGGAAGTATAGCGCACGACGCCGCTCACGAGCGCGCCGAGCAGCGGCGCGTGGCCCGGCAGGATGCCGGCCTCCCCGTCGGTGAGGGGGAGCGTGACCTGCTGGGCCTGCGTGTCCACGGCCGCGCCGCCGGCCGTGACGATCTCCAGATGCAGTGTGTCCGCCATGGCGCACCTCACTGCAGCGCGTCGCGCTTGCGCAGCACGTCGTCGATCGAGCCGCAGAACAAAAACGCCTGCTCGGGAATGTCGTCGCACTCGCCGCCGAGGATGGCCTCGAAGCCGCGGATGGTCTCGTCGAGCGGGACGTATTTGCCGGCCATGCCCGTGAAGTTTTCCGCCACGTGGAACGGCTGCGACAAAAAGCGCTGGATGCGCCGCGCGCGGTTGACGGCGGCCTTGTCCTCCACGCTCAGCTCGTCCATGCCGAGCACGGCGATGATGTCCTGCAGGTCCTTATACTTTTGCAGCACGCGCTGCACGGCGCGCGCGGTGTCATAGTGCCGGCGGCCGAGAATGTCCGGCTCGAGGATGCGCGAGGTCGAGCCGAGCGGATCGACGGCCGGGTAGATGCCCAGCTCCGAGATGCTGCGGTCGAGCACGGTCGTGGCGTCGAGATGGGCAAAGGTCGTGGCCGGGGCAGGGTCGGTCAGGTCGTCGGCGGGGACGTAGATCGCCTGCACGCTCGTGACCGAGCCGTTGCGCGTGGAGGTGATGCGCTCCTGCAGCTTGCCCATCTCGGTGGCGAGCGTGGGCTGATAGCCGACGGCGGAGGGCATGCGCCCGAGCAGGGCCGACACCTCGCTGCCCGCCTGCGTGAAGCGGAAGATGTTGTCGATGAACAGCAGCACATCCTGCCCGGACTCGTCGCGGAAGTTTTCCGCGATCGTCAGGCCCGAGAGCGGCACACGCAGACGCGCGCCGGGCGGCTCGTTCATCTGGCCGAAGACGAGCGCCGTCTTGCTGATGACGCCGGATTCGTTCATCTCGTTCCAGAGGTCGTTGCCCTCGCGCGAGCGCTCGCCCACGCCGGCAAAGACGGAGTAGCCGCCGTGCTCGTAGGCGATGTTGCGGATCAGCTCCATGATGAGCACGGTCTTGCCGACGCCTGCGCCGCCGAACAGACCGATCTTGCCGCCCTTGGCATAGGGCGCGAGCAGGTCAACGACCTTGATGCCGGTCTCGAGCAGTTCGGTCGCGGGGGCGATGTCCGTGAAGGCCGGGGCCTCGCGGTGGATGGGCAGATATTCCGTGGCGTTGACGGGGCCTTTGCCGTCGATCGGCTCGCCGATGACGTTGAACATGCGGCCGAGCGTCGCCTCGCCGACGGGCATTTTCACGCTCGTGCCGGTGTCCACGGCGACGCAGCCGCGCTGCAGCCCGTCGGTGGAAAAGAGCGAGATGCAGCGAACCGCATTGTCGCCGAGCTGCTGCACCGCCTCCATGACGATGCGGCGCTGGCCGGCGTGCACCTCGATGGCGTTATTGATCTCCGGCAGCTTTCCGGCCGGGAACTGCACGTCCACCACCGGGCCGATGACCCTTTTGACGATACCGTTTTCCATACGTTCTCCCTTCGTGGGACGCGGCGCTGCCGCCGCGGTGTTAGTCCGATTTGTCCAATTTTTTCAGCGCGGCGCTGCCGCCGACGATCTCGGAGATCTCCGTCGTGATCGCGGCCTGGCGCGCGCGGTTGAGCTCCAGATTCAGGTCCTCGATGAGCTCCGCCGTCGAGTCCGTGGCGGCGGTCATCGCGGTCATGCGCGCGGCGTGCTCACCCACGCGGGCCTCGAGCATCACGGCGTAGACCGTGTTGTTCAGGTACAGCTCGAGCACGTTGTCGAGCACGGTCTGCGCGTCCGGCACGAACAGGTAGTTGTTGTTCGCGGCGGGCGCGTCGGCCTCCGGCGCGGCGGGCAGCA
>ENA-ORSJ01001430-ORSJ01001430.1-human-gut-metagenome-genome-assembly--contig:-NODE-1430-length-20009-cov-11.454545_pt1 | contig 20009 bp, 16 predicted proteins | sample MGYA00242191_ERZ509158 | MGnify/ENA primary metagenome ERZ509158 (study PRJEB26280, sample SAMEA2338623) | human gut metagenome | biome: human gut; feature: human-associated habitat; material: faeces...
GCGCTGGCCGCCGCGCCGGGGGTCGAGGCCCTCTCGTTCATCCTCGAGCAGAACCTGCTGCTCGAGCGCCACGGCCGCCAGGCGGTGGCCACGCTGCGGGGGGCCGACGACGCCTACGCGAAGGTGCTGCCGCTCGACAGCATCGTGGCGGGGGGCGACGCACGGCTGCACGTGGGCGAGCTCGAACGGCTCGTCATCGGCCAGACAATGGCCTACACGCTGGGCATCCGCACGCTGGCCGACGCCGAGGTGACGCTCTACGCCCTGCGGCGGAGCTCCTTCTCGACGCTGCTGCCGCTCGACAGCTACACGCGGCAGCGCGAGCCGGTGGGGGGCGTCTACGTCCTCGACCTCGAAACCGAGCGGCGCTACGTGCTCGGCTCGCTGCACATGGCGCAGGAGTTGTTCAACTACCCGGGCCGCGCCTCGGCGCTGCTGCTGCGCACCGCGCCCGGGGCCGATGCCGAACAGGTGGCCGCCCGCGTGGCCCGCATCGCGGGCGACGACTTCCGGCTCCGCACGCGGGCCGAGATGCAGGCCTCGCTCTACCGCATCATGCGCTACGAGAAGTGGGGCATCTTCTTCATCTCGCTGCTGGTGCTCGTCATCGCCTCCTTCTCGATTGTCGGGGCGCTGGCGATGCTCATCGTCGAGAAGCGCGACGACGCCGCGACGCTCCGTGCGCTGGGTGCCGACACCTCCTTCCTGCGGAGGCTCTTCAGCGCCGAGGGGGCCCTCATCAGCGGCGCGGGGGCGCTGCTGGGCGTGGTGTTGGGCGTGGGCGCGACGCTGCTCCAGCAGCACTACGGCCTCATCCGCATCCCGGCCGAGAGCTTCCTGATGCAGAGCTACCCGGTCGAGTTCCGCTGGACGGACCTGGCGGCCGTCGCCGTGGCCTTCACCCTTGTGGCGGGGCTCATCACGCACCTCACCGTGCGCAGCATGATAAAACGTACCGAACCATGAAATACCGCATCCGACTGGCGGCGCTGCTGCTGCTCGGCCTGATGGCCGGAGCCTGCACGCGCCACAAAATCATCCCCGACGATGAGCTGGCGCTGATTTTCCACGACGCCTTCCTGACCAACGCCTACATCACCACGGAGCGGCTCCGCCTCGATTCGCTCGAGATTTACGAGCCGATTTTCGCCCGCTACGGCTACACGACCGAGGACGTGCAGTACACCATCGGCAACTTCTCGAAGCGCAAGAGCGCCCGCCTGGGCGACGTGGTCGAGGAGTCCATCCGCATACTCGAGGAGGAGGGCAAGCGCTACGAGCACGAGGTCTCCATCCTCGACACCATCGACAACGTGGCGCGGCGCACCTTCACGCGGCGCGTCTACACCGACTCGCTGGTGCGCGTGCGCACGCTGCGCGACACGGCGCGGCTCCACGTCCGCCTCGACACCCTCCTTGCGGGCGAATACGACCTCTCGGTCTACTATACGGTCGACTCGCTCGACCGCAACCCCGGGCTGCGGGGCTCGGCGTGGCTTGAGCGCTGCGACGGCAGCCGCACGGGAGGCTACACCTTCACGCTGCGCCGCGGCAAGGAGGAGCGCTTCTCGCGCCACTTCACCACCGACAGCACCACGCGCAGGCTGCACCTCAACCTCTTCCTGCCGCGCGAGGCGGCCGGGCGCCCCTCCGTCACCATGCGCGACCTGCGCATCGACTACACGCCCCCGACGGCGCAGGCCGTCGAGAGCCTCTACATCCGCCAACTCGACATCCGCATCTTCGCCGATGAATTCTTCCGCGCAGCCCATCCGGCGGATAGCCTCTAACCTGCTCTGGCAGCCGGGAGGCTTTCTGCGCCACCCGCTGGTGAGCATCGACGCCGGGGGGCGCATCCTCGGCGTGGAGCAGTGCGCCGAGCCCGACCGTCTGGCCGGCGTGGAGTTCTACGGCGGAGTGCTCCTCCCGGGGCTGGTCAACGCCCACTGCCACCTCGAACTGGCGCACCTGGCGGGGATGATTCCCGCGGGGTGCGGCTTCTGGGGCTTCATCCGCGCGCTGCGGGCCCACCGCCACGCCGTGAGCGGTGAGGAGCGCCACCGCGCAGCCGACCGCATCGACGCCGCCATGCGCAGCCGCGGCATCCGTGCCGTGGGCGACACCTCCAACGGGATGACCTCGTTCGCCACCAAGCGGCAAAGCGCACTGCGCTACCACACCTTCGCCGAGCTCTTCGGACTGCGGAGCAGCTCCACGGAGCACCTCGCGCCGCTGCTCGCCGAGCCCGACACCTCGCCCACGCCCCACTCGCTCTACGCCGTGCAGGAGGCCCCCTTCGCGGCGCTTGCCCGCGAGGGCGACGCGCCCCTCTCGCTCCACTACCTCGAGACGCCCGACGAGAAGGAGCTCTTCCGCGGGAAGGGCGGGCTGTGGGAGTGGTACCGCAGCGAGGGGCTTTCGTGCGACTTCCTCCACTACGGCTCGCCGACGCGCCGGCTGGTCGAGCAGACGCCCCGCGACCGCTCGCTGCTGCTGGTCCACGCCACCTGCACGACGCAGGAGGATATCGACCAGCTGCGCGAACACTTCACCGCACCGCTCTACTGGTGCCTCTGCCCCACCTCGAACCGCCACATCTCGGGGCTTCGCCCGCCCGTCGAGCTGCTGCGGCGCAACGGCGCCCTCATCTGCCTGGGTACCGACTCGCCGGCCTCGAACCCCGCCATGTCGCTCTTCGAGGAGATGCGGCAGCTGGAGGAGGTACCGCTCGGGGAGCTCATCGCCTGGGCCACGCTCCACGGCGCCCGCGCGCTGGGGATGGAGCAGGAGCTGGGGAGCGTCGAGCCGGGCAAACGGCCGGGGCTCTGCCTGCTTTCAGGCATCGACTACGCCTCGATGCGTCTGGGCCCCTCCGCCCGCCTCCGCCCGCTGCTCTGAGCGAGGGAAGCGAGGGGAGCGAGGGGAGCAAGGGGAGCGAGGGGAGCGCCCGCACCGCCCCGAAAGGGCCGCCGCAGACCCGAAGCCGGCGCCGCACTGGAAAAGGACCGCCGCAGACCCGAGTACTACCCGCCTTCTCCACCCGCCGCTCCGAACGAGGAGGGCTCCCGCGCCGCCCGCCGCAAAAAGTCGACCCCGCACCCGGTTTTCACCTTCGCCATCCGCCGCTCCGAGCGAGGAGGACGCCCGCGCCAACCCGCCGGAAAAGGGCCGCCGCAGCCCGAATCCTACCCGCCTTCTCCGTCCGCTATTCCGAACGCCCAAGGCCGGTGCGGAACAATCCCTTCCGCTTCCCCGGGTCCATCCGCCACCCCGGCTCCATCCACTCCCCCCCTGGCTCCTTATTATAAAAGAGTCACGCACGGCCGCTCCGCCGCCCTCCTCCTTTCCCCGCAGCTCCGTCCCGCTCCCCGCCATCGCCCCTGCCGGAATCGGGGTTGCACAAACCGGAATTCCGGTCATCCCCCGCAGCGCACAAAGCGCTATCTTTGCACCGTCGGACCCATCGCCCGACATCCGAATACCATGGCAGACATCTTCGAACGCATGAAAGCGGGCGAGCTCATCCTCGACAGCGACCCCGAATATCCCCGCCTCTACGAGGCGCTGCTGCGCGGCATGCGCATCACCGGCGAACTCAACTCCTCCTACCGCACCCCCGCCGAGGTGCGCGCCGCCCTGAGCGAGCTGACCGGCCAGCAACTCGACGACTCGGTATGGGTCGTTCCCCCGTTCCACACCGACTTCGGACAGTTCATCCGCTTCGGCCGGGGCGTCTTCGTCAACAACGGCTGCACCTTCATGGACCGCGGCGGCATCACCCTTGAGGAGGGGGTCTTCATCGGCCCCAACGTCAACCTCATCACCGAGAACCATGCCGAGGAGCCCGAGCTGCGCCACAACGTCTACGGGCGGCCGATTCTCATCCGCCGCAACGCCTGGATAGGGGCCTGCTCGGTGGTGCTTCCGGGGGTCACCATCGGTGAGAACGCCATCGTGGGGGCCGGTTCGGTGGTCACGCACGACGTCCCGGCCGACACCATTGTGGCGGGCAATCCGGCGCGCGTCATCCGCCCGATTCGCAAGTAGCAAGGGCCCGGAACGGGAGGCGGTGGGCCCGAGCCCGGGGACAGGACCCGGGAACAAAACCCGGGGCCCGATGGAGCCGGGAATCGGAACCGGCTTCGGAAAGAGGCCCGAATCGGTCCCCACGGAGCCGGGAACAGGCCCGGGAGCCAACCGGAGCCCGTACCCGCCCGATGAATCACCCCGCGCCGATGCCGGCCCTTCGGTCCGCAACCCGCATGCGGCATCCCTCACCCCGGCTTCAGCCGGGGTTTTTCGCAATGAGAGCCGCCCGAACGCACCGCAGACCTCGCAGAAGCCGTCGCACCCGCCCCGCCGCCGGAAAATCGCCCCGCCGTCCGACCCCGGAAAAACCCATCCGACCCCGGGGAAACCCGTCCGAGCCCCGGGAAGCCCCTGCCCGCCCGGCATCGCCGACCCTTTCAGTCGCACCCGGCCCCCTGCGCCCGCCAGAGAAACGGAAGCCCGCACCGCACCCCGCCAACCATTCCGGACCCTCGACACCGCCCTTCGCAATCCACCGGCCTCACCCGCACCGGGGAACCGCCTTACGCCGCACCCCCATGCCACACCGCTCCGGCACCCCTCCAACCGCTCCGTCCCCCTCGCAACAGCGCCTCACCTGCGCCGGAGAACCGCCCCGCTGCGGGGAACCTCTCCGCCCCCACAGCATCCACGCGCCGCAACACCCTCCCGTGCGACCTTTTCCGTTCACGAAAAAGAGCCCTAACGTTTGCAGATAAGCTTTTACTTGCCGAAATTCGAACTTCCGGCAACCCCAATCTTCGCATTCATGAAAAGTTTAGGCATAGACATCGGCTCCTCTTCGGTGAAGGTGTCGCTAATGGACATTGAAACGGGCGCCTGCGTCGCCTCGGCCACCCAGCCCGCGCAGGAGATGCCCATCGAGGCCCGCCACAGCGGCTGGGCCGAACAGGACCCCGACCTGTGGTGGTACTACGTCGGCGTGGGGCTCGACGCCCTGCGCGAGGCGGGACACCCGCTCGACGACGTCAGGGCCGTCGGCATCACCTACCAGATGCACGGCCTAGTCTGCGTCGACTGCACGGGACACCCCCTGCGCAAGGCCATCATCTGGTGCGACTCGCGCGCCGTCGAAATCGGCGCCGAGGCACTCGAAACCCTCGGCCGCGAACGCTGCCTGGAGCACCTGCTCAACTCGCCGGGCAACTTCACCGCCTCGAAGCTGGCCTGGGTCCGCCGCAACGAACCCGAACTCTTCGCCCGCATCGACAAGGTGATGCTCCCGGGCGACTACATCGCCTTCCGCCTCTCGGGCGACATCTCGACCACCGTGGGCGGCCTCTCGGAGCAGATTCTCTGGGACTTCGCCGAGGAGCGCCGCGCCGACTTCGTGGCCGACTACTACGGCATCCCCCACGCGATGCTGCCCCGCGCCGGCGCCTCCATCGGCATCGAGGCCCGCACCGACGCCCGGACCGAGGAGCGCTTCGGCATCCCGGCCGGCACGCCCATCTCCTACCGCGCGGGTGACCAGCCCAACAACGCCTTCTCGCTCAACGTGCTGGAGGCGGGCGAGGTGGCCGCCACGGGCGGCACGAGCGGCGTGGTCTACGGCGTGGTCGACACGCGCCGTGCCGACCCCCTCTCGCGCGTGAACACCTTCGTACACGTCAACCACCGCCCCGAGCAACCCCGCTACGGCATCCTGCTCTGCATCAACGGCACGGGCATCATGAACTCGTGGATGCGCCGCAACGTCACGCAGCAGACGCTCGACTACGCCGCGATGAACCGCCTGGCCGAGAGCGTCCCCGTCGGGTCGGACGGCCTGCTGGTGGTCCCCTTCGGCAACGGCGCCGAGCGTGTGCTGGGCAACCGCTGCCCGGGTGCCTGCATCCACCGCCTCGACCTCAACCGCCACACCACGGCCCACCTGCTGCGCGCCACGCAGGAGGGCATCGCCTTCTCGTTCCGCTACGGCCTGGACCTGATGCGTCCGCTGGGGCTCAACCCCGCCGTCATCCGCGCCGGAGCGGCCAACCTCTTCCTCTCGCCCCGCCAAAACCAACCCCTCGACAATGACCTCGGAACCCAAAACGGGGAGCCGCCTCTACCTGCTCTCCATCGTCATGGTCGCCGTCATCGGCGGCCTGCTCTTCGGCTACGATACGGCCGTAGTCTCGGGTGCCGAACAGGCGCTCGACCAATTCTTCCGCACGGCGCGCGACTTTGACTACACGCCGTGGCTGCACGGCTTCACCGCCTCGAGCGCCCTGCTGGGCTGCATCATCGGCGGCGCCATCTCGGGCTTCTGCGCCTCGCGGCTGGGCCGCAAGCGCTCGCTCATCGTGGCCGCCGTGCTCTTCTTCGTCTCGGCCGTCGGGTCGTGGTGGCCCGAAAGCGGCATCCTGCCCTACGGCGAAGCCTCGCGCGCGCTGCTCATATCGTTCAACTTCTACCGCATCATCGGCGGCGTGGGCGTCGGCCTGGCTTCGGCCCTGTGCCCGATGTACATCGCCGAAATCTCACCGGCACGCATCCGCGGCACGCTCGTCTCGTGCAACCAGTTCGCCATCATCTTCGGCATGCTGGTGGTCTACTTCGTCAACTACCTCATCCGCAACAACCTGGGCGACACCGCCGAGGCCATCCAGACGGCCATGGTCGCCGTCGGCTGGCGGCGGATGTTCCTCTCGGAGGCCTTCCCCGCAGGCGCCTTCCTGCTGCTCATCCTGCTCGTCCCCGAGACGCCGCGCTACCTCGCCCTCAAGGGGGACGACCGGCGCGCCTTCGCCGTTCTGGAGCGCATCAACGGCACCTCGGAGGCACACTCGATTCTGGCCGACATCAAGTCGACGGTCCACGAGCGGCGCGAGCGGCTCTTCGCCTACGGAGGCATGGTCATCGCCGTGGGCGTGCTGCTCTCGTTCTTCCAGCAGGCCATAGGCATCTACGTGGTGCTCTACTACGCGCCGCGCATCTTCGCCAACATGGGAGCCACGGGCGACGCCTCGATGCTCCAGACGGTCGTCATGGGTGTGGTCAACATCATCTTCACGGTGGTGGCCATCTTCACGGTCGACAAGGTGGGGCGCAAGCCGCTGCTGATGATTGGCTCGACGGGCATGATGATAGGCATGCTGGCCCTCGCCGTGCTGTCGTTCACCGACGCCATCGGCCTTGCGGCGCTCGTCTTCATCATCCTCTACACCGCCTCGTTCATGATGTCGTGGGGCCCCATCTGCTGGGTGCTCATCTCGGAGATTTTCCCCAACACGATTCGCTCGCAGGCCGTAGCCATCGCCGTGGCGGCGCAGTGGGTCTCGAACTTCCTGGTTACGGCCACCTTCCCATCGCTGAGCGGCTGGAGCGTGGGGGCACCTACTGCATCTACGCCTTCATGTCGCTCCTGTCGGCCCTCTTCGTCTGGAAGATGGTTCCCGAGACCAAGGGCAAGACGCTCGAGCTGATGTCGGCCCTCTGGCGCAAGTAACGACCCCCAGAGCCCGCCGTCCGGGCCCTTTCCCGGACAGACCCGGCTCTGAGAGGACCCGGCCAGCGCCGAACGGGGCCCCAACGATTCCCGGGCCGTTCCCAAAGCCTCCGGGCCGCGGATTCGACCCCGCCCTTCAACGAAAACCCCTGCCCGCACAATTGCGGACAGGGGTTTTTGTCTTATCCGGAGCGCAGGATTTCATCCGACCGGGCCGTTCCGCTTCCGGACGCCCGCCTTTCACACGCGGGAGACGGGGTGCCTCACCCGGCCGCTCCCGGCCACACACGGCCGCCCGGCCGCACCCGCGACAGCGACGGCGCCGTCAATCGCCCTGCAACAGGCGGTCGAGCAGCCGGTAGAAAGCCTCGCCCGACCCCTTGAAGCACGCCAGCACCCGCCCCTCGGGCGACAGGACAACCTTGAACGGATAGGCCGTCACGCCGTAGCGCACCTCCGTGGTTCCGTCGTGCGAGAAAACCTGCAGCCACGGCATCCGATTCTTCGCCACAGCGGCCCGCCACCGCTCCTGCCTGTCGTTGCAGGCCACGCCGACAATCTCCAGCCGCTCCCCATAGCGGCGACAGTACTCCTCCAGGGTGGGGAATTCCCGAATGCACCACGAGCACCACGACCCCCAGAAGTCGACGACCACATACTTGCCCCGTCCGAAAAGAGCGCTCAGCCGGAACTCCTCGCCGTTGATGTCCTTCAGCGTAAAGTCCGGCGCAGGGCGCCCCACCTCCAGCTCCGGCCTCGCGGCTGCGGCCGCCTGCTGCTCCCGGGCCACGCGGGAGAAGATGGACTCTATCACGTCGATGTAGCTTCTGAAACGCCCGTTCCGCACCTCGGGCGAGAGCCTCCGGATGGCGGGCAGTATCTCCGTATAGTTCTGGTTGAGCAGGAGCACGGCCGAAAGCTCGTCGTCGGTATGGCTGCTCAGGTATCGGCCGGCAACCACCCACAACCGCCTGTTTATGGCGAGATTGGCCGCCTTGCGGATGCTGTCGGCCTCCGTGCGGTCGAGCCCCCCGGCCACATCCCGCTCATACCGGGCCCGCACGGCGTCAAACTCCCGGTAGAAGGGTACCAGCTGCTGCCGGAGGCTGTCGAACCGCTGATAGAAGGCCGAGCCCCCGATGCGCCAGTCGCTGGCGGAGGCAAAGGGGCCCTCCACCTCCGCACGCTCGCCGGGGACGAAAAAGAGAGACTCCTTCCCACCGGTCGAGCGAACGGCCAGAGAGGCCTGGCAGGCCTGCACCAGCGAGCATTCATAGGTGAAGAGACCCTCGCCATCGACGGGAACAGCGGCATTCACCACCCTCTTTTCCGGTTCGCGCACGACGTACTCTATCCGCAGCGTATCGTTCGCAACATCGGTAAAACGCCCCCTGAGCGTAAAATTGCGGGCCGACAGATTCAGGGCCATGGTCGCCAGCAGGGCCACAGCGAGTGCAACTCCTTTCATTCTCTACGATTTTTTGTTCGTTCCACGATTGCCACCCGGCGCCTGCCGGAGAGACTTCCGACAGCGAACGGGAAGCGGAAGCCCTGCCGCGCGATGCCGGCAGCGACTCCCGACGACAAAATTAGGGGTTTCGCGCGAACGAGGAATTGATGCAAATCAATTTCCGCACCGAAGCACGCCCCGCATCCAAGCCCCACACATACACGCACATGCCCTATACCCACGCCCCACACGCAGGCCCCATACAGATTCCACACGGGCCCCACACGGACCCCACACAGGCCCCGCGCCGACACTCCACGCCGACACTCCACGCCGGCAGAGGGAACAGCGCGGCGCTTTATAACGCCCCAAAACGCTGCGGCAGGACAACGCCGCAACAGGACAAAAGAAAACCGCGTTGCAAGCATCTACAACGCGGTTTCTGTGAGGTCTGAAGCGGATTCGAACCGCTGTACAAGGTTTTGCAGACCTTTGCCTAGCCACTCGGCCATCAGACCATTTTTTTCTCGAAACGCCCCCTTCAGCTTTTCCCTCCAGCACCTCCAGGACCCTCTCAAGCCCCCAGGCACCTTCTCCAGCACCTCCGGGACTTTCTCAGCCCCCTTGGCCCTTCTCAGGCCCCCTCCGGATATCGCTCGGGCTCCCCTCGGGGCGGCTCCGGGTCGTTTCGGTTCGCAAATATACACACTTTTCCGATATCTGCAAAACTTATTCGCAACTTTACGCATTTTCCGCCTCCAACCCATCCGTCTTCGCCCGGAAATCACTACCTTTATCTCCCGCAAAAGAGTCCCCGCGACCATGACACTCGAAGACATCGCCCTGCAGATGACCCCCGGCATCGGTGTGAGGGGCGCCGCACACCTGCTCGAGGTGTTCGGCGACGCCCGCCGCATCTTCGCCGCCTCGCACGACGAGCTGGCCGGCGCTGCACGGCTGCGTCCCGAGCCGCTGCGGGCCATCCTCCAGCGCAAGGGCTTCCCCGCCGCCGAGCGCGAGCTGCTCTACTGCCGCCGCAACGGCATCCGGCCCATCGCCTCGACCGACCCCGAATATCCGCCCCTGCTGCGCGATATTCCGGACCCGCCCCACGTCATCTACCTGCGGGGCGAACTTCGGGCGCTCCACATGCGCTGCCTCTCGGTGGTCGGCACGCGCACGGCTACGCCCTACGGCGAGACGATGTGCCACGCCCTCATCGAACGGCTCGCCGAGCGGGTCGATGAGCTCTCCATCGTCAGCGGCCTGGCCTTCGGCATCGACGCCGCGGCACACCGCGCGGCCCTCGCCTGCCGGGTGCCGACCGTCGCCGTGGTGGCCAACCCGCTGCCCGGGGTCACCCCGACGCAGCACGCCGGACTGGCACGCGACATCCTCGAGCAGGGCGGCGCGCTGCTCACCGAGCTCCACTCGCAGACCCGGCAGAACGGCAGCCTCTTCCTGGCGCGCAACCGCATCATCGCGGCGCTGAGCGCCGGAACGCTCATCGTCGAATCGCCAGCCTCGGGCGGCTCGCTCTTCACGGCCCACTGCGCCGACGGCTACAACCGCACGGTGATGGCCCTTCCGGGACGGGTCACCGACCGCATGTCGGCCGGCACCAACTTCCTCATCCGCAACCAGAAGGCTCAGATGATCCTCACGGCCGACGACATCATCACGGAGCTGCAGTGGGAGAACGCCGCACCTCAGCGCGACACCCGCACCGAGACGCCGGGCGACCGCCGTCTGACCCCCGACGAACGGGGGCTGCTGGGCTGCTTCCGCACGGACGACCCCCTCTCGCTCGAGACGCTCGGCGAGCTGAGCGGACTCGACCCGGGCGAGCTGGCCACGCTGCTGGTGGGGCTCGAGCTGAGCGGCGCCGTCCGCCAGCTCCCCGGCAACCGATACATGAAACTGCCATGAGACTCATCGACACCCATTCGCACCTCTACGAACCGGAGTTCGACGCCGACCGCGACGAGGCGCTCGCCCGTGCCGCCGCGGCCGGGGTGGAGCGGCTGCTGCTCCCGGCCATCGACTCCGAAAGCCACGAACGCCTCTTCGCCCTCAGCCGCCGCGACCCGGCGCGCTACATCCCGATGATGGGGCTCCACCCCACCTCGGTGAACGACAACCCCCGCTGGCGCGAGGAGCTGGCGCTGGTCGAGCGGCTGCTCGACGCGCCTCCCGAGGGCATCGGAGCATTCTGCGCCGTGGGCGAAATCGGCCTCGACTTCTACTGGAGCCGCGACTTCATGTCCGAGCAGTGCGAGGCCTTCGCCGCCCAGCTGCGCATGGCCTGGCGACGGGGGCTCCCCGTGGCCATCCACACCCGCGCGGCGTGGGACGAGATGGAGCGCATCATCGCGGAGGAGAGCGCCCGGGCCCGCAGCGAGGGTGCCGCGCTGCGCGGCGTCTTCCACGCCTTCTCGGAGGATGAGGGGCGCTATGCCCGCCTCCGCGCCTGCGGCGACTGGCTCTTCGGCATCGGCGGGGTGGTCACCTTCAAGCGGAGCCAGGTGGCCGCCTCCGTCCCCGCGATGGAGCTCGACGACCTGGTGCTCGAGACCGACTGCCCCTACCTCACCCCGGTGCCCCACCGCGGCGAGCGCAACGAATCCGCCTACGTGCGCTTCGTCTGCGAGCGGGTGGCCGCCCTCAAGGGGCTCCCGCCCGAGGAGGTGGCCCGCCGCACGACAGCCTCGGCCGAGCGGATGTTCGGCCTCGGGGCGCTGCCGGCCGCCGAGGAGCCCGAAAGGGCAGCAGCGGAAGTGCCCGGAAAGGCCGCAGCCGAGGAGCTCGGGAAGGCCGCAGCCGAGGGGTCCGGAAAGGCTACAACCGAAGGCCCCGACACCATGAAAACGCCCGCTTCGGAAGGTGTCGGCCGAACGACCGCAAACAGCTGAACGACAACGCACCGGATATCATGAAACGCATCCGCATCACCGTCATCCGCAAGGCCTGCTACCGCGACCTGATGGAGCGCTACGAGAACCCGCTCGAACACCCCTGCGACCTCAGCGAGGGGCAGTGTTTCGAGTGCGACGGCCTAAGCCGCCCCGAGGGGCTGTGCGAGAGTGCCTGGCAGAGCCTCTCGCCCTTCGTCATGGCGCTGGCCCACGGGGCGACGGGCCTCTACGACGGGTGGATGAAGAACCCCGCCTCGGCGATGCTCTCGTGCAACGACGGCTTCCGCCCGGTGAGCTTTCTGGTGGAGGCGCTCGACGAACCGACGCCCGACGGACAGGCCCCTGGCAAACAGACCCCCGACGGCGGAGAGCCCGCCGCCCGCAAAGAACCGGCCGACCCGACACCCGGCAGCGGAGAGCCCGCCGGCAAAGAGCCCGACCGGCCCGAAACCCGGCCCGGCAACCGCTCCGAAACCCTCCGCAGCAACGCCGCCCCAACGGACGCCGCCCCTTCGGCTTCCGACGCCGCCCGACACCGCGGCAAACCCTCCGCAGCAACCCCAGCAACCGCAGCAACCTCCGCCTCCCCGGCGGCCGCACCTGCCGCGGCCCCTGCCTCCCCCGAAACCCGACCACACGAAAAAACCGAATCATAAGCTATGCGCGCATCCATCCTGATTATCTACACGGGCGGCACCATCGGCATGAAGACCGACGCCGCCACCGGCGCCCTCGTCCCGTTCGACTTCAGCGGCATCTACGAGGAGTTCCCCTCGCTCAAGCGGCTCAACGTCGACATCGACGTCGAGACGATGAACCCCGTCATCGACTCCTCGAACGTCTCGCCCGACAACTGGGTGACGCTCGCCCGCCTGATTCGCGACAACTACGCCCGCTACGACGGCTTCGTCGTCCTGCACGGCACCGACACGATGTCCTACACCGCCTCGGCGCTGAGCTTCATGCTCGAGAACCTCTCCAAGCCGGTGGTCTTTACCGGCAGCCAGATTCCCATCGGCGTGCTGCGCACCGACGGCCGCGAGAACCTCATCACGGCCATCGAAATCGCCGGCGCCAGCCAGGGGGGCCGCCCCGTGGTGCCCGAGGTCTCGCTCTACTTCCAGAACCGACTCTTCCGCGCCAACCGCACCTCGAAGCGGAGCGCCGAGGCGCTCAACGCCTTCCGCTCCTACAACTACCCGCCGCTGGCCGAGGTGGGGGTCAACATCACCTACAACTACGCCGCCATCCTCCACCCCGACCCCGCCGACTCATCGCCCGAGCTGCGCATCGCCACGTCGCTCAACGACGGGGTGGTCATCGTCAAGCTCTTCCCGGGCATCGACGCCCGCATCCTGCAGGGCATCCTCTCGGTCGAGGGCATCCGCGCCGTGGTGCTCGAGACCTACGGCGCGGGCAACGCCCCCACGAGCGAGTGGTTCATCCGCCTCATCGAGCAGGCCATCGCCCGCGGCATCCTGGTGCTCAACGTCACGCAGTGCGGCGGCGGACGGGTCGCCATGGAGCTCTACGAGACGGGACTGCGCCTGCAGAAGGCGGGCGTGCTGTGCGGCTACGACATGACCACCGAGGCGGCCGTCACCAAGCTGATGTACGTGCTGGGCAAGGGGCTTCCGGACGAGGAGAGCCGCGCGCTGCTGCAAAGCCCTCTCCACGGCGAATTTACCCGATAGGACGTTGCACAGATTAAATATTTTTCCTATATTTCGCACTGCAAAGCGGCCTTTTCGGAGCCCTGAAACGGGGTCGGAGCAGACCGCGATGCAAGGTACCGAGTTGATTGATACGAAGTTGCAAATTTTCCGGCGACGTTTTTCCCGCTCGGGAGCGCATCTCCCGCGGAGCCTTCGGAAACCCTCCGAAGGAGAAAACGGCGGCGAAAAAGCGTGCCGGGAGGAGAGAAAAACGATATTTTTTTCGATTTTTTTGGACTTCGGGAAAAATTTAACGGAACCGTAATCCGCCGACACCGCACCCGGCTCCGCATGGAGGGAGGCGGCGGCAGGCAACGGAACAGAAAAGTAAGAAACGAACTTTAAAACAAAACCACAAACGATTACAAATTCAACTAATCAAATTAATTTTATCTAACACAACTATGAAAAAACTTTTTTTGATTCTGTCAGTTGCCTTGTTCTCGCTGGGTACTGTTAACGCGTTTGCGCAGGAGGCCGAGGCCGCTGCTGCTCCGGCAACCGAAGAGGCCACGGTAGCCGAGGACGTAGTAGCCGCCGAGACCGAAATCGCCGGCGAGAGCATGCACCACATTCTGATGCAGAAGTTCCTCGAGGGCGGTTGGATGTGGATGCTCCCGATTCTGCTCTGCCTTGTATTCGGTCTTGCAGTAGCCATCGAGCGCATTCTCTTCCTGTCGCTGTCGACCATCAACTCGAAGAAGCTCATCGCAGCCGTTGAGGAGGCTCTGAAGAAGGGCGGCATCGAGGCAGCCAAGGATGTTTGCCGCAACATGCGCGGTCCCATCGCATCGATTTACTACCAGGGTCTGGACCGCTACAACCAGGGTCTCGACGCCGTTGAGAAGTCGGTTGTATCGTACGGTTCGGTACAGACGGGCCAGATGGAGTCGGGTCTGTCGTGGATTGGCCTGTTCATCGCCCTTTCGCCTATGTTGGGATTCATGGGTACGGTTGTCGGCATGATTGACGCATTCGACCAGATTCAGGCAGCAGGTGATATCAGCCCGACGCTGGTAGCCGGTGGTATCAAGGTCGCCCTTCTGACCACCCTGATGGGTCTTATCGCAGCCGTTATTCTCCAGCTGTTCTACAACTACATCGTATCGAAGATTGACTCTCTGGTAAACGCAATGGAAGACTCGTCCATCACGCTGATGGATATCCTGACTGCTTACAGCAAGAAATAATCGAACGCAGAAAAACCAAAAGCAAATATGAAAAAGGCATTTAACATATTGCTGAGCGTTCTGATGGTCATCACGGTTGCTCTTCTGGTCTACGCGATTGCGACCGGAGGATCGGAAGATGCAATCAGCGTCAACCTGATATGGGGCTACGCCCTGTTCGTGTTCGCGCTTGCATCGGCACTTTTCTGCGCCATCTTCGGGATGATCAAGAACCCGGCAGGCATCAAGGGGTCCATCCTGGCCCTGGCTCTGGTAATCATAGTCGTTGGCGTGGCCTACTTCTATTCGGCTGGCCATACGGTCAACATCGTGGATCTTCAGAACAACGGCTTCTTCGGGCACAGCGAAACCGTCATTACCGAAACGAGCATCATCGTAACCTATGTCGCTTTCGCAGCTGCATTCCTGACGACCGTTGTTACTGAAATTTGGAGAGCTTTCAAGTAACAGAGAACAATGGCAATAGATAAGAGAAAAACACCGGATATCAATGCGGGTTCGCAGGCGGACATCGCCTTCCTGCTGCTGATATTCTTCCTGGTGGCCACTACCATGAACACCGACACGGGTCTGGTGCGCATGCTTCCGCCGATGCCTCCCGAGGATGTACAACAGGAGAACATCAAGGTCAAGGAGCGCAACCTCTTCCTGGTGCTCATCTCGGGCAGCGGCAACATCATGGCAGGAACGTCGGGCAACCAGGAGATTATTGATATCCATCAGCTCAAAGACAAGACGAAGGAGTTCATCCTCAACCCGATGGAGGACGCAAATCTTCCGGAGAAGGTGGATGAGACCTTCGACCTGCCCGACGGCAGCAAGTGGACCTACCCCGTAAGTCAGGGAGTCGTATCGCTGCAGACGACCCGTGATACCGGCTATCAGTCGTACATCATGGTTCAGAACGAGCTCACGCGCGCCTTCAACGAGGTCCGCGACGAGGTCTCGATGCGCAAGTTCGGCAGCAAGTTTGCCGACCTGACGCAGGGGCAGCGCGACGTCATCTCGAAAGCAATACCTCTGAAGATTTCGGAGGCCGAACCGCGTAACATAAAGAAGTAAGCTATGGCAGTAATGAAAAAGAAGGGCAACAAGACCTTGCCCCCTATCTCGACCGCATCGCTTCCTGACGTAATCTTCATGATTCTCTTCTTCTTTATGGTTTCGACGACCATGCGCGAACAGGAACTTCTTGTAAGATACAAGCTTCCGGAAGCAACCGAGGTGCAGAAGCTGGAGAAGAAATCGCTCGTCAGCTACATCCACATCGGACAGCCGACGCTGGCCATGCAGGCGAAGTTCGGAACCGCGCCCCGCATCCAGCTGAACGACTCCTATAAGACGACCAAGGACATTCTGGACTTCGTCGCCGCCGAGCGAGACAAGCTCAACGAGGCCGACCGTGCTTCGATGACGATTTGCCTCAAGGCCGACGAGAAGACCAAGATGGGTATCGTGACCGACGTAAAGCAGGAGCTTCGCCGTGCCAACGCCCTGAAAATTTCCTATGCGGCTTCCAAGTCGCTGGGTTACTAATCCCGGGTCGACCCTCAAAGCGAAGAGCGGACCTCACAGCGAGGTCCGCTCTTTTTTTGTGCCCGCCGACATGGGAAGGGGATGCATTGGCCACCCGCCGGCGCAGGGAACAGGTCCTCCCGTCCCGGCGGGGGGGGACGACAGGCCTCCGCCCGTTTGCGGGCGGAAGAGAATGCTTCCTTCCTCTCGCACCCGCACACGCTGAGGGCGCCCCGGAGTCGGGCCGCAGACAACAAGACACCCCGCCCGGAAGAGAAGAGGAATTCACGAAAGGGGAAAAGCCCCCAAAAAAGGAGGGGAGAGGTGCAGGAGAGACAATGCGGAGAGGCGGTGTAGGGGAGACGGTGCAGGGGAGACGGTGCAAGAGAGACGGTGCAAGAGAGACGGTGCAGGAGAGACGGTGCAGGAGAGAGACGATGCAGGAGAGAGACGATGCAGGGGAGAGACGATGCAGGGGAGACGATGCAGGGGAGACGATGCAGCACACCGGGAAAAAGCAGAACCGCCCATCCAAGGAACAAGAACCACGGACTCCCCGAAAACCACGACTTACCCGGAAAACCCGGCTCACCCGGAAAACCCCGGCTCCTCCCCGAAAAACCCCGGCCGGCCAGAATCAGAAAGAAAACTCCAGCTGGTCGTTGTCGTGAATGAACGAGAGACGGTGATAGGGCGTCAGCCCGTAACGGCGGATAGCCAGCCGGTGCTCGCGCGTGGGGTAGCCCTTGTTGCGCTCCCACCCGTACTGCGGATACTCCTCCGCCAGACGGCGCATGTACTCGTCGCGGTGGGTCTTGGCCAGCACCGAGGCCGCCGCAATGTCGGCATACTTGCCGTCACCCTTGACGATGCAGCGGTAGGGGATGTCGAGCGAGGTGTAGAAGCGGTTGCCGTCGATGGCCAGAAAGCCGGGCCGCACACCGAGCCGCCCGACGGCGAGCGACATCCCCTCGAACGAGGCCTTGAGGATGTTGATTTCGTCGATACGCTCCGGCGAGACCGCCTCGACAGCCCACGCCACGGCCTCCTGCTCGATGATGGGACGCAGCCGGTCGCGATTGCGCTCGCTCATCTGCTTCGAGTCGTTGAGCAGCGGATGGTGGAAGTCGGGCGGGAGGATGACCGCCGCGGCAAAGACTGCCCCGGCCAGACATCCGCGCCCCGCCTCGTCGCACCCCGCCTCGGGAAGTTCGTATTGGAAAGAGGTCTCCAGCATGACGGGAACAAAGTTACGAATAATTTAGGCCCGTTCGGGCTTTTTCGCTACTTTTGTCGAGGAGAAATCGCGGAGCGGAGAGCCGGAAGCGAGTCAGCCCCGGGAATTGCGGACCGGGAGGCAGACAGACCTCCGGAATCGCGGACCGGGAGACAAACAGGGCCCGGAACAGGTAGCCGGGTGCCCGGCGGACTGAACCCCGACAGGCAACCGGAACCACCCGAACAAGCGGGACCTCCGGCGCAGCCGGAGCCGCCAGAACCAACGGATAAGGTTCCACCCCGGGCCCGAACCGAAGGAGCCGAGACGTCCGTCAAAAGATTTCCGGGGCCAGAGCGGAGAAGAGGGAGCCTCCCGAACCGAATGGGGACGCCCCGTCGGACCTGCACCGGCCCGACGGGCCCGCAGAGCGCAACCTAAGCCACCCGAACCCCAGGCCGCCCGAACAACCGAAGCCACGTCGCATCCGAGCCCGTCCGGACCGACGGAAAAGGTTCCACCCCGGGCCCGAATCGAAGGAGGCAAGACGCCCGGAGCAAGCTGGACCCGCCCGGAGCGACCCGCTCCCCGGACTCCGGAAACGAGCCAAACCGCTCCCCCGGAAACCGGCCAAACTGAACTCCGGAAACCGGCCAAACCGAACCCCGGAAGCCGCCGGCCACCGGTGGCCACACAAAGCACAGGCAATGAACTTCGACATAGCAAGACAGCCGATTATTCCGGCATTCGTGACGCTGCTGCTCGTCGCCGGCGTCGCCAGCGTCGCCCCCACGGCTGCGCCGGAGGCCGTTGCGCCCCTCTCGCAGCTCGACGGCTGGCTGCTCGACTTCGAGCAGAGCGCCCCCGTATGGAGCCGCGTCATGAGCTTCGTGCTGCTGCTCTGGGCCGGACTGCTCACGGGGCGCATCACCGTCCGCTACGGACTCTACGCAACCAACAGCTGCGTGGCCATTCCCCTCTTCGGCATCGCCGCCGCCTGCGCCTGGCCCGCCGCCGGGCTCGTCGGCGCCGTCACGCTGCTGCTGCTCGCCCTCTCGACCCACAACTTCTGCCGTTCGTTCCGCAACGGCTACGCCTTCGACAACATCTTCCGCGCAGGGCTCTATCTGGGGCTCGTTCCGCTCGTCTACCTGCCGGCTGCACCGCTGATGCTGCTGCTGCCGGCCGCCGTCGTGCTGCTCAAACGGACGCTGCGCGAGCTGACCGTCACCCTCGCGGGCATGCTGCTGCCGCTGCTGACGGCCTGCTACCTCAACTGGGCCACGGGCGCGCCGTTCGACGCTCCGCTGCAGCAGGCCGTCGAGCTCTTCACCCACAACGACGGCATGCACCTCTGGAACCTTCCCTGGCCCGCGCTGCTGCTGCCCGGAGCGCTGCTGCTGCTCGACATCGCCTCGCTGGCTGCCTACCTCAACAGCGTCTACTCGGTCGGCTTCAAGGCGCGCGGCATCCTCGCGCTGGCGGGCTGCATGCTGCTGCTCACCGTCGCCGTCGCGCTGCTCCCCTGCGCCACCTCCGTGGCGCTGCTGCTCTGCGCACTCCCCACGGCGCTGCTGGCCCCCTTCCTGCTCGTACGGATGCACTACGCCCTCTCGCTGGCCCTCTACACGCTGCTGCTCGTCTGGGCGCTTGCAGCCCCCTACCTCTGGGCGCAGCTCACCGCCGCACTCCGGTAACGAGGCCCTCGCCACAGCACATTCCCTCCGGTCCGGGAAAAACCTGCACCGCACCGCGGCAAAGGATTGTTCAGCCCCAAAAAGGCTTGCCAACATCGCTGCAAAGGTCCACACCCGATAAAAGGGCACACCGCCGCAAAGGGTCTTCCTCCCAACAAAAAGAACCGGTCATAACGCGCGGCAAAGGGCCCCACTACCCCACCCACTGTCGCCCTGCCCCGGGACACTCCTCAAACCATCCACACTGCTATCCCCGCTGTCTGCTCCCGACAGCCTCCACGTCCACTCCCGCGCCCCTTCATTACGACCGCCCTTTCCGCCGCTGTGCCCCGTCTGCTTTCCATCCCGATAGCCCGCCCCGGGGACAGAAACCCCGCCTTCCGGTCAACTCCTCCACATCCATCCGCCGCCCCATACCGCAACAAAACCGGCAATCCCCACGCATTCCTCCCCCCGAAGCATTCCTTCCCCGAAGCAACCACTCCCGCAGCAAGTCCCCGCAACCGCCGCCCCGGCCTGCACCCAACTGCCTCCACAACCGGCCAGCCTACCGCAGCAGTCCCGCAGCAACCGCGCAAGAGACCATCCGCAACTCACCACAACCACCCCCGCACCCCTTCGTCCCGCCACCCCGTCCGCCCTCCATCCCGATAGCCCTCCCGGCGCAGAAGCGTCTCTTCTGTCTGCTCCTTCATCGCCTTTTCTACTGCGTCGCAAAGTGCATTGATCTGCGTATTCGAGGTGCCGCTGGCAATCACAAAATAGTCTGCCATAACAGAAATACCGCTG
>ENA-ORSJ01001433-ORSJ01001433.1-human-gut-metagenome-genome-assembly--contig:-NODE-1433-length-20002-cov-3.452850_pt1 | contig 20002 bp, 18 predicted proteins | sample MGYA00242191_ERZ509158 | MGnify/ENA primary metagenome ERZ509158 (study PRJEB26280, sample SAMEA2338623) | human gut metagenome | biome: human gut; feature: human-associated habitat; material: faeces...
GTATTTGAACTGATTTTTGTAGATGATGGTTCATCAGATGCGACGCTTGGTATCATGAAAGACCTGAATGAAAAGGACAGCAGGTGCAGATATCTTTCATTTTCCAGAAACTTTGGAAAGGAAGCTGCGATTTATGCAGGACTGAAAGCATCGGAAGGCGATTATGTTGCACTTATGGATGTAGATCTTCAGGATCCACCGACGCTATTACCTGAGATGTATGAGATCCTGCAGGAGGATGGATACGACAATGTAGCGACAAAAAGGGTTACAAGAACCGGAGAGCCACGTATCCGTTCTTTCCTGTCAGAAAGCTTTTACAAATTTGTCAATGCTATTTCAAAGACAGAGATTGTAGATGGAGCGAGAGATTACCGGCTGATGAAGCGGAAGATGGTGCAGGCAGTTCTGGAAATGAGCGAGTATAATCGTTTTTCAAAGGGAATCTTCGGCTGGGTTGGATTCCGTACAAAATGGCTGCAGTACGATAATATTGAGCGCTCTGCCGGAAAAACCAAGTGGTCCATGTGGAAGCTGTTTAAATATTCGGTGGAGGGAATTACCGGATTTTCAGTGGCACCGCTCTCACTGGCGTCGGTAGTGGGTGTACTGTTCTGCGTGCTTTCCTTTATTATGATCGCAGTGATCGTAGTAAGGACGCTGGTCTGGGGAGATCCGGTATCTGGCTGGCCGTCACTTGCCTGTATTATTTTCATGGTCAGCGGAGTACAGCTTCTCTGTACCGGAATTGTAGGGGAGTATCTGTCAAAGACTTATCTTGAGACGAAGAAACGTCCGATTTTTATTTTAAAGGATTCCAGCGATGATAAGGAGCAGAAGCATGAAAGAACGTAGAAAAGGTCTGCTATGGGAAATGGCACTGATCCTGCTTACGGTTGCCGCCTGTCTGTACTCTACAGGCGCAGGAAATATTTTCGGGGCAAAGGTGGACTGGAGCAGTCAGCACAGTGTGTTCCCGGAATATTTCCGACAGCAGTTTTATCGTACAGGGCAGTTTTTTCCTGAGTTTGCATTAAATATTGGCGGTGGTCAGAATATTTACAATTTTTCTTATTATGGATTGTTTAGTCCGGTCGTTTTGATCGGTTATCTTCTGCCGAATGTGAAGATGTCGGATTATATGATGGTGGCAAGTATTGTCTGTCTGGCAGCAGCGGTTATAATTTTGTACCGGTGGCTGAAAAGCCGGGAATTTACAGCTGCGGTAAGCGGGATGACAGCGCTGATGTTTCTTTTTGCAGGACCTATGATCTATCAGTCGTCGCATCAGATTATGTTTGTAAATTATATGCCATTTCTTTGTCTGACATTTTGCGGAATCGACCGATATTTTGAACAGAAAAAATCTGGTCTGCTGATCGGCGGAACCTTTCTGATGATCATGACAAGTTTTTATTTCAGCATCGGTGGAATACTGGCGCTTGGTCTATATGGAATTTACCGGTATGCAAGGACAAAAGAGCGGGCAGAAGAGATGATTACGGTAAAAGGATTTCTAGGTGACGGACTGCGGTTTGCAGGAAGGATTCTGACGGCAATCATGCTTGCAGGAGTTCTTCTTGTGCCGACTGCGATGGCTCTTCTCGGGAGAAGCGGAAGCAAGGGAGAAAAAACAGATATCTGGCAGCTTCTGACACCGCAGATTAATTTGGAAAAATTTCTGTATGGGGCATATGGACCGGGACTTAGCTGTCTGATGCTGATTATTTTGCTGACCGGACTTTTTTATAAAAAGGCTTATGAGAAGATCCTGTCGCTTGGTTGTCTGGTGGTGCTGACAGTTCCGTTTTTTTCGTATCTGCTCAATGGTGCACTTTATATCAGACCGAAGTCGCTGATCCCGTTTTTGCCGCTTCTGTGCTATCTTACGGCAAAATATCTGGAGAAGCTGAAAAATCAGAAAATAGCGAGAATCTGGATGCTTCTTCCATGTCTGGCAATTATCATATATATTTATCTGAAGAAGGATGATGTGAAAAGCGAAGTCCTTTGGAAACTACTTTTGCTGGATGCGGTCATAACACTGTTGATCTGCGTGGCACAAGCGTATAGTGCATGGATTCGGAAGTATCTGACAGTAGCCGTTCTGGGACCGGTGATCCTGAGCCTTATTGTTACCGGAAGCTATTCCTGGGAAAAGAGTGGAAATCTGGAGAGCAGGAAAGCATATGAGGAAGATACCAGCCGGTCCATCGGGAAAGCTGTGGACAAGGCAATTACATCAGATAGTGGATTCTACCGGGTCGAGCAGGTTGGAAATGAGGATGAAAATGCGGAAAATCTGAATCGTGTGTGGAACAGTGAGCAATATATTACATCCCTGTATTCGTCTTCCTATAATGCTGATTACCAGAATTTCCGTAAAAATGATTTTCAGGTAGAGCAGCCGTACCGAAATTTTCTGATGCAGTCGGTTTCGCAGAATCCGGTATTCAGACAGCTGATGGGAGTGAAATATCTGATCTCCAGTCAGAATATACCGGGATATGAGAAAAAGTGGATGACCGGGGGAGGGGATGTGTACTGTAATGAAAATGCAGCACCGATTGCCTATGAGACGGATCAGACGATGTCGGAAGCGGAATATGACAGACTGGATTTCCCATATAATCAGCTGGTATTTACCAGATATGCTGTGACAAAGGACGGAACTGTATCGGCAGGACAGGTGAAAGAAAAACTGGCAGAAGACATAGAGAAATGTGATTTTCGGATTCCGGAAAAGAATAACGGGATTTCACTGGTTGTCCCGACTGAAAACGGATATCAGGTGAAAATGAAAAAGCAACAGGAGTTCGAAGTGGCTGTCCCGGAACAGGAAGAGAAAGATGGAGTTCTGTTTGTACAGTTTCGAATCGAAAATAAAAAACCGAAAGAGGATATCGAAATATCCCTGGAAGGAGAGCGCAATAAACTTTCGTCAATCCAGCATGTGTATTATAACAGAAATACCGTATTTACCTATGCAGTAGGACTGGAAAAGGGGCAGAAAACGGTCCGTTTATCTCTTGGAAAAGGAGAGTATACGATTAAAGATATGAGTGCATATAACGGCGTATTAAATGAAGATACCGGCCTTTATCAGAGTGTATTCAGGGTGGATAAAGAGCAGACGAAAGGGAATCTGATCCAGGGGAGAATCAAAAGTCAGAAGGATGGAATGTTCATTACGTCCATTCCGTTTGATAAAGGGTTTGAAATGACGATAGATGGCGTAAAGGTGAAATGTGAAAAAGTGAATAAAGCGTTTCTGGGATTTCATCTGGAAGCAGGAAAACATAAAATCAGAATTTTGTATCATGCGCCTGGAGTGACAGCCGGAAAGATACTGACAGGTCTTGGCGTTCTGATTGTGATCGCAGGGGCAGTAAGAAAGAAAAAATGCGCGGAGTGAATCTTTAAGATTCTGAAATAAAAAAGGATACAGTCTTATGCCAACGCCACATAAGGATGTTTTGGTTTAATGCTTATACGGTGCAACTCAGAAATGGGTTGCACCGTTTTTATGATTATGCGATAAAACGAAACTGCTGAGGATTTTTTTGCATTTCTTCCATCATTGCAAGAATTTCTTGTTCAGTCGGAATATCAATCATTCCAACAGCAGTGAAATACACATCAACTTTTACATAACAGTGACCGCTTGATTTATCGTTATTATGAACTTCAATTCGTTCAATAAGTGTATTTACAAGCGTGGGTGTAAGTTCCTTAATTTCTGTAATTTCACGGAGAGTATGTAGCAATAACCTGAGGTCGGTAACTTTCTGTCCTACATCATCTAATACCGCTTTCCATTCTTCTATTTCTGTCTGTAACCGTTTTTGCTCACACTCATAATTTTGAAGCAATTTGGAAAAGCGTTCATCCGAAAGGATTCCGGCAGCGTTTTGCTCAAATACTTTCTCAATTAACTTGTCAATTTCCGATATTCTCTTTCCACCACGCTCAACTGATAATCTGAGTTTTTTATTCTCCGTTTGTCGTACAAGATTTGTTTTCTTGGCAAGCATATACAGAAATGCGGACTCGTAGCACTTTACAAAATCTGCCAAGCTCCTTATAGATTCAAGTACAATCTGTTCTAACGATATATCTCTGATATAGTGAATTTGGCATTCACCTCTGCCGCTTTTGTAATTTGAGCATCGCCAAAATTCTTGATTTCGTTTAAGACTTTTCGCTGCACAAAAGTGTAATTTAGCTCCGCAATCAGGACAATATACCAAACCTGAAAACAAGCTTTGTCTTCCTGTTGCTGTAGGTCGGCGGCGATGTTTTCTCAATTCCTGTACCCTAAGCCACTGTTCTTCAGATATAATCGGCTCTTGCATATTGGGAATAATTTGATATTCTTCAGTAGGATTATGAATTACCTTATGAACCTTATAGCTGACAGTCGTGCTTTTGAAGTTTACCGCACAACCGGTGTATTGCCTGTTTTCAAGAATATTTACAACAGTTTTCTGATCCCATTTGCAAGAATCGCAAGGCACTTTCTGTGTGTGTTTTTTTCCGATACTTTCATAATATGCCGATGGAATAAGTATATTTTCCTTTTCTAACTGCTTTGCAATTTGTAGCGGTCCTCGACCTGCAAGACATAAAGAATAGATTTTGCGTACAATATTGGCAGCGGGTTCATCAATTATCCATTGTTCTTTGTTATCTGGGCTTTTCATATATCCGAACGGAACTGTTGCAGAAACACGCTTACCATGCTCCGCTTTGGATTGCCATACAGCACGGATTTTCTTAGAGGTTTGTGCAGCATACCATTCATTAAAAATATTGTAAAACGGAAGCATTTCCATACCGTCGCCGGTTGTGCTGTTTACATTTTCCTGAATGGAAATAAATGTGATACCTAAGGAAGGATATACAATTTGTGTAAGTCTTCCGGCTTCAACCTGTTCTCTGCCGAAGCGGGAAAGGTCTTTTACAATAATCCTACAAATCTTACCTTCCTCAGCCATTCTTTGCATACGCTGAAAATCACTTCTTTCAAAACTTGTACCGGAAATCCCATCATCTACAAAGAACATTGTATTTTTGAAGCCGTGCTTTTTACAATAATCAAGCAAGATTTGTTTCTGATTACTTATACTGTTTGATTCATCATCGGATACCCTTTTATCTTTTTCATCCTCGACAGATAATCTGCAATAAAGGGCAGTGATGAGCTCATCGTTTGTTTCTGTTGTCATAATTTTACGCTCCTTTCCGACAACAGGGCATAACAAAGATATGTTTATTTTATTACGCCCTGTGTCTTTTGGATAGTGTGTGAATATCAAATTGGCTTTTCAGGCAATATCAGTTTCTGAAATTGCTGAAGCACATTTTCTCTGCCATTGGGATTAAAATGTGTGCTAACTTCGTAAGTTGTGTTGCCTATTTTCATAAAGAACGGTTCATCATTCGTTTCAAAATATGGTGCATATATTGAATTGTTTTTATCTGTCATCGCTCGTTCCTCCTGTTTCTTTCTCTTTGTTTCTGCCATTTTTCAAGCAGTGAAATAATTGTCTTTTGCATATCGGATTTGGTGTAGTTTTTCGGAAAATATTTGCGTATATCATCTTCCATAAATCGGACTTGTTCTTTTTGATTGGGCTTTTCTTCGCACAAAACGGCAAACGCAACATCGGTTGAATATCTGCCTTGTTCACTGAATTTTCTTAATCGCTGTGCCTGTGATAATGACGGCGTAGCGTCGGTAAATTCTATTTGGTCAAGCAATGTTCTTTGCTCATACTCCGACAGATATGAAATTTCAACCGCAGGAGTAAAAGATATTTTTTCTTCGTCAACCAGTTTAAGTAGTTCGGGTATTAAGCATGTCAGGCGGATATATCGTTGTATTTGCCTTGCACTATCATTGACGGTTTCTGCAATTTTTTCATCTGTCCTTAACTTTGTGCCAAGTTGGCACGAAGTCTTGCCTTGGTGTTTCAAAGCTTCTAATTTCATTTTGTATGCAAAGGCTTTTTCGCTTGGCAAGATATGCTCACGGTGTATATTTGAGTCCACCATTTGTACAATTGCCTCGTCTTTTGTAAGTTCTTTTATTGTCATGGGTATCCTCGTTATCCCCAACGCTTTGCAGGCTTCAACTCGTCTGTGTCCGCTGATAATTTCGTACTTACCTGCCGGAAAAGGACGGACAATTATTGGTTCAAGCAATCCGTTTTCTTTTATGCTTTCTGTTAATTCTTGTTGCTCAATTCCGCTTCTTTCCTTAAACGGATGATTTTCAAACGGAACAAGCAAGTCTATATCTATTATCTGTATCATTTAGTTATCTCCTATATGTTTTTCTTTTCGGCAGGTAATGTCTTATTCTATAAGTCTTAATACTTTCCGGTATTCGGAAATCAAGAAAACCGAAAATCAGAATTGTTTTAAATAGATCATGTTCGGCTTGCCTTGACCTTGTCTTTTGCGTAATATTAAGTCTGCTGTTTCGAGTTCTGAAAACAATCTGCATATTTTTTCGTGACCGAAATGCAGTTTTTCCTGAACGGATTTTATTGTGAAATATTGATACGCTCTGCCTTGCTTATCTATCCAACCGTTTTTGACGGACAGATACATTCGGTCAAGCAAAAGACCGTACAGCATTTTTGCATCTGTTGAAACCGATTTGTACTTTTCTTCAAATAACGCTTTAGGCACTTTGTAGAAAGCAAAGTTTTTGGCGTCCGATATTTTGAAATATTTGTTCACTGTATCACCTCCGTTTCTGTATTGATTTGGTGCAGAAATCAGTAATTTTTTCGCTTGTATGAGCTTTGAAATTCTTGGTAAGTGTTATTTATCATTTTTTGTAATTACGCTCCTTTTTGCCTTGAATTTGCGGCAGTAAACAATAATGACACGATAACTTTGTTTGCAATCGTTATGACATTTTCTGCCAAACTTGTTGTATGTTCATCTGCCTGTTTTGGGATTTACGAAAAAATCCCATTCCTGTTTTTGCTTTTTTGACAATCTTGGCATTGTAAAAACTCCTTTCACTCATTTGGACAAAGGGTGTCAAAATGCACACCCAAATCGGATAATTAAAAAGAAAAATACTTTTCAGCGCATAAACCATCAGGGGGTTCCTTGAACTCTTATAAAATTTATTCCTTCACTTATTAGAAATTTCTTTGCGTTTTGCCCCCTTGTTTTGTAAAAATAAAGACCCATCTGTAAAAAAGTACAGATGGGCAGAAATCCATATTATTTTCTGCTATAATAATGCTATATCATTGACATAGAATTATTAGGAGATAAAACATGAGTTATTCAGACGAAATAAAGAAAATTCGTAAAAAATATTTTCTGTCTCAAGAAGCTTTTGGGAGAGAAATTGGAGTTTCCTTTTCATCAATAAACCGTTGGGAAGGTGGCAAAAGCAAACCGAATATGGCTGCTATGAAAAAGCTTAAAGATTTTTGTGATATTCATGGTATTGACTTTACCGCTTTGGAAGAACAATGGAACATTTTGGGAAAGGACAACTAAAATTATGGCAAAGAAAAAGACAGAGGATACAATCAATCTCGATTCAATTCTTTTTAAATGTAGAGATATCTTACGTGCAGCACGTAATTCGGGTTCATTTTTTGAAAAACGTGATATGATGCTGACACTGGTATTTTTAAGATTTATCGGAGAAAAATATGAGGATGGTATTGAAAAATTACGCCAAATCTTAATTGAACAAGGGCTTGACCCGGATGATGAAAATATTCGTGCAGCATTCTTTGACGATGCCACCTTTGCGGACGGCACATATAATCTTCCACCTGAAGCAAGATGGTCTACCATTATCAATACTCCTGCACCAAAGCTTAATGTTGCATTAGACAATGCACTTCATAGTATTGCTGCCAGTTCTAAGCAATTAAAAGGGTGCTTTGTGGAAGGTACATTTACTACACGCAATCTTGCACCGAATGATATCAAAAAACTGATTGATGAAGTCAATAAAATCAGCCATAAGAAGTTCGGAGAAGAAAAAGACCTGATCGGTCGCGTATACGAATACTTTCTGAAAGAATTCGCGGTCAATGCCACCAAGGAGGAGGGCGAGTTCTATACACCGCACGATGTTGTACAGCTAATTGCAACTATGATTGAACCGTATGATGGCACGCTGTATGACCCTTGCTGTGGTTCTGGTGGTATGTTTATTCAAAGTGCTGCACTCGTAAAATCTAAACAAGGCGATATTAACCGTATCAATGTATATGGGCAGGAAAAAGAACCTGCAACATATCGTCTTGCAAAAATGAACCTTGCCTTGCGCGGCATCAGCCATAACCTTGGCGAAACCAGTGATTCCAGCTTTCTGAATGACCTGCACAAGGGGTTGTACTTCGATTACATTATGGCAAATCCGCCATTTAACCTCAAAAGCTGGTATGACAGTACCTTGGAGCATGACCCTCGCTGGGCGGATTACCAGACGCCGCCGGAGAGCAACGGCAACTATGCGTGGATTCTACATATCCTCTCGCACCTGAAAAAGCAGTCCGGCGTGGCTGGTTTCCTGCTTGCCAACGGCGCACTGAACGACAGTGACACATTGGAAATCCGCAAAAAACTGATACAGAATGATAAGGTGGAAGCGATTATCGTTTTGCCGAGAGAATTGTTTATTACAACCGATATCAGCGTTACTCTTTGGATTTTAAATCAGAATAAAAAGGGTGGCAAATACCACGGCAGAAATTTGCGTAACCGTGAGCATGAAATTCTCTTTATGGATTTGCGTACATGGACAGAAAATCCGGTAAAGGGCGAAAGCAAGAAGAAGGTAATGCTTGATACTGCGCAGATTGAAAGAGCTGCCGACATTTATCACACATGGCAGAGCGAGGGAACAGACGGCAAAAACTACGAAGTGCCTGAGCTGTACCGCAGTGTGGGCATTGCGGAGATCGAGCAGAATAACTGGGCGCTGACCCCGAGCAAATACATTGAATTTATCGACCACGACCTGGAAATTGACTACGAAAAGGAAATGTCCCGTATCCAGTCGGAAATGCAGGAGGTCATGAAGCAGGAAAAGAAATCCCAGCAGATGCTGGAAGATGCATTCAGGGGGATTGGCTATGGAATTGAGTAAATACAGGCTGGGAGAACTGATTGAACAGTGTGATGAGAGAAATACAAAAAATGATTATCTTGCTGATGATGTAAGAGGAATATCTACTGAAAAATCATTTATAGCAACTAAAGCGAATCTTAATGGTGTCAGCTTGACTTCATATAAAGTAGTCAAGCATGGTGAATTTGCTTATGTTGCAGACACATCAAGAAGAGGAGATAAAATTGCACTTGCTTTCAACAGTACGAAAAATGAAATTTTAATTTCGTCAATTTACACTGTATTTAGGGTAACCAGAGTGGATTTGCTGGATGCTGACTATCTCTTTATGTACTTTAATCGCCCCGAATTCGACAGATATTCACGTTTTAATTCATGGGGTTCAGCAAGAGAAACCTTCGATTGGAGCGAAATGTGCGACATAGAAATCGACCTCCCACCCCTCGACATTCAGCAGAAGTATGTGGATGTCTATAATGCAATGCTTGCCAACCAGCAAAGCTATGAGCGTGGGCTGGAGGATTTGAAACTGACTTGTGATGCGTATATCGAAGAACTGCGAAGAAACACACCTTCTGTTGCAATCGGAAAGTACCTCATGCCGTCAGATGAAAGGAATACACTTAATCTTTCAGCCGATTCAGTGCGTGGCTTATCGGTATCCAAGGACATGATTGAAACAAAAGCAAATATGAATGGTGTAAGTGTATCGAATTATAAAACTGTACCACCGCGCTATATTGCGTATGTTTCGGATACCTCGCGCAGAGGCGATAAAATGTCGCTTGGATTTAATCGAACAGAGGAAACCTTTCTTGTATCTTCTATTTCAACGGTTTTTAAGACGGATACACGATACCTATTGCCTGAATTTTTGATGCTCTATATTTGTCGTGATGAATTTGACCGCTACGCTCGTTTCCATTCCTGGGGCAGTGCCAGAGAAACCTTTGATTGGGACGAAATGTGTGATGTGCGGATTCCGATTCCCTCGATTGAGATTCAGCAGGATATTGTAAATATTTACGAAGCCTATCTGACCCGCAAGGAAATTAACGAGAAACTGAAAACCCAGATCAAAGACCTGTGTCCGATACTGATCAAAGGCTCTATCGAAGAAACACAGGGTTGAAAGGAGGCGTAGGCACATGGCAAAGCTGAAAAACTATAACGGTCGCTACTGCGAGTCGGAATATGAAAGTGCTTTCATCGCTTTTTTGCAGTCGGTTGGTTGGACGTATCTGCCGGGAAATAAGATTAAACGCTGTTACAGAGACGTGCTTATTGCAGATGATTTCAGAGCATTTATTACAAAAGCAAATACAGACTTGTTGGAAGAAGAAATTGAGCAAATTTATGATACTGTTCGCCTTGTCGGTGCAGAGAGTGATTTTGCCACTTTGCATAAGGTCTATAAATGGATGGTTGACGGTATTCAATTCACACCGCAAAGTGGTTTACCAATACAGGTTACTCTTATTGATTTTGAAACACCAGAAAACAATATATTTCATGTAGTAAATCAGCTAACAGTAGACTATATAAATAACGGACAACGTGAAAACCGCCGACCGGATGTGCTTTTGTATGTAAATGGCATGCCACTATGCATTATCGAATTAAAGAATCCTGCCGATTCTCATTCTACAATTTATGACGCATGGGAGCAGATCACCATTCGCTACTGGCGTGATATTCCGCATTTGCTACATTATTGCCCTTTAGCGTGTATCTCTGATGGAGTTAAAACAAGATTAGGAACGGTACGCACACCTTATGAACATTTCTATGCTTGGAGGCGTGTAAACGATGCTGATAAGATTTCTACCATGCCTTTTGCAGAAACCGAAACTATGATTAAGGGTGTGTATGCACCTGAGCGTTTCTTGGAAATATTCCGTGATTACATTTATTTTCAAGATGAAATTTTCGATTGTGATGAACGTGAAATTGTTTGCCGTTATCCGCAGTTCTTTGCTGTAAGACTGCTTAAACAGAGTATTATAAAATCCGTTATGGAGCAAACAGGAAAAGGTGGTACATATTTTGGTGCAACCGGATGCGGAAAAACATATACTATGGCGTTTCTTGCCAGACAGCTTGCCTTGCGTTGCAGTGATATTCCTGAAATTGGCTCTCCGACTATCGTTATGATTGTTGACCGTGATGAACTTCAGGAACAGGGAATTAAGCTATTTGCCAAGAGCAAAGAATTTTTAAACCTCGGTGAAGTTTCCATAGTTAAAAGCAGAAATAACCTCAGACAAGAACTTGGCAGCAGAGAAAGCGGCGGTTTTTATATTTGCACCATCCAGAAATTTTGCGACCGTAAGGAAGATAAAATTGGTCTCATTAACGACCGACATAATATTATTTGTTTTTCTGACGAAGCACATAGAACGCAGTTAGAGCATTCAAGAAAAATTCAGTTTAGTAAAGATGCTGATGAAAACATGAAAGCTATGGTTTCTAAGCCATATGCAAAGGTGTTAAAAGAAGCATTTCCACATGCCACATTTGTTGGATTTACCGGTACTCCTATTGCAGAAACTTATCAAACTTTTGGTGATGAGATTGACCGTTATACGATGGACCAAGCTGTTGCAGATGGATTAACTGTATCTATCAAATATCATCCGAGAATTGCGAAAGTCCTTTTAGATACCAAAAAAGTAAAAGAAATTGAGGCTTATTATAAAACTTGTGCTGATGATGGTGCTACCGAGGAAGATATTGAAGCAAGTAAAAAAGCTATGAGTTCCATGGAAATTATTCTTGGAGAGCCTTCCCGTTTGGAACGTCTTGCTGTAGATATTCATGACCATTATGTATCTGCTTGCGATAAAGAACCTGACAGAATACAAAAAGCGATGATTGTTTGTTCTAACAGAAAAATTGCTTATGAGTTACTCAGAAAATTTAGAGATAAATATCCAGAATGGTTTGAAGAAAAGAAAATTCCCGATGGCATAGAAGCTACAAAGGAAGAACTTGATGAATTAAAACCTATGCCGTTTATGGCTATGGTTGCCAGTGTTGGCAGCAATGATGAGAAAGAAATGTATAATTACCTTGGCGGTGTAAAAAATGATAGACGTTCAAAGGAATTAGATGCTGCCTTTAAGCAGGAAAAATCCAACTTCCGTATAGTTATTGTTGTTGATATGTGGATTACTGGTTTTGATGTGCCAAGTCTTACGTATCTATATAATGATAAGCCTCTAAAAAAACATCTGCTTATTCAAACAATTAGTCGTGTTAATAGGGTTTATCCGGGAAAGAAATTTGGTATGGTCATTGACTATATCGGAATCCGTGATAATATGCGTGAAGCTATGAAAATTTATGGCGGAGATACATCTGTTGCACCCACCGAGGATGATGTAGAACAGGCTACCCAAGTTTTTAGAGAAGAACTTGAAATTTTAAAGACTATGTTTACCGGATACGATTTGAAACCATTTTTAAATCCGAACGGAGATCCTGTAGAACGTTATTGCTTGCTTGCCAAAGCTGCGGAGTACGTGTTTTCTTCTACAGAGGAATTAAATTCTGAAGGTAAAAACGGTACACAAAAGGTATCATTTAAAACCTATTTTTTAAAGACTGTTAGAAGAATGCGTCTTGGCTACGATATTGCTCAACCATCTGGCGATTTATCTGACAGTGAATCCGCTTTGGCACAATGCTTTATGGCAATTGCTGGTTTTGTTCGCAAAATGAGTGGTACAACTGAGCTTGATACAGACAGTATGAATCGTGCTGTTTCTAAAATGGTCGACGAGGCATTACGTTACAATCAAGTGGAGAGTGTCCTTGATGCTGGGGAGGAAGAGGATATCTTTAGCCCGGAGTATTTTGAAAAGCTTTCTGATGTAAAAATGCCTGCCACCAAGCTAGAGCTACTTATAAAAATGATTCGCAAGCAGATTAAAGAATACAGTAAGATTAACAAGATTGTTGCAAAGACTTATCAGGAAATGCTTGAAGAAACGATTGCTATATATCATGAAAGACGAAAACATATTAGTGCAGAAGAAGCTGGAGCTACACAAGAACAGGCATCTGAAGATATTATTAAAAATGCCACGGAACAAGCATTACAGATACTCCGTCAAATGAACGAAAGCCGTGAAAGTTTCCGTAAAATTGGTTTAACCTTTGAGGAAAAAGCATTTTACGATATTTTAGTATCCTTACGAGACCAGTATAATTTTGAATATGGCGAGGATAAAGAAATTGGTGGTATGATTGTAAATGATAAATGTAAAATTCTTGCTAAAAAAGTGAAAGAGATAATTGATACAAAATCTTCTTTTTCTGATTGGCTTAACAACCAAAATGTACGCAATCAGCTCAAACTTGATATTAAAATTTGTCTCGTAAAGAACGGCTATCCACCTCAATATAGTCCAGAGGTTTTTACGAAAGTTATGGAACAAGTAGAGAATTTTGAAGAAAATTCCGATATGCCTATGGCTACTACTTATACATTTCCACAATCTCGTACTGTATCTATGGTAGCGGAAGATATCATTCCATATGGAAATAAATCGGAGAATTGATGAGGAACTGAAATGAAAGCAAAAAAATGGCTAACTATTATTACATTGATTATTACAGCCTTGTCATTAGTTCTTGCCTTTATCATTGGCAAGAATAGTAATTGTATAACTTATGACATATCTATGGCAATTTTCGGCGGAGCTGCTCTTGGCTTTATAATGTCATCTGCTTTAGATATTGTCTGTGACGGTTTGCCAAAACGCCTAAATGTATTTCTTCTTGCTCCTTGGTTCTTATGCAAGGGATAAGATAATTGCCTTGCTGTTCATACTGCACATTCATAATCAGCCCTCCTGATAAATTATTTTGAAATTCTTTTTCTTTGCACCGATAAACTCCACAAGCACATCATCGACTGCATCGGTATATCTGCCTTGTGCGATTAAGTCGTTTCTCAGGTTATTTAGTGAATTGATGATTAAACTGTATCCGTTATCGGTCAGTGCAAGATGGTATTTGATAGTTCTCATTGCGAATCCCTCCTTGACTATATTCTACTCGGCTGATTTTTAAATTGCAAATGTGTGGATTTTCAAAACATAGAAAAAAGACTCTGACCTTTTACAGTCAAAGTCTTTCTCTGTTCTTTGCAATGCCCTATAAAGTTGTATTCTTATAATTTTTAAGTTACTGCCTTATGTGGTGTTAGCATAGAGCTGCATCCTTTTTTATTTGACAGAGAATTCCGAAGAAGCTTGCTTTTGCCATCCATGTATCTGCAGGTAGTAGTTTACTCCTGGCGCTTGATCTGAAAATGAATGGCATCATCAGACCAGATCTTATCGGTATATCGGATTTCGATGGTAGACCAGTTCAGTGGGACTTCCAGAGAAAGATATCCTTCCAGGGTTTCGCCGGGAGCGATCGTTCCATCGAGCTTTGGCTGGTCGCTTGTGGTTGCAAGAGCAGTAAATGCAGCTGCACTGTAGTCAAGTTTGGTATCGTCACAATAATTTTCAAAGCTTGCCATACTGCTGATGACCAGATCATCAGATGTCTGATTGACAATTGTCATATGGACAAACATAAATTCATTGCCTTCTGTCGGGACAGACCAGTCATCTCCTTCGGATTCTACGTAGCTGTCCATCGTAATCTCAATGCCATTGTATGCGGCGGTCTCATTTTGCTTATAGATCTCTTTGGTGGCATCAGCTGTCTTCTTCGGTGTTGAAGTGCCGGAAGAATTGTCAGAAGAAGTGTGCATTTTGGGAAAAAGGAATATAACCGCAATAATGATCAGGATGAGAATCAAGATGATAAACGGCAGACTTTTTTTGTGTTTCTTTTTGGGGTTTGTTAGCTGGTCTGGTGAAGTTACATCATCAGAAGATACATCGGACTTTGTGCCTGCAGTATCGTTTTTGGAAACTGGCGTTGGTTTGGCAGCAGGTTCATCTTCCTGACCGGAGCTGATAACTGGTTCTGGAACTGGAGCATGCTCCTGTACGGAGGATTCATTTCCGGAAAAGGGTTTGTCTGTAGAAACTTTTTCAGTCTCTTTTTTTTCAGTGGTTTTCTTCTGAGCTTCTGCTTCTTCTGCTTCCGGAACATTTTTACGCATGCTGCGCATGGCAGCAGCTGTGCTGTGGTAGATCTCCGGTCCGTTCAGGGGATCGTCGAAAAAAGCCTGCTGTCTGGCAGCCGGGCGCTTTTTTCTGGAAACAGATCCATGCTTATGGGCAGAAGATCTGGCACTTCGGGTATCTGTATCATCCGGAATCACAGCGGATGCCGGAAATCTTTTACGGCAGGTATCACAGAGATATTTGCCGGGATATTTTTTGCTGGGGCGGACTTTGTGACCGCATACAGGGCATTTCATTCTAAGTTAAGTCTCCTTTATGATTCAAGTGTTCTGCTTTTTATTATAGGGGAAAATCCTGTCAAAAACAAGGAGGTATTCTTGTCGAACAGACAGAAAAGTGATATCATACTGACTAAGTAACGTGGCAGAAAGTCGAAGCTGTCAGATACAGGAAAACAAAAGAAAGCAGGGAATGATATGACATATCAGGAAATGATGGAAAACGCAAAATTATCTATGGGGCTTTACTGCAAAGCCTGTCCGGTTTGTGATGGAAGAGCATGTAAAAACCAGATACCGGGACCGGGCGCAAAAGGTGTTGGTGATACTGCGATCAGAAATTATAAAAAGTGGCAGGAGATCCGCGTGAACATGGATACGATCTGTGATGGCGGAGAGACAGACACTTCTGTGAATTTATTTGGAAAGGAATTTAAGATGCCATTCTTTGCAGGACCGGTTGGAGCCGTGAATCTGCACTACAGTGACAGGTATGATGATGTTTCTTATAATAATGTACTGGTATCAGCCTGTGCAGATGCCGGAATCGCCGCATTTACCGGAGATGGAGTGAATGCAAAGGTAATGGAGGCTGCAACGGAGGCAATCCGTGAAAATACTGGATGCGGGATACCTACAGTAAAGCCGTGGAATCTGGATACTGTCCGGGAGAAGATGGAACTGGTGAAGAAGTCAGGAGCATTTGCGGTAGCGATGGATATTGATGCGGCAGGACTTCCGTTTCTGAAAAATATGAATCCGCCGGCAGGAAGCAAGAATGTACAGGAGCTTTCCAAGATTGTGAAGATGGCTGGAAGACCATTTATCGTCAAAGGCGTGATGACAGCGAAAGGCGCGAGAAAAGCAAAAGAAGCAGGTGCCGATGCGATCATCGTATCTAATCACGGAGGAAGAGTGCTGGATCAGTGTCCGGCAACTGCAGAAGTGCTGGAAGAGATTGTAAAAGAAGTGAACGGTTCTATGAAGATTCTGGTTGACGGAGGGATTCGCTCCGGTACATTTTTAAGGCACTTGCACTTGGTGCTGACGGTGTACTGATCTGCCGACCGTTCGTTGTAGCGGTCTATGGCGGTGGAGAAGAAGGTGTGAAGCTTTACATTGATAAGCTGGGAGCAGAACTCAAAGATGCCATGCAGATGTGCGGTGCACATTCTGTTTCAGAAATTACAAGAGATATGGTAAGATATTATCAGGACTAGAAAAATACATGCAGGAGGATAATACAATGGGAATGAGAGTGAACGCAGAGCTGCCATTACCGGCAGACCTGAAAAACGAATATCCGTTATCGGATAAATTAAAAGCTATCAAGGCGAAGCGGGATGAGGAGATCCGTGATATTTTTACAGGGAAATCAGACAAATTCGTGGTGATCATCGGGCCATGTTCGGCGGACAATGAAGATTCGGTATGTGAGTACGTGAACAGGCTTGCAAAGTTAAATGACAGAGTATCGGATAAGCTGATGATCATTCCAAGAATCTACACGAACAAGCCACGTACAACCGGAGAGGGATACAAGGGAATGCTGCATCAGCCGGATCCGGAGCAGGCACCGGATCTGCTTGCCGGAATCATTGCAATCCGTAAAATGCATATCAGAGCCATGCAGGAGACTTATCTGACAGCAGCAGATGAGATGCTTTATCCGGAGAACAGAAGTTATCTGGATGATATTCTTTCTTATGAAGCGATTGGTGCGCGTTCGGTTGAGAACCAGCAGCACCGTTTGACTGCGAGCGGAATGGATATCCCGATTGGGATGAAGAATCCGACAAGTGGAGATTTATCGGTAATGCTCAATTCTGTTGTTGCAGCACAGGGACCGCACCGCTTCATTTATCGTGGGCAAGATGTGACGACAGGTGGGAATGATCTGGCACATGTGATCCTGCGGGGCGGCGTGGATAAATATGGCACAACGATTCCAAACTACCATTATGAGGATTGCAAGAGACTTCTGGATATGTATGAGCAGAAGAATTTGAAGAATCCTGCAGCGATCATTGATGCCAATCATTCCAATTCTAACAAGCAGTACAAAGAACAGCTCAGAATCGTAAGCGAGGTACTGCATACAAGAAATTATGATTCAAAGCTGAAAAAACTGATCAAAGGTGTAATGGTAGAAAGCTACTTGGTAGAAGGAAGACAGGATATCGGCGGAAATATGGTATACGGTAAATCGATTACGGATCCGTGTATTGGATGGGAAGATACAGTGAGACTGATTGATAAGATTGCGGAAGACTGTTAAGTGTAAAAATACAGTGTATCAAGGTTGAAAAACTTTGATACACTTTTTTTTGGCAGAAATGATTACAAAATTACAGTAAGATATATTTCCAAGGCAGATAGAATGTATGTTGTAAAAACATAAATTACCGGTTAATGAGAAAACTTCTCAAAAATTCCTATAGACAAAATCCCACTAATATAGTAGACTATAAATAGTTAGAAAAAGCTAACTAGAATAAATTTAAACAAACTCATACAAGAGGAAAACAACATGAACTGGATGCAGAAAGATGTACAGACATCTGCTCAGATGGAAATTGCATGGCAGTGTGCTCCGGTATTGACCGGTGTAAAGCCATCCAATATTCTGACCTTGAAAAATGTAAGTGAAAAGGAAGTTGCGGAAAGTCTGAAAGAGATGGGAATTTCATACAGCATGCTTTGCGACAGCGGAGTCCGAAAAGTATGGCTGATCTACAGAGAAGAAGAGATTCTTGAAATCCTTGGAAAAAAAGAATACAGCGAATTTCTTGATACACTTGGTTATCGGGGATTTGAGTTTCCACAGATGCTTCAGATCATGAATCTGAGATTTGAAGGATATCAGCATGGAAGTGCAGAATTTCCACATGAACTTGGAATTTTCCTCGGATATCCACTTGCAGATGTGAAAGGGTTTATTGAGCACAACGGAAAAGATTTCCTTTATCAGGGATACTGGAAAGTGTATGAGAACGTAGAAGAACGCAAGAAAATGTTTTCTATCTACAACGTTGTAAAAGAGGAATTTATCAGGGAAATGCAGGCAGGGAAGGATCTGTGGCATGCAGCAAGAAGCGTGAGACAGCCATTTGACATACAGCCTGCATAAAGGAATAAAACCTGGTAGATGATAGAAAGAAAAAAGAAAGGAAGAATTTAAAAATGAGTGATATTTGTGTAGCATACTGGAGCGGAACAGGAAATACAGAAGCAATGGCACAGGCAATTGGAGCAGGAATTACAGCAGCAGGGAAAAGTGCTGATGTAGTACCGATGGAAACTATTTCGCCTGCTGATTTAAAAGATCAGGCTGTCTGGGTACTTGGATGCCCTGCAATGGGAGCTGAAGAACTGGAAGACGGAACGGTAGAACCGTTTGTATCTGAACTGGAAGGATTTGCATCAGGAAAAAAGGTTGCCCTGTTTGGATCCTATGACTGGGGAGACGGCGAATGGATGCGTACATGGGCTGAAAGAATGGAACAGGCTGGCGCACAGATCGTCGGCGGAGAAGGACTTATCTGCCACGGAACACCGGGAGCAGATGCAATAGATGAGTGTGAGTCACTCGGCAGGGAGGTGGCTGGCTTATAAGAGATACGAATACCTTTTAAATAAAACAGAAAACCGAAAAAGCTAAATAATCAAATAAAATTATAATCGAATCAAAAACAAATAAAAATCAAAAATTAAAAGCTAAATAATCATCAAAAAAGAGCCGCTCCGTTTCTGCGGGGCGGCATACAAAAAAATCACAATCGTTATTAGAATGAATTAAGGAGATGGATAAGAATGAGCGTTGTAATTGTAGGAGGTCATGACAGAATGGTCTGTCAGTATAAAAAAATATGCAAACAGTTTAAATGTAAAGCTAAAGTATTTACGCATATGTCTGCCGATCTGAATAAGCAGCTTGGACAGCCTGACCTGTTTGTGCTTTTTACAAATACAGTATCGCACAAGATGGTAAAAACCGCGCTTGATGAGGCAAAAAGAAGCAATGCGAAGGTGGTTCGCAGCCATACAAGCAGTGGTGCGGCTCTGACAGAAATTTTAACACAGGAAGCGGGAGCAGCGGTTTAAAGCAGGAATTTATTTACCGGGGTCATGATCCCTTTTATTGGAACGACGCTGGATGTGGCACTTGGATAGAATGCAGAGTGGAAAAGCGAAAAGAAATGAAATGAATGTGTCCTGGTATGAAAATTATCTGGGCACTTTTTATATGTGCCCAGCTTGGCAAATATAAAAAAGAGGTCTTTCTCACGAAAGACCTCTTACAGCGTGCGTTAGAGGATTCGAACCCCCGACCTTTTGGTCCGTAGCCAAACGCTCTATCCAGCTGAGCTATGCCCACAAATTATTAAGATATGCCGGCGATCGGAATCGAACCGATACGGGAGTATAAGTCCCGCAGGATTTTAAGTCCTGTGCGTCTGCCAGTTCCGCCACGCCGGCATCTACAGATTACTCTGTAAAATGGG
>ENA-ORSJ01001447-ORSJ01001447.1-human-gut-metagenome-genome-assembly--contig:-NODE-1447-length-19754-cov-3.098685_pt1 | contig 19754 bp, 16 predicted proteins | sample MGYA00242191_ERZ509158 | MGnify/ENA primary metagenome ERZ509158 (study PRJEB26280, sample SAMEA2338623) | human gut metagenome | biome: human gut; feature: human-associated habitat; material: faeces...
CCTGGCGGCGCAGATCAGCACAAATTGTCTGGTTCAGACAGGCATGGAGGAGAAAACAGCGGCGCTCTGGACGATGCTGGGACTGATTCTGCTCAGCGTTATCCTGACAGGGGCAAATGTATTCCAGAAGCTGGCGCGCGTTTTTGGGGCTGGTGTGCTGGTTCCGATCACCGGATTCGCCAATTCGGTTGCATCCCCGGCGCTGGAATACAAGGCGGAAGGGCAGGTATTTGGTGTCGGATGCAAAATATTTACAATCGCGGGTCCGGTGATCCTGTATGGGATTCTGAGTTCGTGGGGATTAGGGGTTGTGTATTGGGGGTGGATGATGCTGACTCAATAATAAACGAAAAAAAGTCTCAATAATATAATAAGAATCTTTCTTGTTTTGTGAAAAATGAGGGTTTACAATCCGGAAATAAATACCTATAATAGCCATAGGGTAATCTGGCTGTCTGAACAGTCAGATTTATCTCAGTCGAGAAGACTCCCACCTCTTCAGGTGGTGAGTAATAGCAAATTTGTCTCAGTGGGAGTCCATTCTCCGACTGAGATAAACGCTCCGCGAGGATGCGCAGTGATTCTGATAGGAATATGTCAGCTTTGCTGACCAGAATCACGCGCCAAGTCTCACGGACGTTCGACTTGAATATAGAAAAAAGGAACCAGAGAGATGGACGTTTGCTAAGAGGGATAACCGCTTTCGTGACGAGGCGGCTGTCACAGATCAGACAGACCGAGCATGAATGTCTCAGCCGGTCCCGGAAATGGAGTGCTTTATGGCAGAAAAGGTGTTAGAAGTAAATCAGATAAAAGCAAATATAGAAGAAAAAGAGATCCTGCACGGCGTTGATTTGAGCGTCGGCGCAGGAGAGGTACATGTCCTGATGGGACCGAACGGCGCGGGCAAGTCGACGCTCGGAAACGTCCTGATGGGAAACCCGCGATATCAGATCACGGGCGGTCAGATCTTATTTAAGGGTGAGGATATCACACATGAGTCCACGGACAAGCGTTCCAAAGCCGGTATGTTCCTGTCCTTCCAGGAGCCGCTGGAGGTACCGGGACTTTCGCTGGAAAGTTTCCTGCGGAGCGCGATGCGCCAGCAGACTGGCAAGAACTTAAAGATCTGGGAATTTCATAAACAGCTCAAAAAGGCGATGGACATTCTCCAGATGGATGAATCGTATGCACAGAGAAGCTTAAACGTGGGCTTTTCCGGTGGTGAGAAGAAAAAATCTGAGATTTTACAGCTGATGCTCTTAAATCCGAGCCTGGCAATCCTCGATGAGACAGACTCTGGTCTGGATGTTGATGCAGTCCGTCTGGTTTCTAAGGGTGTGGAAGAGTACCAGAAGAACCAGAACGGCGCGCTTCTTATTATCACGCACAGCACCCGGATTCTCGATGCACTGCATGTTGACTATACGCACATCATGGTAGATGGAAAGATCGTGGCAACCGGTGACGGCTCCCTGGTTGATAAGATCAACCAGGAAGGCTACGAATCCTTTATCCGTGAGGCGGGTGTGGCAGACGCCCGGAACTAATCGTTACTGTTCGCAGGCAGGCATTTTTGGAATCGAAAGTGCTGCCGGATAACGCGACAGTAATAACGAATCAGCACGGGTAATATGGAGGCATCAAACATGAAAGAAAAAACGTATGTAGATGACATTGATCGCAGCGTCTACGATATAAAAGACAAAGAAAATGACGCATATAAAGTAAAAGCGGGTCTGACCCCGGAGATCGTTGAGAAGATTTCTAAGGAGAAAAATGACCCGGCATGGATGCAGCAGTTCCGTCTGCAGTCCTTACAGATTTACAATTCCCTGCAGGTCCCGAACTGGGGACCGGATATCGAGGATCTGGACATGGATAACATCGTAACCTATGTCCGTCCGAAATCCAAGATGAGCGCCAAATGGTCGGAGGTTCCGAAGGACATCAAAGATACCTTTGAGCGTCTGGGAATCCCGCAGGCGGAGCAGAAATCACTGGCAGGCGTGGGCGCCCAGTATGACTCGGAGTTAGTATATCATAACGTGCGCGCGGAGGTAGCGGCGCAGGGCGTTGTCTACACCGATCTGGAGAGCGCAATGCACGGCGAATATGCGGAAATGATCCGGACACATTTTATGCATCTGGTCAAACCGCAGGAACATAAATTTGCAGCGCTGCACGGGGCGGTCTGGTCCGGCGGATCTTTTGTGTACGTGCCAAAGGGCGTGTCGGTTACGATCCCGCTCCAGTCCTATTTTCGTCTCAATGCACCGGGAGCCGGACAGTTTGAACATACTCTGATCATCGTTGATGAGGGGGCATATCTGCATTTCATCGAGGGCTGTTCTGCGCCGAAATATAACGTAGCAAACCTGCATGCGGGCTGTGTCGAGCTGTACGTCGGCAAAAATGCGAAACTCCGCTATTCGACGATCGAGAACTGGTCGAAAAATATGTACAATTTGAACACCAAGCGCGCGATTGTGGAAGAGGGCGGCACGATCGAGTGGGTATCGGGTTCCTTTGGTTCCCATGTATCGTATCTGTACCCGATGAGTATCTTAAAGGGCGATGATTCAAGAATGGAATTTACCGGCATTACTTTTGCCGGAGAAGGTCAGAACCTCGATACCGGTGCGAAGGTAGTCCACACGGGCAAACGGACGTCTTCCTATATTAATACGAAATCTATTTCCAAGGACGGCGGTATCAGTACGTTCCGAAGCAGCGTGCAGATTGGAAAACAGGCATCCGGTTCTAAGGCATCGGTTTCCTGCCAGTCCCTGATGCTGGATGATATTTCACGTTCCGATACGGTCCCGGCGATGGATATCCGGACCCGCGACGCGAACGTCGGCCATGAGGCAAAGATCGGACGGATCAGCGACGAGGCTGTTTTCTATCTGATGTCACGCGGCATCAGCGAGGAGGACGCGCGCGCAATGATCGTCAGCGGATTTGCGGATGATGTATCGAAGGAGCTGCCGCTTGAGTACGCGGTTGAGATGAACAACCTGATTCAGCTTGAGATGAAAGGCAGTATCGGATAATAGATGGTTACTGTTTGCAGCGGGGATTTTGAAATAACAGATTCTGCTGCGGGGCATGCAAGTGCATGAATGGTAACGACAGGAGGAAACAATGGGACAGAAAGAAATGACAGTAAACATTCTTCCGACCCGAACCTGGAACCGGCTGGGAATGAACGAAAGCCAGATACAGATTGAGTGGCCGGAGGAAAGTGTTTTGATAAAACCGGAGCGCCTGGCAGCAGGTGTGACCTGGGAAAAAGAAATCTCCGGAAAAGAGTGGGACGAGATTCAGACCGGCATGGGACGCGAGTACGATGCGATGGCGGCGGAATGCGGAACGGGAAGTATCTACCGGCTGACAGCGGAAGCTGCAGAATGAAAATACAGAATGGACGGTTCTCTGCGTCGATTACAAAAACGGCAGTTACCAGAACCGCCTCTGCCTGGATGCAAAGGAAAACAGCCGCTTAAACGTGCTGATCGTATTCCGCTCCGGGGAGGACGCACAGGGAACATCCTCGTTCCAGGTAAAGGTCCATGCGGAAAAGAATGCAAAGGTACAGCTTCAGGAAGTGCAGCTTCTCGGCGCCGGATATACCTGCCTGAGTGATATCGGTGCGTCCTGCGGAGAAAATGCCACATTTGAGCTTTTGAAACTGGAGCTGGGCGCAGGCAAGGTCTACGCGGGCTGCCTGACCGAGCTGGAAGGAAAAAAGAGCGCATTTGACGTGAAGATCGGCTATTACACCAGTGTAAACCAGAAGCTGGATATGAACTATACAGTACGCCACCGCGGCAAAAAGACAGAGAGTATGATGGAAGTCTCTGGCGTTTTGCAGGACGGTTCCTCCAAGCTGTTCCGCGGAACGATCGATTTCGTGCCGGGATGCGCCGGGGCAAAGGGAACTGAGCGCGAGGATGTGCTACTGCTCGGCGATGACATCGTAAATCAGACAATTCCGCTGATTCTGTGTGCGGAAGAAGATGTCGAAGGAAATCACGGCGCTTCGATGGGCGATTTGGACGATGCAACGCTGTTTTATCTGTGCTCCCGCGGACTGTCGAGAGAGGAAGCTGAGCGCATGGTAGCGCGGGCGAGAATCGACGCGCTGAATGAGCTGGTAGCAGACGAGGCAGTACAGAAGCAGGTTCAGGAGTTCATGAACCAGAAGCGATAATAAAATGAAAAAACTGTAAGTTGGCTGCGGTTTGTTTTTGCAGCAAGTATACAAACAAATATATAAGAAGGAACAGAACATGACAGATTACAAGAAAGATTTTCCCCTGCTTGCGGGTTCGGATATCGCATATCTGGACAATGCGGCGACGGCACAGCGCCCGGAGGCGGTATTAAAGGCGGTGGAAGATTTCTATACAAAGAAAAATGCCAATCCGCTCCGCGGGCTCTATGAGCTGGGAATCGAGGCGACGGAGGCATATGAAGCGGCAAGAGAGCGCGTGCGGGAATTTATCAATGCTGGAAAGACGAGCGAGGTCGTGTTTACCCGCAACAGCACCGAGAGCCTGAATTTGATCGCATACAGCTATGGTTTAACCAGTCTGAAAGCAGGCGATGAGATCTTAATCAGCATTGATAACCACCACAGCAATATCCTGCCGTGGCAGATGGTATCCAGACAGACAGGCGCGAAGCTCGTTTATCTGGAATGTCAGCCGGATGGTTCCTACCGGGATGAAGATATGGAAGCCCTGGTGACAGAAAAGACAAAGATCGCAGCGATGCCGCAGATTTCCAATGTCCTTGGCCGCAGAAATCCGGTAGAGAAACTGACGAAACTGGTGCATGAAAAAGGCGGTGTCATCGTCATCGATGCGGCACAGAGCGCCCCTCATATTCCGGTGGATGTGCAGGCACTGGATGCAGATTTTCTTGTATTTTCCGGTCACAAGCTGATGGCACCGATGGGAATCGGTGTCCTGTACGGAAAAGAGACCCTTCTGGATGCGATGCCGCCGTTCCTGACGGGCGGCGAGATGATCGATTCGGTCAGCCGGGAATCCGCAGTTTTTGCCGAACTGCCGCACAAATTCGAAGCCGGTACCGTCAATGGCGGCGGTGCGGTTGGCTTACAGGCAGCGATCGATTATCTGATGAACGTTGGATTTGACGAGGTGCGGAAGCGTGAGGAGCTGCTGACAACACGGGCAATGACGGCGATGCAGCAGATTCCGGGCGTTCATATCCAGGGAAGCGATAAGCCGGAAGAGCACAACGGAATTATCAGCTTTACCGTGGACGGTGTACATCCGCACGATATTGCGTCGATTCTGGATGCCGCAAATGTCAATGTGCGCGCAGGTCACCATTGCGCTCAGCCGCTTTTAAAACATCTGGGTGTATTTGCAACAGCGCGTGCCAGCTTTGCGTTCTACAATACGGAGGAGGACATCGACCGTTTTGTCCAGAACCTGAAAGAAATCCGGAGGAAAATGGGATATGGAGAATAGAACCTTTTACAATGAAATACTGACGGATCACAATCTGCATCCGTTACATAAAGAAAAGCTGCCGGATGCCAATCTGGTATTAGAGGGCGTCAATCCGAGCTGTGGAGATGACATCATTCTTCAGTTGAAGGTCGAAGATGGACAGGTGGTAGACGGTGCTTTTGAGGGAAGCGGCTGCGCGATCTCCCAGGCGTCCGCCGATATCATGCTGGATCTGATCATCGGAAAATCCGAAGAGGAAGCCCGCCATCTGGCGGATCTGTTCCTACGGATGATCAAGGGCGAGGCAGGCGAGAACGAGATCGAAGAACTCGAGGAAGCCGGCGCCCTGGTCGATGTTTCCCATATGCCGGCGCGTGTCAAATGCGCGGTGCTGGGATGGCATACGATGGAAGAGATGCTGGATAAGAAGAACGAGAAATAAGAGAGAAGATAAAAAGAAACGGGAGCTATTCTTTTGAGAGTGTCAGGGCGGGACGTACCATTTCCGCCCTGATGATCTATATACCAGAAATAGTCTGGAAAAGAGAAGTCAGATGTGTTAACGAAAATATATACAAAAATAGATTAGCAAAAACAAAGCGCGTATAGAGAAAGTGGCAAAAAACAAGCGGATCTAGATGCGTGTTTTTGTATAAAATATCCAAAATGTTGACAGCGTATTTACAAAAACAAACAAAGATGTTAAAATGATCATAAAAAGGATACAGATGGCGATGTACATACAGATGGCGTACAGCTGAATCCTGTGTCTGGAGGTATGAGAGATGCCGAATTTTTCATATAAAGCGCTGGGACGGGATGGAAAAGAAGTCCGGGGAGTGCTCCAGGCTGAGAGTGAAGCGGCAGCCGCTTCCAGAATCCGGGAAAACTATCCGATTCTTCTGAGCATCAGTCAGAAGAAAGAGAAGAAAAGACCTGATGACGGCAGTCTCCTGGAGATGGAGATCGGAAGCAGGCGGATCAAGACGAAGAAGCTGGCGATCCTGTGTTCGCAGTTTGCGATCACTCTTCATTCGGGCATGACCGTGGCGCGCGCGATGCGTATGCTGGCAGATCAGAATGAGGACAAGCGGATCCGGAAGATCATGGGGGCTGCGGCAGAGGAAGTAGCTGCCGGAAGTACCGTTGCGTCGGCGCTGGAAAAGTATAGCGACCGTTTTCCGCTCACGTTTATCGAGACGATCCGGGCAGGCGAGCAGTCCGGTACACTGGAACGATCCTTTGACCGGCTTCAGAAGTTTTACGAAAAGTCTTACAAGACGACGGAGAAGATCAAGGGAGCGATGACGTATCCTTTGTTCGTCGTTGCGATTGCGGTGGTTGTCCTGATTATCGTCATGGCGAAGGTTATCCCGACACTGGCAGATGTATTTACCGATCTGGGTGGTACGCTGCCGCTGATGACGCGGATGCTGATTGCGACTTCCCATTTCTTCGCGAAGTGGTGGCTGCTGATGCTGGCGGTGCTGGTGTTTTTGAAGATTGGTTCGCAGGTCTATGGCAATACGCCGCAGGGGCGGATTCAGAAAGCAAAGATCGCGTTATCCCTTCCACTTGTGGGCGTGATCAACCAGATGAACGGCGCAGCACAGTTTGCTAATACGATGTCGGTGCTTCTGGCAGCGGGTATCACGATCAACCAGGCGGTTGACACGACGGCGAAGGTCATGGACAATGCACTTCTGAGCGAGGATGTCCGCTCCATGCGCGAAGGAATCGAGCAGGGGCGCAGCCTGGTGGAATGTCTGCAGGGAAAGAAATATTTCCCGCCGACGATGGTCGATATGTGTTCCGTCGGAGAAGAAACCGGTGAACTCGGGGAGACACTGGACAATGTCGCCGATTATTACACCAACGAGGCGGATTACCGAATCCAGCGGCTTCTGGCGCTTCTGGAACCGGCGATGCTGGTGGTGCTTGCGATTTTTGCGGGTATCATTGTAGTGTCGATTTATCTGCCTATCTTTACAATGTATGATCTGATGTAAAAATTGACTGCACACATGTAAAATGTGATACGGCAGAGGCTGGATGGCGCAGAGAAAATTCTCTGTTCATTAATAAAATACTATACAATAAGGAGATTGATTTTATGAAGGGCTTAATCAAGAAAGTTCGTGAGAACAAAAAAGGTTTCACACTGGCTGAACTGCTGGTGGTTGTTGCGATCGTGGGCATCCTGGTTGCAATTTCGATTCCGGTATTTACGGCACAGCTGAGCAAGGCTAGAAAGGCTACGAATCAGGCAAACCTGAGAGCTGCGAAAGCGGCGGCAATAGCAGATTATTTGACCGAAAAATCGGATGCGACCGATGATGTTACATATAACTATGATATGACAACAGGTGGAGTTAAAGTGGTTGGAGAGAATAATGTGACTCAGGTAGCATCAGCAGAAGTTACAATTGATAGTGCGGCAAGTAATGTAAAATATACTAAAATTTCTGTTAAAATTGATCCGCAAACTAGTGGTTCTGATGCAACTCAGACATTAGATGGCGCAGAAATTACATTATATGCAGCACAATAGTATAAAAACCACATACGTGGCAAAATGGATGGGGTTTCCCATCCATTTTTGCTAAAGGCGCCCGGAGACAGAATAAGCAAATTCTGTTATAATGAATCAAAGAATTGCAAAAGACAGGAGAGAACGCGGCGATGCTGCATCAAACCACATTTTTAACAATTTACATATTAACCATAACATTTATCCTCGGCTGTGCCCTCGGCAGTTTCACAGACTGTCTGGCGGGACGGATGCTTGCGGGGGCTTCGATCCTAAAGGGGAGATCGCACTGTGATGCCTGCGGGCATGTGCTGGGCGTGCCGGATCTGGTGCCGTTGTTTTCGTGGCTGTGTCTGCGGGGCAGATGCCGTTACTGTGGGGCAAAGATCCCGGCGGAATCGTTCTGGGCGGAACTTGTTTCGGGGATCGCGTGCTGTCTGATCGTGTACCGGTTCGATGTTTCGGTGCTGGCACTGCGGGGGATACTTCTGTGGATTGTGCTTTTGTGCCTGACGCTCACGGATCTGCATGCGTGGATCATACCGGATCGCCTGCAGGTGGCAGGAGTCCTGATTTTTTTCGGAACGGCAGTCTGTCTGCCGGAAACGGGCGCACAGATATTGCGTGGTGTTCTGACGGGGGCTGGCTTGTCGGGCGGTATGCTGGCACTTTCACTTTTATTTGACCGCCTGACGGGAAAGGAAAGCCTGGGAGGCGGGGATATCAAGCTCTTTTTTGTGACGGGGCTGTACCTTCGTTCTATCTGGGAGGTATTGTTTTTTCTGATTCTCAGCTGTGTGCTTGGAATCGGATGTTCGTTGGTTTGGAGAAAGGGGAAAATCCCATTTGGACCGGCGATTGCGGCAGCTTTCTTTCTGATGCTTCTGTTTGGTGAACAACTGACAGGATGGTATAGGGGGCTGTGGCTTTTGTAAGCTGTACACGATAAAACTCTTTTAAGGGGAGTGCAGAGATGAAGAATTGTTTAGGAATTGAAATTGGACATTACCGTATCAAGATTGCATATGCGGAAAAGGGTGAACTGAAAGAGTTCATCAGCGAGCGGGTTCAGGGAATGGATCTGACCGATATGCACGTCTGTGCGGATTTGATAAAGGATTTATTGAAGGAATATGCGATCCAGTGCCGGAATGTGGTATTTGTCATCCGTCAGGAGGATGTGTATGTGCGGCGGTTTGAGATGCCGCTGATGACGGAAGAACAGCTCCGGCTGAACCTGCCGTATGAGTTTCATGACTATATCGGCGATGAGATGGACAAGTATGTTTTTGATTACGCGATGATTCAGACGAAAGAGAGGACGATGGATCTTCTTGGTGCGGCGTGCACGAAGACGCTGTCGCAGCAGTTTGAAAAGCTGGCAAAGATGGCGCGCCTGAAGCTCGTCGGCCTGGTCCCGGCGGTGCTTGGCCTGGAGCGGATTCTGGAGTATGCACAAGAGCGAAAGGATTACGCTGTTCTGGATCTGGGAACCCAGGCGCTGCGGATTCATTTCTTCCGTGAGGGGGTTTATGATATTACCCGTACCATGGAGCCGGGCTGTGAGGAGATCGAGCAGATCCGTTTGGGGGATAAGAACAAGATGCAAGAACTGGGAATTGAGGTGGAGGAAGAAAACCGCGAGGAGACCGACAAAGAAAAGATGGCGGCTGTGCTGGAGGAGCAGTACCGGACCCGCGCCGTCCAGGTCATGCGAGTTTTGAACTTTTATAGCTTCAACAATGTGAATAATACGATCGACAGCCTCTATTATTGCGGCGGAGGCGCACGATACGGGGAATTGATTGATGCGCTGAAAGAAACGCTGGATCTGCCGGTGCGGAGTGTGGCGGAGCTTCTGCCGGGGGTCTCTCTGGATGAGGAAGACGAGTGGATTGACAGCCCACAGGCATACGGTGTATTACTTGCATAAGGAGGAAGAGCGGTGGCTGATTTAAAATCAATCGCGAATATGCAGATTGGCGGTCCGAAGTATCCGAAAAAACGGCGCATCAATCTGTATCAGAAGCAGACTAAAAAAGGAAAAATAGCGGCGGAGCTGGGCGCGTTTGCCGTTTTTATGGTTTTTGTCTACGGATTTTCGAGATTTGGCGTAATGCTTCCCCTGCAGGAGGCAGACCGGGCAGAGGCGGTTTATGCGGCGACAGAGAAGGAGCTTCGTACATTGGAGAAATCCAACGAGGTGTACGGTGAGGTCCTGGCAGAGTACGCGCATTATGGAAATGGGTATCTGAATGAGGAAGAGAGTAAGCTTCCGGACCGCCGGATGATGCTGGATTCCCTGAAATCACAGATTTTCCCGCTGACGGCAGTTTCGAGTGTTTCGATCACCTCGGATCAGATGTCATTGGAAGGAACCATTCCCAATGGTACACTCTTTCCGCAGCTGGTCCGTGATGCGGAGGCGGATCCGAATGCGCGCTATGTGACCGCTTCGCTGGAGGAAACAGTGAAGAAAGATGGCGAAGAGAGAGTTCTGGCATCCTTGAAGCAGGTGGGAGTGTCAATGGCTGTATTTTTTAACGAACCAGAAGAGGGCAAAGAAGAATGAATTCGTTAGGGAAATATGTATTAACAAAAACACAGAAAATAGTGCTGCTGGTTGTAGTCTTTGCCCTGATCGCGGGCGGCTACTATGCCGGATTTTACCTGCCGGTGCAGCGGCGGATTGAGGCGGCGGACACGGCGGAGCTGGATGCCCAGATTCAGCTGGAGCAGATGAAAGCGATGCAGATCCGGCAGATGGAGGAAGAGATCGAGGAAAACAAGGCATCGAATGCGCCGATGGTTCCGGCCTACAATCATTTCAAGACAGAGACGGAGGAACTGAACCGTATTTTTGCGAATGCGTATGATTTTACTTTCCAGTATTCAGAGCCGCAGGTGGACGGAATGGAGATCCGCCGCGCGATGAATATTTTTTTTACGGCGGATTCATTTGATCACGCTGTTTCGATGCTTCATGAGGTGGTCGAAGGACCGTACCGCTGTCTGATCGAGGATCTGAGCATTCAGGATGATAAAGATCTGGAAAATGAAGAGTTAGAGGATATCCGCATCCACCCGGTGGCGGTGGCGTTCCAGCTGACTTATTTTGAGACCCGCTACGATGCGGAATCAGAAGAAGGCCTGGAGCTGGAACCGGAGGAGACGCAGGCACCGTCGGGACTGGCAAATGCGGATGTGTCGAACCTGCAGCGTTCTGACCTTGAGACAGCGGCAGAGGCGGCGCTGGGAGAATAAAGCATGAAAAAAGCAGAGAACAGTGAAAAACGCCCGGAAATCTGGAGGCAGGTTTTCATGCGTATGAAAAATCAGGATGGCGCCAGCTTGATGGCGGCGCTCCTGTTTTTTGTGTTTTGCGGGGTGGGCGCGTCGATCATTCTGGCGTCCGCTTCCGCGTCGGCTGGAAAGATCCGCCACCTGCCTAGGGAGGACCAGAAGAGGTATGCGGTGGACTCGGCGGTGGCATTTCTGCGGGATGAGCTGCAGAAGACGGAGAATATAGTCAAGATCAAGGAAGTGATCGTGCATGACAGCCGGGATGACGAGGAAGACGATGAGGATGATTTTTACTGCTACTATGTCGGCAGCCGGAAAAACACGGATAATGAGGCGACGTGGCAAAAGTTCTATGGAACGGATTCGGGTTTGTCAAGCGCAGAGAGTGCGAATAGCGCGGTTCTCGATTCACTGATCGTGGATATTTATAGAAATAATGAGTATCGGAAGCTGGCAGACGGGGAGAATGCATCGGAGGAAGAAATAGCGTACAAAGATTTTACTCTGTCAGTGAAGAAAGCCGGAACGAGCGGGAACACGATTGACCCGTTAAAGACCAGTGTACGCCTGTGGATGATGGATGATTATAAAATCAAGGCGGTTATCTCAGATACGGTAACGGCGGATGACAAGAAGGAAGAGCGGTGCGAGAAACGGCTGGAGCTGGAAGCAGCACATAGCTCCGAGAGTGAGACGGTCACAGTAGCAGGCGATGACGGAGATTCGGATGACGATGATTCCTACACGATCACGACGACGACCATCATCACGACGATCCGCTGGCAGAATGGAACAATAGAGAAGGAGCTGCTGCAGGATGATAAGTAGAATGGAATGGGCAGCTGGAAGAAAGCTGCGTGCCAATGCGGGAGAGACGCTGACAGAGGTACTGATATCGGTTCTTGTGATTGCACTGGGAATGACGCTGTTTCTGAGTGCATTTCTGGCGTCCGGCAGGATGCTGCAGCAGGGCGAAGAGCAGATGGCGGGCTATTATGACAGCCGCAATCAGCTGGAGAACAACCGGACAGCGGAACAGGCGTCGGGCAGATATGTTCTGGAGCTGGAGGCATCTGGAACCGGCGGCATGAAGAAAAGCCTGGCGTCAAATGCCTACCAGACAGGCATACAGACGAATTACCGGACGGGACAGTATCCGATCGTACTGTATGTGAGCCAGGCTGATTCGGATGCAGAAGAGGAAGAGGTAAACTTACAAGATCTGCTTTACAGATACCGATAGAGGAGACAGAGATGGGACAGGAGAGAAGTGAATGCCGCAGATGCAGAAATAGGCATTGCAGGCAGCAGAAACAGACGGCATCCAAGGGTCACTGCAAGCTCTTTTCAGTATGTCAGAAAAAACTCCGGTCAAAGAACGGTATGACGCTGACGGAGCTGCTGGCGGCGATTGTGATTCTCGGTATGATCGGCACGGTGCTTGGAGGCGGCGTGATGATGGTAAAAAATGTTTACCAGAGGATGCAGGATCAGGCAGATGCAGAGCAGGCGCTGTCGCTCACGGCGCAGCTGATGACCGATGAATTTGCCAATGCGCTGGAAGTGAAAAATTCTGCTGGGACTTCCGAAACAGGAGAAATGGTAACACCTCTTTTGCGGAGTGGAAACAGCCACCTGTGGCTGCACTTTAGTGCGACAGACTGGTCTGGCACGGGCATTGAAAAATGGTATGGGGATTATACTTACGATGATGCGTATAATAAGATACCTCTGCTGACGCAGGCGGCGATCTCGGATGAATATTATACGGCATTTGATGGCTATACCTATTCGGAGGAGACGGCGTGCTTTACGGTTCAAAATCTGGCGATCTACCGGAAAAAAGATACGATGGGAACTTCCCGGAAAGCGGTGGTAAAACCGATTAACCTGATCGTGCGTGCGGTCAACCTGGATCAGAAATAAAATTAAAAGAGGAACGAGGACAGATGGAGCAGAAGAGACAGAACAAACAGAAGAGAAGGGCGGCATTTACGCTGGCGGAATTTTTGACGGTGATTGCGATTGTCGGTATTCTTGCCAGTCTTTCTTTTGTTGCGGTGATTCGTTACCAGAGAAAGCTCCGCCGTCTGGAGATGGATCAGACAGCGAAGGAGATCTTTCTGGTGGCGCAGAATCATCTGACACTGGAAGTCTCCAATGGAACGATTCCGCGTCTGCTTCATATGGAGGCACAGGGGGAATTTTCGGACGATCAAAAGCAGGCAAAGCTGGGAATTTCGGTGGAAAATACAGCGCTGGCGGAGGAGAAAGAGGGAAATATCTACGCGGTTCTCTATGTGCCAGAAAAACAGGCAGGGCAGCCTGAATCGGAACAAGAAGAGTCTGGCGGTGAGGCAGCGCTGGTGTCTGCGAATGTGACCGAGGAGATCCGGCAGCGCCTTCTTCCGTTTGGATCGATGGATGAGACTGTCCGTGCAGACGGGAGCTATCTTATTTTCTATGATCCGGAGGCAGGACTGGTCCGCGAGGTGTGGTATTCGGATCATTATCAGTTTGTGCAGACAGATATCGGAAGCGAGGCACTTCTGGCGGCGGCATCTGATGCCGGAAAACGGGAGCGGTTTACGGGTGCTAACTCCAATTATAAGGATCAGAAGCTGCCGATCGGATATTACGCATCAGGAAATCTGGAAGTTCCGGAACTGCCGGTGGAGAAATTCGAGGCACCGACAGTGAAATTGGTGAATGATGATATTTTATATGCGGAAATCGAGGATCCGAATAAAAATGAACATTCACTGAGTCTGTTTGTAAAGGGAGAAAAGAGCGGTACAACCGGCTACATCGAGATCAATACCCCGGAAACCAGCCGTTCGGCGCGTGTGGCGAAGGTGTCCGGAACTTCGGGCGATTCGGATGGAACGTATCAGGTCATTCTGGATGACATAGCGGCGTCAGCCGGCACGGGCGGAAGTACAGGATTCAAATTTATGGATTTCAACCAGCAGGCACAGACGGATATGACATTTCAGCAGGATGAAAGAGGTTTTGCCTCCTTTATTCCGGGCGAAAATATCTTTGTGTACGCGCAGGTTTTCAACAATGAAGCGCTTTCGCAGGTTAAGACGAGCAATACAGATTCCGGCAGCAGCCTCTTTGCATCGATTGGTACGGACCGAAGCGTGGGGATCGGCAGCTTCCGCCATCTGGAAAATCTGGATGAGCGGGTTTCAGGCTGGGATCCGGATCAGCTGTACACGGGAGCGGTGACTACATCCAAAACGGTTACGGCGATGCAGAATAGCGATTTGACCTGGAAAGCGGGAGAAAACACTGCGGACGAGAGCGGTTACTGCGGACATGTGGCGAAGCTGCATACGGCATTTGGCTCGGATTTTTTGAATCAGAATGCGGAAACCATCTCGATTGCCTACCGAGTGACGGATGAAACGAATGCAGATCGGACGAACCCGACGGCACAGACATATACCACGGAGGCGGGAAGCTATCTTCCGCTTAGCCTGCCGTATCCACTGGACTATCAGGGAAATACATACCGGATTGATGGTTTGCAGGTAGGAAAAACGGCGGCAAGTTCAATCATAGCAGTAGATGGGACGGGCGGACTGTTTGGAACGGTAACGCAGGATATGAGTGTTAAAAACCTGCTGATCTGCCAGCCAGTGGTCCGGACGAAGGCGAATGCAGGCGCTTTGATCGGCGCGGTAACGCCGGGAACGGATTTCCGGGGAACTATAAAGCTGCCAACGGTGGAAATTAAAAAGGTGCAGGTGGAATATCCACAGGTGCAGGCAGAGCAGACAAGCGCTTCTGCCGGTGCGTTGATCGGCACATTTGAGGGCGGCAGCCTGACCGTCCAGGATGCGCTGGCGGAGAATCATTTCCGTGATAAGCTGGGAAGCAGCACAGAAAAAGCAACCGATCTGAAGCTGGAGGAAGAAAGCAAATACCGGATCCGCGCTTTAAATGGAACGGCGGGCGGCCTGATCGGCACGGCAAAGGGAAAAATTTCCCTGACCGACAGCGCAGCGGCACTCTATGTGGAAGGTATGTACGCCGGCGGTCTGGTCGGAACTGCTGAGAAAGCAGCAGCTGCAGCCGCCGCCAGCGGTTCCACGGGGCAGATTCAGAGCTGTTATGTCGGCGGTCATACAGCAAACAAGAAGTTTGGTACCTCCCAAAAACCAGGGAATGGGGCAAACGCCAATACAGCCTTTGAGAATCTTACCGGACGTTATAACGTAGCGGCATATACCGGCGGATTCGCAGGGGGTCTCGCCGCACAGCTTCCGGCAGACAGTCAGATAGCGAATACATATGTGTCGGCGTCGGTGTATTCGCCGACGGCTGAGGAAAAATCGGATGAAACGGAAGGTGGAAGCGGTACGGCGGCGGATGAAACAGAGGATCCGGCGATGAAAGCACCTGCGTTTGTTGCGTTCTATGATTATGCAAGTAGAACGAATGGAATACTTCCATCGGAGACGAGTGGTACGGGGACGAACAAAAAATCAGTTTATCCGGGGTGCTATGTGTGCAGTAAGGTGAATGAGAAGTATGTGCTTGCATATGACGAGGCTCTTGCAAGTCTGTTTGGTGTAAAGGATCCGAGTGCAGATAGCAGTGAGGAAGAAAATAAAGATACGGAGGAAAAGCGGAATACATATCCGTATGATCCGGAATTAAAAAAGGCAGAAATACCGATTTATCCGATGCCGACGATCCAGAAAGTAGCGGAAAAACTTGCTGCGCAGGACGCTTCAAAGGGATTTTCGTGGTTTCTGAATAACCATGTCGGGGACTGGGACAAGGGCGAGAACGAAGAGGCGCTGCATACTGGAAACAGGCTGTATATCGATTATGTCTCTCCGTCTCCGCTTGAAGAAAATCAGAGAATACATCTGATATTTTCGATTACCGGCGAATTGAGCGGTAAAACGATGTGGTATGTTCTCCAAGTCAATACGGGTGATTTGCAGGAAGATACTCTGAGAAAGGGATCGAAATTTTGCTTTGTAGATACGGAAGAGAAAGCTGCCAGTTGTGCAGAAAATGAGATAAATGGCAGTTGGAAGAGCTTTGCTGAAGAAAACAGGGTAAATCGTTTTGAAATAGGCATAACGAAAGAGAAAAAGTTGAAATTGCGTTTCTATCTGGATGATTTATCACGTGAGGGTGGAAATTTCTGTAGTCTGGGTACCTGGGGAGGTTATCAGCCGGACGATCACGGTTACATAAATGGAGAAAATGTTATCGTAAAATTGAGCGAGGATGGCTGTCCGCCGACAGAAAATGCAACGCTCTCATACAAGTTCAACAGCTGCTTTGCCGATGTAATTGAACGAAATGGTGATGGAACGGATACCTATACGGTTAAGGTCGCCAATGGACGTCATCTGCAGAATCTGAATTTCTGCGGAGAAGGCTATGGCGGTTTAAAGATCACACGGGTCATCCAGACCGATAATATTCTCTGGCAGGAGGATGATTCGATTACCTCACAGACGGAAGCGTATTGTAAAGAGGTGAAAGATGCATACGGAGAGATGATGATCTACAGTCCGGGAAATTCCAAGTATGAAGGTGGAAGTTTCTGGCCGATTAACAACCCGGATATTATCTCTTATGATGCGGAGGTGGATGAGAAAGAAAAAGCAAAACTGGGTGAATGTTATACGATTGCAGGCTTAAAGATAACTCCTGTTGCCTGGAATGGTGCGGCTTTATTTCAGAAGACGGATCATCTGACGATATCAAACTTGAATCTGAAGGATCTGGACATTTCCTGTCAGGGGCAGAATACAGCAGGGCTGGTGGCACAGGCAGGCACTTCGGCGGACAGCTATCTAACGATTAAAAATATCCATATATATGGAGAAAAATCCCGGATTTCTGGAACGCTGGCAACAGGCGCGGTGGTTGGAAGCACGAATAGTGGCAGTCTGACACTCGACCATGTAGTTGTGGATGCATCGACGCTGCAAATAAGTGGAGGAAAAACCGGAGGCTTGATCGGGGAAGCAAAAGTAAGTGATTTAGTGATGAATCACGTATATGTTTCAGGAAAAAATGCACGGATACAGGGAACCGATGCTAGCGGAGGTCTGGTCGGCTTTGCCGAGAGCTCTGGTCAGATGAAGTTGGAAAACAGCTTCTTCTCTGGGTATGTGGATACAACTGGAACCGCCGGAGGTTTGTATGGATACCTGAAAAACAACCAGAATGGCAGAACTGCCGGGAAAGAATTCAGCATTGAAAACAGTTATGTCGGCGGACGGAACCGCTCTTACGGTTATACGGAAAGTGGTGCGGAAGTGCTGTCAGATAGAAAGAATGTGTCAGGCGGCTGGTGTGCCGGAGGCCTCGTGGGGTGGATGGATGGTCCGATTTCGGTAATACAGAGTTTCAGTGCAGCGGATGCGTGTGGAACGAATACATATAATGCCATCGCAGGCGGTTTATTTGGAAAATATGATTCTGCAAAACTGGTTCTTTCGAACTGCTACACAACAGGAAGTGTGAAAGCGGCTGGAACCTCAATGTTCCTTGGACACTATATTGGTCAGTTGAACAATACCTGGTGGCAGGGCGCACAGCTGGAAGCTGGCAGTCTTTCGGTTCCGGAAGAATGCTGGTATCTGCCGAAGTTAAGCGAAGCAATCATCGGCGTACCTTATGTAGACAGCAACTCTGTAAAGGACAGCTATTTCAGTATTACCAGGACAGGTGCCGCTGACCTGTCGTCCAAAACAGGCACCAATGGCGTTGATCAGACGATCGCAATAGATGATTCTCTGCAAGGAAAAGCATATCCATATCCAATTTGGACGATCTATGAACCAACAGCTTGGCAGACTGGCACACGCCTGTATGTGGGCGACTGGGATTAGGAAATTAAGAAAAATTAGAAAACGATAGCGCTTGTTTCTATAAAAATGCTGGATGGGCAATCAGCGAAATTCTCCAATTCCCTGATGTAAATGCAGACAAAATATGGTATGATATAAGGTGCGAGATTTCGAACCGACGGAACTGTGGGAAGACGAAGCAGTTACCGAGACAGGATAATGAAACGGCAGGTGATAGGAATGAAAGAGAAAATTAACCGGCTGGCGAAGGGAATCATCGATTCGGAACAGCCGAAGATGACCTGGTCGCCTGAAAAGATAGACGAGACGCTGCGGATGAATACCCTGATGCAGAGAAATTTATGGATCGGGAGCGAAAATGGATTAAGTGTGAAGGGATTTGTGTATTCCTCGAACCTGCGGGTGCGGATTCCGGGGGATAACAATTCGTTTGGCGGACTCCGGTGCCGGATCGTATATGAAGTGGACACTTCGTTCCTGACGGCAGGCGACACGATCACGGGTTCTTTTTATCTGGTGACAAACTGCGGGGAAGAGGAGATTCCGTATGAGTTTCACGTCGAGGTGGCAGATGCCGGGAAGACTTTAGGTGATCTGAAAACGGCGGAAAATTTTCTGCACGTCGCGGAAAATGATATGGAGACGGCGCTCCGGCTTTTGGAGTACCCGGATTTTGTGGAAGTGCCGTTTATGCAGGATCTGCATGTGCGGGCACTCTATGACGGCCTGAAAGGGCACGGCAGCCGGGCAAATTTTATGGAAGAATTTCTGGTTGGACTGGGCGTGAAAAAGCCGGTCGGTCTGACGATTCCGGGCAGGGCGCGCGTATATGCCGAGCTGGCTGAGAATGCCGAGGACACGATCGAGATCCGGATGGATAACTGGGGCAGTGTGTACCTGGAGGTGACGGCAGACGGCGAGTTCCTCCATCTGCCGAAGAAGAGTGCGACGCAGGCGGATTTTGAAGATGGTCTGCTCCGTCTTCCGGTACGGATTCTGGCGGAACGGCTGCATGCCGGAAAGAATTTCGGTGCCGTCCTGATTCACACTGCCAGAGAAACCGTGCGGATCCCGATCGAGGCATCGGCTGCCGATGCGGGCGGATGCGACCGGGCACATATGTCATTCCAGAAAGAGCTTGGAAATTATCTGACTGCCCGTCTGGCGTATGAAAATGGGATCGGCGGCACGGAGGCGGTTCACCAGATGCAGCGGGAGCTGGATCTGATGAAAATGACGCACTATGACGCGGGACTGCGGCTTTTGCAGGCGGAATTATACCTTTTGACTGATCGGCGTGAGAAAGCGCAGACGATTTTAAAGGAGCTGCAGGATTCAGCGGCGCTTAAAATATCGGGCGACCGGAAGCTTAACTGCCTGTACCGTTATCTGTACGTGACGCTGACCGGCAATACCGAGCAGAAGGACACTTTGATCCGCCTGCTGCAGCAGTATGCGTCGGAGGAGACGGGCAGCAGCCTGTTTTATTATCTGATGCTTCTGCGTCTGGATGAGGAACTGCAGAAAAATCCGGTTACGGTGCTGATCAGCATGGAGCAGGAGTTTAAGGACGGCTGT
>ENA-ORSJ01001449-ORSJ01001449.1-human-gut-metagenome-genome-assembly--contig:-NODE-1449-length-19712-cov-8.981737_pt1 | contig 19712 bp, 18 predicted proteins | sample MGYA00242191_ERZ509158 | MGnify/ENA primary metagenome ERZ509158 (study PRJEB26280, sample SAMEA2338623) | human gut metagenome | biome: human gut; feature: human-associated habitat; material: faeces...
TCTTGGAACCATATAAACAACTGTACTACAATATTTTAATTTATAGAACTCCTCTTAGTTGTTTCCGAGTGAAAAAAGGCGTTTAGCTGAAACGTGGCCGTGTGGCCTCAACAAGCCACTTGCGGGCTTCGGCGTCGTGCGTGAGCAGCGGCATGAGGCGGTTGCGTACGCGGGCATGGTAGGCATCAATCCAGTGCATTTCGTCGCTGCGCAGCAGGCGGCAGTCGATGGCGGCAAAGTCGTAGGGGCAGAGGGTCAGGACTTCAAAGCCCATGAATTGGCCGCAGGCCTCTTCTTCGGGCGGCGTGACGAGCAGTACGTTCTCGATGCGCACGCCGAATTTTCCTTCGAGGTAGATGCCCGGCTCGTCGGTGACGGTCATGCCCGGCAGTAGGGGAACCTGCGTACAGGCCCGGTGGTTCTTGCGTATTTGCTGCGGCCCTTCGTGTACACAGAGGTAGCTGCCTACGCCGTGTCCTGTGCCGTGACCGAAGTCGTAGCCGTGTTGCCACATGGCGTAGCGGGCGGCCAAATCGAGGTTGAGGCCGGTGGTGCCTTGCGGGAAGCGGGCCCGTGCCAGGGCGATGTGGCCCTTGAGCACCAGCGTGTACACGCGGCGCATTTCCTCGCTTACGGGGCCCAGCGCCAGTGTGCGGGTAATGTCGGTGGTGCCGTCCTGATATTGTGCGCCCGTGTCGAGCAGCAGCAGGCCCTCGGGACGCAGCGGGGCATCGGTGGCCTGGGTCGGCTCGTAGTGGACGATGGCGCCGTGCTCCTGGTAAGCCGAGATGGTGGCAAAACTCAGACCGCGGTAAAGGGGGCTTTCGGCGCGGTAGGCCGTGAGTTGTCGGTCGACGGCCAGTTCCGTCATGCCTCCGGCGGCTACCTGGTCCTTCAGGCGGCAGAGCATGCGCACCAGAGCGGCGCCGTCGCGTGCCATGGCCCGACGGAATCCTTCCTGCTCCACTTCGTTCTTGACGGCCTTGGCCATTTGGGCCGGCGAGGGCGCTACGTAGCAGGGCAGTCCTTCGGCCTGGGCCATGAGGCAGGCATTGGCATCCGACGGTATCCACAGCCGGCCTTGCACGGAACGCAGTGTCTTTGCAACGTCGGCATAGGGGCGCACGTCAATGCGGCGCAGGTGGAGCTGCTCGGCGGCCTCGTCGTTCAGGCGGTCGGCCCGGGTAAAGAGGGTGGCTTTCTGTTCGCCTTCCAGCAGCAGGTAGGCATAGAATACGGGATTGCATTCCACGTCGCTGCCGCGCAGATTGAGCGTCCAGGCAATTTCGTCGAGTGCCGTCAGCAGCAGGGCGTTGCAGTGATGCTTGTGGGCTTCGTGCAGCAGCTGTCGTATTTTCTGTTCGGCCCCCGTCCCGGCATATTCCAGCGGCTGCACCGTAATGGGTTCGTGCGGCATGGGTGGCCGTTCGGTCCACAGGTCGGCGGCTGCGTCGGTGTCCAGTGTCAGACTGATGCCTGCCGCCTGCAGTTCGTCCTGCAGGATTCTGGCTTCGTCAATGGTCAGTGTCCGTCCGTCAGTGCCTACGCAGTCGCCCTCGTGCAGCTGGCTGATGAGCCATTGGGCCGGCGTAGGTGTGTCGGGTTCTCCCTCGCGCATCAGGCTGAAGGGCGTGCCTTCCAGTTGTTGCGTGGCGGCCAGGAAGTAGCGTGAGTCGGTCCATAGGGCCGCGTCGGTCAGGGTTACTACGGCCGTGCCTGCCGAGCCGTCGAAACCGGAAATCCATTGCCGGCACTGGAAGTGAGGCGCTACGTATTCCGAAGCGTGGTCGTCAGCCGACGAAAACAGGACGGCGGCCAGATGGTGGCTTTCCATCCATGCGCGCAGTTGGGCTACGCGCTCATTTATGGTTGTGTTCATGGTTTGAGCAAATTTGGTCATTTTGCCCTAAAGTTACAAAGATTCAGGAAAAGTAGGATATGAAAATACAAAAAAGCAAGCCTTTCGGAAAAAGAAGGCTTGCTTTTTATGTTTAGGGTAAAATGAAAAATTCAATTAGTCGTCGTTGCGGTGCAACTTCTGTACGTAAACGGCGTGTTCTTTAGCCAAACGTTTCAGTACGGAGGGCTTGTTGAACTGCTGACGGGCGCGAAGTTCTTTTACAACACCGGTTTTTTCGAATTTTCTCTTGAATTTTTTGAGGGCGCGTTCAATGTTTTCGCCTTCTTTTACTTGTACTACGATCATTTTGTTTTGTTGTTATTTTTGTTATTACTTAATATGCATACTATCAGCGAAGTGCAAAATTACAGATTATTTTTATATCCAACAAACAAAACACTTTTTTTTTGAGCGTGAACCATTCTTTTTCAGGACTTTTGCCGGTTGTGATTCTCTTTTGTCCGTTGCGGCAGTGGTACCGGCCGGGCTTTTTATCCCGCATTCTGTTCTGCATAAACGGTAGGCTGAATGTGCCGGTTAGTAATTTTTTTAATTTTTTTCTTGGCGGTTTCAATTATTATTCCTACCTTTGCACTCGCTTAACGGCAAAAAGGTTTGATTCGCTAGCTCAGCTGGTAGAGCACAACACTTTTAATGTTGGGGTCTTGGGTTCGAACCCCAAGCGAATCACCCAGGCGCAGCCATTCTTTCTTTTCTGAAAGTCGGCTGCGCTTTTTTTGTGTGTATGCCTCGGGGGCGTTGCGGCCGGAGGTGCCGCAGTCCCGGCGAGGGGGTCAGTATCCGGATTGATTGATTTTCCTCCACGATTTCTGTATGTATTCCTTGTCAAAAGTATATATCTTGCCCAGAATGCCGAACGATACGGTTTTCTTTTCGTCGGGCAGCTGGATGCGTCCGATGCTGAAGATGGCGTAGTTTCTGACTTCCAGTTGCGAATCCAGCAGTACGTCAATCAGCTGTCCGGCGGCCAGGCTGCCCAGCACGTTCCATACGGGCAGCAGTTCCTGCGGGATGATTTCGGGCGGCTCTTCGTCCAGGGTTTCGGTAATGAGGTCTCTGATGGCTGCCTGATGGGCCTTTTTGCCCGGGCAGGTGAATACCAGTGTGAGTACGACGGCTGCCGTGAGGGTGCCGATAATGATATTTCTTTTCATGTCCGTGCGTTTTTTTCTTGTGTAGGTATTTCCGGTTTTCTGCCGGTCTTTCTCGGGGGCTGTAAGGTGCGGGCGCGTCTGTCCGGTATCCCGTCTTTTGCCCACCGTTTGTATCGGTTGCAAATTTACCGTTTGCGGCTGATGTAGCCGTGTCTTTTTCCCGTTTTTTCTTTTGTTTTTTGTGCAGCGTTGCTTCCCGCAGCGGGTTCTTGCCGTTTTTTTCGGCCGGTCGGCGGGCCGTACTGAAAAAAACAGGAAAAAACACGGCCGTTTGCACTTATTTTCATAGTTTTGCACGACGTAGCTGCCGTTTCGCCTGCTTTTGGCATCCGGGCGGGGCAGCTCTTCCTTTCCGGCCCATTGCGTAAGCCGGATGTGATATTTGTGCAGATATTTATGAGTCCGGATGTTCTGGCGTCATTTACGAAACGTCTTTTTTTTTAAAAAAAAGGTCCGGCCGCCCGGTGCGGCATGATTCGGGTCAGAAAAAAATTGCAGTCGTCCTATGTCAGACTATCATCATTTTTCCGTGTTTTGCGATGGCTTTGCCACCGCCTATTTCTTTATTTTTTCCTATCTCATTCTCAAGCGCCGTTCCTCTACGCGTATTCTGCGCGTGACGGGGTGGATTTTCCTCTTCTGGGGCTTTGAGTGTCTCAAGGACATTGTGCTGGCCGGTCCGGGCTGTTATACCGAGACCATGCTCGACCATGTGCTCATGCTCGACGGATGGTCGGCCGTAACCTATCTGTGTTTTCTTTTTGAACTGACCAATCCCGGCTGGGTCACGTTCAGGCGCGTGGCGTGGCAGTGTGTGCCGTTCCTGCTCTTTACCGTGGCCTACTGCATCTGGCCCGTGCCGCCCGTCACCTGGGCCTATGTGGTTCTTCTGGCGGTCTATGGCGTGACCATGCTTTTGGTGGGCTACTGCTGGAAACGCAAGTACACGGCGTATATTTACAGCAACTATTCCAACGTGTCGAGCATGGATATTTCCTGGCTCAAGAATATCTATCTGCTGGGCTTCCTGAACATGTGGCTCTGGCTTGTGATTTCGCTGGTCAATGCGCCGCTCATTGATTGCGTTTACTATCTCTTCACGGTGGTGATGTGGCATCTCTCGCTGTACTACATTCATACCCTCCGTCCCGTGCCCGTGGCCGACGCGGTTCCCGAAGCCGGACCGGCCGATACCCCCGACCGCAACTATTTTTTCGCCGGCCGCCTTGAGGAGCTGGTGGAAAAGGAGTGCCTTTATCTCGACCCCAACCTGACGCTGGCCGCCCTGGCCGCCCGTGTGGGCACCAACCGCACCTATCTGAGCGACTACTTCTGCAACGTGCGCCATGTCATGTTCTATGACTATATCAACGGTTTGCGCATACAGAAAAAATGTGTACCCCTGATGATGCAGCATCCGGAGTACACGTTGGAGCACATTGCACAAGTAAGCGGTTTTAACTCAATGGCTACCTTTCATCGCGCCTTCAAGAAAATCATGGGGATGACTCCCGGCCGTTACCGTTCCGGCATTCAGCCTTGACCTGCGGCGCGTGCAGGTCCTGATGTAGGGTGTAAAAGTTCTTGTCGTTTTTTTGTGTTTTCTGTATTTTCTGTATGGCAAAGATAGCAAGCCGCTTTCATACCTGCCCCTCTTGCCGGTAGTCAAAATGTCGCAATGCGTCAATTTATACTCTCATTTAAACAATTCTGCCGCCTTTATGTCGTGCTACGCATAGACAGTCAGCTGCTGCGCATGTACCCTTAAAATACGGTAACCGAATTTTTTCCTGCCGTCTCTACCGAAAAAAGCACCCCTCCGGCTTGCCGTGTGTGTAATAATCCCTAACTTTGTAGTCGGTAGTCCCGCAGGGGCGGCCGTCTTTTTTTATATTCATATATACATTTCTACCATCGATGACTAACACACTTACCCGAGGCCTGCTCCTGGCGGGCGCACTGATGGGGCCGTCGGCTGCGGCGCAGGACCGTCCCAATATCATTCTGTTTCTGGTTGACGACATGGGCTGGCAGGAAACGTCGGTTCCCTTCTATCGTGAGCGCACCCCGCTCAACGACCGCTACCGCACCCCCAACATGGAGCGCATGGCGCGCATGGGTGTCAAGTTTACGCAGGCCTATGCCTGTGCCATATCCTCGCCCTCACGCTGCAGCCTGATGTCGGGCATGAATGCCGCCCGCCACCGCGTGACCAACTGGACGCTGGAGTACAACACCAAGACCGACGCGCCCAGCTCCGTCATAACCCTGCCCGACTGGAACTACAACGGCATCCAGCCGGCCGGCAAGGCCTCGGAGCGCGACCTGAAAAACAGCACCGCCATCACCTCGCTGCCCCAGCTCCTGCAGGACAACGGCTACTACACCATCCATTGCGGCAAGGCCCACTTTGCCGCCCGTGGCACGGCGGGTGAGGATCCGCTGAACTTCGGGTTCAACGTCAACATAGCCGGAGCGGCCAACGGCGCTCCCGGCAGCTATCTGGCCGAAAACGAGTATGGCACGGGCTCTTTCCACGTTTCCGGTCTGGAGCAGTATTATCAGAAGGGCACGTTCCTGACCGAGGCTCTCACGCTCGAGGCCCTCAAGGCCATCGAGGTGCCCATTGCGCGCAAGCAGCCCTTCTATCTCTACATGTCGCACTATGCCATCCATGCCCCCTATGATGCCGACAAGCGCTTTACGCCCCACTACCAGACGGCCGACGGCCAGGGCGTTTACGACTCCCTGCTCCGGGCACCGCTCAACCGCCAGGAAATCAACCACGCTGCCCTGGTGGAGGGCATGGACAAGAGTCTGGGCGACATCCTCAACTATCTGGAGCAGCACCCCGACGTGGCCCGCAACACCATCGTCCTGTTCATGTCCGACAACGGCGGACAGGGCGTCAGCGTGCGCCAGGGCCGCACCGACCGCGACCAGAACTATCCCGCCCGCGGCGGCAAGGGCTCGGCCTTCGAGGGCGGCGTACACGAGCCGATGATGGTCTACTGGCCCGGCGTGACCCGTGGCGGTACGACCAACGACAACCGTGTAATGATTGAGGACTTCTTTCCCACCATACTCGACATAGCCGGCGTGACCCGCTACCATACCGTGCAGACGGTCGACGGGCGCAGCTTTGTGGACCTGCTGAAGCATCCCCGCCGCCGTCGCGACCGCGTCACCATCTGGCATTTTCCCAACCTCTGGGGCGAGAGTCAGGACAAGGCCGAGGGCTACGGCGCCTATTCGGCCATTATGAAGGGCGACTACCATCTTATCTACACCTGGGAAACCCGCCAGCTTCGCCTCTACAATGTGCGCAAGGACATTGGCGAGGCCACCGACCTGGCCGCCAGCAAACCCAAGCTGGTGCGCCGTCTGGCACAGGAGCTGACCGACTCGCTCCAAGCCTGCCGGGCCCAGCGCCCCGTGCTCCGGTCTACCGGACAGCCCATTGCCTGGCCCGCCGAGGCTGCCCAGGCCCTGTAATCCGTATTCCCCTCGGGGAAATTCCACATCCGGCCTTCGCCTCCTCTCTGCCTGCGGGCAGGGGGGAGGTGAAGGCTTTTTTCTATGCTGGGCCGGCCATGTCCGTAGAGCGTATCCGGAAGTCTTGGTGTACCCGCAGTTCAGTTCCCCCCCCCCCCTTCGGGGCATGAAGGCAAAGAAAGTCGGCACCTTTTTCTTTTTCATCGCCGCCGAAAAATTTTTTCCTCCCACCTTTTTTCATTTTTCTCCCGCCTTTTTCCGCCGGTTTCGTACCGCTGGGGGCGTAGCGCCCTTCCGGTACCGGTCGGGAAGCCTTTTGTATCCGGCGCATTTTGTTAAAAAGCAGGATAATCTGCCCCGAAATGTTAAAATGGTTCAAGACGTGCAATCCTTGCCCCGTTGCGTTGTTTCTTTTAGTGTCCGGATGACTTTTTCGGGTCATTTCTGCCGGATTTTTTCCATTTTTGGCAGTTGGACGCTTTTTTCTTTGGGTTGTGCTTCATTAATGTTTTTAAATTATGTACCTTTGCAGCGTAATGAGAACCGTTGTAACATGCGGATAGTTAAGGGTATATGTATGATGCATGACTCTTGGAAAATTGGCGGTCGGCCTGTGATGAACATGCTGGCATGATTACGGGATGTGTCTTATTTTTTAACCCTTGTAAATAATCAGCCGGTCCTGCAAGGAGCGTTTCCCGCGTTCGGTAACGGGTGCGCGGCAGGCCAGTGGAAAAGCAAATGTTTATGCCACAGCTTACTTTGTTGTTCACTTTCTTAGTGAGTGCCGTGCTTACGGCTTTTGTGATTCCTAAAATCATCTTGATATCCTACAAGAAGAAACTTTTTGACTTTGCCGACGAACGCAAGGTCCACAAAGGCATTGTGCCCCGTTTGGGGGGCGTGGCCTTTACCCCCGTCATTACCATTACGCTGGCCCTGGTGGTTGGTCTGCTCACACTCGTCTCCCCGCCCCGCACCAGCATGTCCTACGTGGCCCACAGCGCCCATCTGGCCCTCGGCCTCTCGGCGCTGGTCATCCTCTATATGGAAGGCGTGACCGACGACCTCATCGGCGTGGGCTACAAGGCCAAGTTCCTCACCCAGCTCATCTGCGCCGTCATGATTATCTGTACCGGCGTATGGCTCAACAACCTGCACGGCCTTTTCGGCGTGTACGAGCTTTCGCCCTGGGTGGGCATGCCCCTTACCGCCGTGTTGCTGGTGTTTATCATCAACGCCGTCAACCTGATTGACGGCATCGATGGTCTGGCCTCCGGCCTCTCCATGATAGCCCTGTTCTTTCTGGGCTGCCTCTACGGTTTTTGCGGCAATTGGACCTATGCCGTCCTCTCGTTTGCCACGCTCGGCACCCTCGTGCCCTTCTTCATCTACAACGTGTTCGGACGCGCCGAGGTGGGGCGTAAAATCTTTATGGGCGATTGCGGCAGTCAGACCATCGGTCTGATTCTCGGTTTGCTGGCCGTCCGTTTCTGCGTGTACGACAGCAGCATCGGCGCTCTTGCCTTCAATCCGCTGGTAGTGGTCTTTTCGCTGCTCATGGTGCCGTGTCTCGATGTGGTGCGCGTGATGTTCGGCCGCATCCGGCGCCATCAGAATCCCTTCATGCCCGACAAGACCCACATTCACCACAAGTTCCTGGCCCTGGGCATGAGCCACCGCACGGCCATGGTCACCATCCTCTTCGTTTCCGCCTTTTTTGCCCTGCTCAACCTGGGGCTGACTTCCCTGATTAACGTCAACTTCATCCTTCTGCTCGATGTGGTGCTGTGGACGCTGATGCACATTTGGCTGTCCCATACCATCCGGAAACGGGCGGTGTGCAGTACAGGCGAAGACAACATGAAATAAAATTCGAAAAATAAAAAAACATTCAACATATCCCATTATGAAAACCGTAATGCTCGTATTCGGAACGCGTCCCGAGGCCATCAAGATGGCTCCGCTGGTCAAGGCGTTTCAGGCCGCTTCCGACAGTTTTCGGACGCTGGTTTGCGTGACCGGTCAGCATCGTGAAATGCTTGATCAGGTACTGCACATTTTTGACATTCAGCCCGATTACGATCTTAATATAATGAAGCAGGGGCAGGACCTGTATGACGTCACTTCGCGGGTGCTGCTCGGCTTGCGCGAGGTATTGAAAGAAGCCCGTCCCGACGTCGTACTGGTACACGGTGACACCACCACCAGCACGGCTGCCGCTCTGGCTGCCTTCTACGCCCAGATTCCCGTAGGCCATGTGGAGGCCGGTTTGCGCACCCACAATATCTACAGCCCGTGGCCTGAGGAGATGAACCGTCAGCTCACCGGTCGCATGGCCACTTGGCATTTTGCTCCTACGCCTCTGAGCCGTCAGAACCTGCTGGCTGAAAATGTGGCTGAGGCGCAGATTACCGTTACGGGCAATACCGTAATCGATGCCCTCTATTGGGTTGTGGATAAAATCAAACACGATGCTTCCCTCTCGCAGCAGCTTGACGCCGAGCTTCAGCGTGCGGGCTACGACGTGGAGCGACTTTCCGGCGGTCGCAAACTGGTGCTCATCACCGGTCACCGGCGCGAGAACTTCGGCGACGGTTTCATCCACATGTGTACCGCTATCAAGGACCTCACGCAGCGTTATCCGCAAGTGGACTTTGTTTATCCCATGCACCTCAACCCCAACGTGCGCAAGCCTATCCACGAAGTGTTCGGTCAGGACCTCAGCGGATTGGGCAACATGTTCTTCATTGAGCCGTTGGAGTATCTGAGTTTTGTGCATCTGATGGAGAAGAGCCACATCGTGCTGACCGACAGCGGCGGCATTCAGGAAGAAGCTCCCGGACTGGGCAAGCCCGTACTCGTGATGCGTGATACCACCGAGCGCCCCGAAGCTCTCACGGCCGGTACGGTGAAACTGGTGGGCACGGATTACGACAAGATTGTGTCGGCCGTATCTACCCTCCTCGACGACGAGGCGGCCTATGCCGCCATGAGTCATGCCGTCAATCCCTACGGCGACGGCAAGGCCTGTGGTCGGATTGTCGATACGTTAAGAGCATAAGAAATAAATTTATTAAAAAAACATCATAACATAAAGAGAATATGAAAGCATGTTTTATGGGCTTGGGCTATATCGGACTGCCTACAGCCATCATTGCCGCCAAGCACGGCGTTCAGGTAACGGGTGTGGATATTAACCCGAAGGTGGTGGAAATGACTAACCAGGGTCATTTGCACATCATTGAGCCGGGCATGGAGGAAATGCTGCAGGAAGTGGTGAAAAACGGTCAGTTGAAAGCTTCCACCACACCTGAGGTGAGCGATGCCTATTTTATGGTGGTACCCACACCCTTCAAGGGCAACCACGAACCGGACATTTCTTACGTGGAAGCAGCCACCCGCTCGGTAATCCCGTTTCTGAAGGAAGGCGATTTATACGTTATCGAGTCTACCTCACCCGTAGGTACTACCGATAAGATGAAAGACCTCATCTTCAGTGAGCGCCCCGAGTTGAAGGACAAAATCTATATTGCCTACTGCCCTGAGCGTGTGTTGCCGGGTAACGTAATCTATGAACTGGTACACAACGACCGTGTGATTGGCGGTATGAACGAGGCTTCTACCGACAAGGCCATTGCATTTTACAGCCAGTTTGTGCAGGGTACGCTCCATCGCACCAACTGCAAGACGGCCGAGATGTGCAAACTGACCGAGAATTCCAGCCGTGACGTGCAGATTGCCTTTGCCAACGAGCTTTCGCTCATTTGCGACAAGGCCGGCATCAACGTGTGGGAACTGGTCAATCTGGCCAACAAGCACCCGCGTGTGAATATCCTTCAGCCCGGTTGCGGCGTAGGCGGCCACTGCATTGCCGTTGACCCTTACTTTATTACGGCCGACTTCCCCGTAGAGAGCCAGCTGATTGCCAAGGCCCGCGAAATCAACAACTACAAGGCCTTCTGGTGTGCGGAAAAGGTAGAAAACGCCATGCTGCGCTTTGAACTGGAACACAAGCGCAAACCGTGTGTAGCCATGATGGGACTGGCCTTCAAACCCAATATCGACGACCTGCGCGAGAGTCCCGCCAAGTATATCGTAACCAAGGTGATGCAGAGTTGCAACAATGCCAACATCCTGGTGGTAGAGCCTAATGTCGAAGTGCACCACGTATTCAAACTGACGGATTACAAGGAAGCCTACGAAAAGGCTGATATCGTGGTATTCCTGACCGCACACGATCCGTTCAAGACCCTGCCTTGGCGTGACGACAAGGTGATTCTTGATTTCTGTGGAATATTTAAGAAGTAGGTAACTCCCTACTTCTTATTAAATATCTTATTTTAAATTATCAACCATTATAATATAATGGAGAAAAATCATAACGATAATACATTTAAAAGCATGGCAAAATCTTCTGGAATAGTTGCATTTGTGCAAGTATTCCAGATGTTTTTTTCTTTATTAAGAAATAAGGTCATTGCTTTATTGGTTGGTGCATCTGGTTTTGGGTTGTGGAGCCTATTACAAACTTTGTTAGAGATGTTTACCACTTTTTCTACTTTTGGATTAGATCAAGGAGGAGTACGAGAAATAGCAAAAGAGGCTAATGAAGATAAACGTGCAAAGTGCGTATTTACTTTTAGAATTACTATTTTTTGTATTTCATTATTAATGTCTTTGATTTTATGGTTTTCGGCATCTTTTATTAGTGAATCGTTTTTTCACACTTCAGAATATAGCTCCTCTATAAGGATTCTTTCGGTTATTATTATTTTTTATGGATTATCAAAGGGGGGGTATGCAATTTTAAATGGTTTTCGCTCGTTGCGTTATTTAGCTATAAGTCAAATCGCGAGTGCGATTTTGGGTTCCTTAGGTGCTATATTTATTATCTATTTTTTTGGAAGAGAGGGAATACCATATGCGTTGTCAATTGTTTATGTAACTGCGGCAATAGTAACTTTTCTTTTTGTAAGAAAACTCAATATTCGTTTACTATGTCCTCGGATAGTTGAATTTAAACAACAATTAAAGTCTCTTCTTTATTTGGGCTTTGGCTTTACCATTGGTGGAGTGGTAGCCACAATAATGACTTTTTTGTCTCGAAGTTTCCTGAATAAGTTTTATAGTTTGGATGCTGTGGGTATTTATCAAGCTTGTTGGACGGTTTCTAATTTGTATATAGGTATTATACTTACAGCTATGGGGATAGATTTCATGCCTCGATTATCAAAAGTATCAAACGATAACACAAAAATGAATGATTTGATTAATCAACAGATTCTTTTTGGAATTAGTTTGGCTACATTAGGAGGTGTTTTGGTGTTATTATTTGCTCCAATATTGTTGAAACTTCTGTATTCTTCAGAATTTGTAATAGGAGAAGATATTATTAGGTGGCAAATTTTAGGTGTAATGTTAAGGGTAGTTGCTTTTCCTTTTTCATATTCTATTATGGCAAAGGGAAAAGCTTTACAATATGCTTTTGCACAGATTTTTATATGGACAAGCGATTATATGTTGCTAATGTTGTTTTCTAATCTGTGGGGATTTAATGCATTAGGAATCAATTATAGTGTTGCCTATTTATTCTATTTTTTCTTGATTTTATATTTTTGCAAACGTAATCATGGATTTAAATTTACGGAATCTTCTCGTAAAATATTAGGAATTATGGCGTTGTTTATTTCTTTATTTTGGATATTAACGAAAATATCTGAGGGATGGTTAATGTATGTGAGCGGTTTGTTATTGTGGTCGATTATGTTGATAATAATTAATCGAATGATGGCAAAAATAATTCATATTGATTTATTTTCTTTTGTAAAACAGAGAATTCGCAAATAAATTTCTTATTCATGAAAGTTCTTATTCTTACTTTTTCCAAAGAGGACAATCGCGGGGCTAACTTACAAAGTTTTGCTTTGTCTTATGTTTTGCAGAAATTAGGTGCTAAAGTAGAGTTTTTGGATATACAATTGATACATCGATATGGGATTAAATCTATTGTTCCATTACTAAATAATTATTTCGCAGCTAGATTTAGGAAAAAACATAAATTTAAATTTACCAAGAAATACGCTTCATTGGATGATTTAAAACGTGATGTTCCCAAAGCAGATGTTTATATCGTGGGAAGTGATCAAGTTTGGAATACAGAAATTACAAAAAAAATAGATCCGAGAATTTATTTTTTTACGTTCTTGCCTTCACAATGTCGTAAATACGCTTATGCAGCAAGTTTTGGTACAAATTTTTGGCATGAAACTCCTTATGATGCAGAAATAAAGTGTGCATTGAAAAAATTTGATGGAGTTGGAGTGAGAGAGAAAAGTGGAATAAAAATATGTAAGGAATATTTTGGATTGGATGGAGCGGTACACGTTTTGGATCCAACATTATTATTGGAGGAAGCAACTGTAAGAAAACTCTTCCGTCCCTCTCAGAAGCGTGATGGAATATTTAATTATTTTCTTTATATTGACGAACAAACAAAAGAATTAACCAATAAGATTTGTGATATTCTTTCTTTACCTTTATTGGGAGTTCCATTAAATCCTTCATATAAAGAAAAAGTAAAAGCTATTTATGGGATTGAAAAATGGTTACAGAAGATACAAAGTGCTGAATTTGTAATAACGAATTCATTTCATTGTGTTGTATTTTGTATTTTATTGCGAAGACCTTTTGTAGCAGTTCCGTCCTCACCTGGAAAGTCCGAAAGAATTTGGTCCTTACTTGAGGATTTAGGACTTTCTAATAGATTTATAAATACAAAAGATAAGGTTTCTCGAAATATTTTGTCAGAATCTATTGATTATGATGATGTATTTGGTAAATTAAATTTGTTAAAAGAAAGGTCTCTCTCTTTTATAGTGAATTTGTTAAATAAAGATTAAAAATATATGATACCTAAAGTTATTCATTATTGTTGGTTCGGTCGGAATCCTTTGCCTTCTTTGGCTCAAAAATGTATTGCTTCGTGGAGAAAGTTTTTACCAGATTATGAAATTAAGGAATGGAATGAAGATAATTTTGATGTAAATATAATTCCGTATACACAAGAAGCTTATGAGGCGAGGAAATATGCGTTTGTGAGCGATTATGCTCGTTTTTGGATACTTTATCATTATGGTGGTTTGTATTTTGACACGGATGTAGAGGTAATTCGGCCAATGGATGATATTGTTGCTCGTGGCCCTTTTATGGGGTGTGAATGTAATGCTGACGATAAAAATATAGCGAGGGTTGCTCCAGGTCTTGGTTTAGGAGCAATAGCTGGCCTTGATTTATATAAGGAAATTCTTGATTTGTATGCTGGTCTGCACTTTAAAACGGCGACTGGTGATTTGAATTTAAAAACTGTGGTGCAATATACTACAGAATTATTTTGTCAGTATGGAATGAGAAATATTACGGATATTCATGAATATGCTGGAATCTGGATTTATCCTAAAGAGTATTTCGCTCCTATTGATCAAAATGGTCATGTAATAAAAATTACAAAAAAAACTGTTTCTATTCATCATTATGCTGGTTCTTGGTTGCAAGGAAAATCGTTGTTAAAGAAAAAAATGGCACGTTTTCTAGGACCACAAATTACAGTCCTTATTATAAAAGCAAAGAGATTTTTAAAAAAAATATAGTACATGGATTTTGCGATTTTTTTTGTAGGTTTATTTTGTCTTTTATTTAGGAAATATTCTTATGCAATAGCAATTATAATATTTCTTGCCTCAACATATTTTCAACTGCCTTTAGATCCTAAGTATCAGAATTTCCTTTTTGCCCATAATACATCTGATTTAGGTATTTTATTATATATTTGTTTCTTTGCAACTATAGCTTTAAAATATGGGGTAACATTTAGTCACCCTATAATAAAATACGTACATTATTTTTATGTTTTTTTGGCGTGTAGTGCCTTATATGATATTTTTTCGGGAGTCGCTATTTTAGATGTTATAACTTACTTAAAGAATTGGATATTTCTTTCAGTTGTTTATATTTCTCCATATATAAATGATCTATATAAGACAAAAGGATTTCGTATTATTTATAATTTATGTTTGTTATGTTGTCTTCTTATACTTATACAACGTTTTTCTGGTATTGAATTTTTTTCAATGAGAGTATTAGAAGGAAGAGGGATAAAACCGCCAAGTTATAGCATTTATTGTGCAGCTTTATGCTTGATTAATGTATGGAACGATAACAAATTAAGACGCTGTATTCATTTGATAATATTTATTCTTCCTGTTATCTTAAATTTGAAAATGACTTATGCAGTTTCAATTTTTGCTATTTATATTGTTTATTTGATGTCAAGTTCATTAATATCTAAAATGAAAAGAGTGGTAATAGGAGGCGTCTTTTTATTGTCTGCAATGGTTGTGCTGGTCGTGAATGACTCTTTTCAAGAACGTTTTTTTTCGACAGCATCAGAAATTAATACCATTTCAAATGATGAAGTCTCTGGTAACTTTTCATATAGATTATTGCATTCTTATGAACGTTGTATTTATATATTAAAAGAACCAATAACTTTTATACGTGGTATAGGTTTTATTTCTGAAGAAAACTTCAATAAATCGATTTTCGAATTGGGAGTATGGAATTCAAAAAAAGATGATGTGGCACAATTGGACACAGGAGATATAGCTTGGTCTATATTTTTTGTACGTTTAGGATTTATAGGACTTTTTTTCTATTTATTAATGTATTTCAAGTTAATGAATTCTTTTAAACCGTATATGAATGTTTCAAAATGGGCATCATATTTTTTTTCAGTGATGTTAATCTTTATTTGTTTTACATCGTTTGGTAATACGATTATTACGACAGGAGATTTTTTTATTCTTCCTTTCTTGTTTTCTAGAATGCAAAAGGTAGGATGAGATTAATGATATTGTAATTATATCATGGACAGGCATCTTTTATTTATCATTATAAGAAATGAATACAGAACTATATAATTCTATTCTCATTTTAGGTTGCGATTTTAAGCATCCGAAAGGTGGTGTGGCTCAAGTGATTAATACTTATTCATCTTTTTTCCCTTCATTTCGTTTTATATGCACGACGAAAAGTATGAGCCAACTGGGAAAAATGTTTCAATTGGTGTATGCGATTATTAAATTCACCTATTTGTGTATGTTTGATAAGCGAATTCAAATTATACATATTCATGGTGCATCTTATCATAGTTTTTTTCGGAAACGCATATTTATTTTTATAGGTCATGCATTTAAGAAGAAAATTATTTATCATGTTCATGGTGGTGAGTTTCATATTTTTTCTGCAGCTCATAAAAAAGTAGTTGCTGCTACATTGAAAAAAGTAGATTGTATCATTACACTTTCTCAATATTGGAAAGATTTTTTTGAAAAAGAGTTTCAGCATCCCAATGTGAAAATATTGCCTAATGTTATTCCAGATAGGGTATATAATGAGCGAAATATAAAGTTACCTTTACATGCTTTGTTTTTGGGTACTTTAGGAGAAAAAAAAGGTATTTATGATTTGTTGCAAGTTTTGGCTATGCATAAAGATGAGTTCGCTGGTAAACTTATCCTGCATGTGGGGGGTAATGGAGAAACAGATAAAGTACAGCATTATATAGAGTTTGAGGGAATTCAGCATATTGCGAGGTTTGAAGGTTGGGTAAGTGGGGAAAAGAAGACAAAACTACTCACACAATGTCATTTTTATATATTGCCATCCTATGCAGAAGGATTGCCTATTTCCATATTGGAAGCCATGTCTTATCAGATGCCCATACTAGCAACTCCAGTTGGTGGAATTCCAGAAGTAGTAAAAGATGGTATCAATGGCTTCTTGGACGAGCCAGGTAATCATGAAGGGCTTTATCAACATATTCATTTTCTTTTGAACCATCCCTCTTTAATAAAAAAAATGGGGGATCAATCATATGAAATGGCTAAGCCTTATTTTGCAGAAGAGATAAAAAAACAATTGGAAAAAATTTATTTAGAATTATTACATTAAAATTCGAATGCAATGAAAAGTTTTCCTGATTATATAAAGAATGAATTGCCTAAATGGCCTACTTGGTTGAATAATATTTTACTACATTGTAATTTCTTTAAAGGGGCAGTTTATGGTAGAGGCTATGCCCAAATGGAAAAAGAGATTGCCAATATTGATCCAGAAAAGAAATTATTAGAAATGGTAAATTTTGCTATTAGACATGTAAAGTACTATCGAGATCATTATGGTAATTTATCTATTAATAGCATTAAAGAATTTGAAGAGAAAATTGGTTTTATTGATAAGGATGAGGTGATGGCTCATTGGAGTGATTTCCTAGTTGATAATATAGATTGGTCTAAATGTGTAACTGGTACAACAGGTGGTACTAGTGGTAAGCCACTTAAACTTGTTCTTCCTAAAAACAGATATATTCATTCTCTAGCTTTTTGGCATAAGCAATTGAAGTGGTTTGGATGGAATTATGATGCACGGGCTGTTATACGGAATCATAAATTGGATGCTAATCGCAAATATATTATTAATCCCATAACCAAAGAATTTATTTTTGACGCTTTTCGGATGTCGCCCCAATACGCTAAGGAGGTTTGGCGTGTCATGTATAGAAACAAAATTAAATTTCTTCACGCTTATCCATCTGCGGCGTTCCAATTCTTGAAATTTTGTTATAAACAAGATCTTAACTTAAACTTCTTAAAGGTATGTATTTTGACGTCAGAAGGAATTACTCCTGAGCAACGTCAATTTATACAAGGCACTTTGGGATTGAAGATTTGTGCTTCATACGGACATAGTGAAAAACTTATACAAGCTGTAAGCGCACCTGATCGGGATTCCCTTATTGTAGAAGAAGGATACGGATATTGCGAAATAATAGACAAAGATGGGCATGTCATACGTGAAGAAGGCGCTAATGGAGAATTGGTCGGTACTACTTTTTTTAATCGATATATGCCACTTATCCGTTATCGTACGGGGGATTATGCTGAATATATTCGACCAAAGGATAATCATTATGCTCCTAGCAGGGAATTGAAAGAAGTGAAAGGAAGAAGGGATAAGAATATAATTTTTAAGGGAGACGGAAGTACTACATCAATTACTGCTTTAAATATGCATTCTGACCTTTACGAAAAGATAGATGGCTTACAATTTATTCAAAAGAAAAAAGGTGAGCTTATTGTGTTGATTATAAAGGGGGAGAATTTTGATGAAGAAACGGCGAGAGATTTTAGCCTCTTTTATCAAAAGGTATTGGGCGAAACTACTAAAATAAGAATCCAGTATGTCGAAAAACTTATTTTTCAGCCTAATGGGAAATTCCTTCCATTAATTAGTTATGTAAATTGATATTTTATAAAATAGAGATGAAATTGTCTAGATTAAAAAAAATTAATATTTCTGCATTTACAACATTTTCCAATGCCATTATGCAGATGGAAACCTTTCACTTAATCATGTCTATATGGGGAAAGGATGTATTATCTTTGGAGGTATAACTATAGGTGATAATGTGACTCTTTGGTGCAAGTTCTGTCGTCAATAAGCCTGTTCCTGATAATGCGATTGTTGTTGGCGTTCCAGTAAAAATATTGAGATATAAAGAATAAATGTAAACATGATTCTTGTATCATAAAATAGTTGAAGTATGAATATAGAAATAAAATCTTTAATATTATTAAAGGACTATTGTGAAAAGGAGCATTTTAAGGGATGGGATCCGTATGACGGATTGAATTCAAAGCTTTTTCAGGCTCTTCCTTTTTTGAAACATTCGGCTATTTGTAGATTGATTGTCATTCAAGGTTTTAAAAGATGTCCAATTAATCTTCGACGATTGGCTTTTGTGCCTAAGGAATATAATGCGAAAGGCATAGGATTGTTCTTACAAGGATATTGTAACTTATGGAAAATAGTAAAGGCTTGTCCTGAATATGAAAAATTATTGGGAACAAGTGACACTTTACTTGTTCAAATTCATAATTTGGCAGATTTGTTGCTTACATTGCGAAGTAAAGGATATAGTGGAGCTTGTTGGGGGTATAACTTTGATTGGCAGGCCCGACGTTTGTTCTTATTTCCTAAATATACGCCAACGGTGGTAGCTACGAATTTTTGTGCTACGGCTTTGATGGATGCTTACGAAGTTACTCAAGAAAAGCGTTATCTGGAAGTGGCTTTGTCTGCTGCAAATTTTGTGATGAAAGATTTGCACAGAGCATCATACAATGACGGTTTTTTATTTTCATACAGTCCGTTGAAAGGAAATGACACCGTTTTTAATGCATCACTGTTAGGGAGTAAATTGTTGAGCTATTGTTATCACTATACCGGTAATGAGGCTTATAAGGAGGCGGCTTGTGCTTCGGTAAGGGCATGTTGTAATGGACAGCAGCGTGACGGATCGTGGGTGTATGGTATGTTGCCGGTACAATCATGGATAGATAGTTTTCATACAGGATATAATCTGGACGGCCTGATTGCTTATGAGGAACAAACCGGTGATAAGAGTTTTCATCAATATATAGAGAGAGGATTTGATTTTTATATTCGGAACTTTTTTAAGGAAGATGGGTCTCCTAAATATTACCACAATAAACAATATCCTATTGACATACATTGTCCCGGACAACTTTTTGTCACTTTGTTCCGCTTACATCGGTTTGGTGAGCATGAGGATTTGGCGAAGAAGGTCTTGCAATGGACGATAAGCCATATGCAGGATAGAAAGGGATATTTTTATTATCAACTGAAAGAGGGCATTAGTTCGAAAATTCCTTATATGCGATGGAGCAATGCATTTATGTTTAATGCTTTAAGCTATTATGTATCTTCGCAGATTGAGAATCTAATCTTACATAAAAATAATAATTAATTTATAACGGAAATAAGTATATGAATAATTCGGCTCTATATAATATGTTAAAAATATTTTTCACATTAGGAACATGTGGGGATTTTAGAACAATTCGATATTTTGCAAAAAAATACAAGTTTTTTGTTCCTTTGTATAAATTGTATACTATTTTCCATGGAGCATGCATACCTCTTTGTAATGATATTGCAGATTCTGTTAATTAGGGACTGTCGTAAAAAGAATAAAACTTTATAATGAATTGATTGCCAAT
>ENA-ORSJ01001453-ORSJ01001453.1-human-gut-metagenome-genome-assembly--contig:-NODE-1453-length-19668-cov-3.843063_pt1 | contig 19668 bp, 20 predicted proteins | sample MGYA00242191_ERZ509158 | MGnify/ENA primary metagenome ERZ509158 (study PRJEB26280, sample SAMEA2338623) | human gut metagenome | biome: human gut; feature: human-associated habitat; material: faeces...
CAGCCGCAACTGGCGTGGTAAGTTTTCGGATGCCGTTCAGGAAAAGATTGATTCCACACTGCGGCTGATGGGTGTGGCGGATTTGCGCAAGCGTGTGATTGGAAGCCTGTCGGGTGGACAGTTGCAGCGCACTCTTTTAGGACGTGCCGTGATTTCCGACCCTGACATAGTGGTGCTCGACGAGCCGCTGTCGTATGTCGACCATAATTTCATCGAACAGATTTATAAAATTGTAGAAGACATATCGCATCATGCAACTTTGATACTCGTTTCGCACGAGATGACGGTAATATCCGAGATGGCAAACCGCCATTGGATTGTCGACCACACCCTCCACGAGTGCCACGCCTCGCATCACTACCTCAAGACCGAATGCGATTGATTATTTGATTGTTTTTCTGTTCTCAAACTTCGCAACTTTGAAAACAGCAGGAAGATGGTGACGATAGCACCCATGCAGTTGGTGTATATCTGCCGGAGGCAGAATATATACGGACAGGTGTGGGGCTATTGTTTTATTCCTGCTGTGGTAGCGAAGACCCGAGAACAGAATAGAACGAAATACAATCCCCACGCCTTTTTTATGCCCATTTATTAACGTTCTGTCCGGGGGATTGGCAGGCGTCAAAAACAAAATGCCTATGGCAGACGAAACAGACAGACCCAATGTCAGAGACTCGGATGAATTCGAAGTCCTGAGAAACCTTTATGCTTCTTACCGTTTCGAGATTGACAATCTTTGGAAACGTTCGTCCATTCTTTCCGTGTTTGTCGGCTTGTTCTTCGTTGGTTACGGCCAGCTTGCACTGCGTATGCTCGACAATCTTGGCAACGAGGAAAAGTTGGCTGACTCGGCTATCTGTAATGCGCTGATTTGCGGAATTGCATTCGTGGCCATCGTCTTTTCCGTAATCTGGATAATGACGGCAAAGGCCTCGAAAGGATGGCAGGAAGTGTATCAGCACAAAATTGAAGAGTATGAGGACAATTTATTGAAAACTGACTGGCCATATAAATTGGCCAATAACACTGGCGGTAAAGAATTTTTTGACTGCCTCTTGTCAACGATGCCGGGACGGTTTTCCGTGTCACGGATTAACACTCTAATCGGGATAGTGCTGTTTTGGATATGGCTATCCATACTGGTGGTTCATCTTTTCTTTGTACGGATAATCGCTTGTGACGAAAATGTCTTCTATCATCTTCCTGTTGCAGCAAACAAATAACCTTTCTGGGCAGCTTGTTTACAGCGGAACGGAAACCACAGTCGGCGGTCTCGCCCGCGGCATCTACATCATCCGTGTAGCCGGGCAAACTTTCAAAATAGCGTTGTAGTGCCGCTTCGCAGCAGGTTATATGATTACGAGGTTATGGGTTCCGCCCATAGCCCCGTTGCTTTTTGTTTGGAACTGGAGCGCAGTGTCCGTATGGCTCATAATGACATCTGCGAGCAATGATGGAGTGCGAAGGTGAGGCTTTGCGTGTATGGCAGAATCCTATTCAGGCTTTTTGCGCCGGAAAGGCGCGGCAAGCGCGGGGTCGGCACCGAGCTTCACAGCCTCCTCGGCAAACCCGGCGGCATCGTCGTAGCGGTACTGCATTTCCGCCAGCTTGGCTTTCAGCAAATAGATGTCGGGGTCGGAGGGCGCCAGTTTCTGCGCTTCCTGAATGTCGGCTTCCGCCTCCGTGAATTTCCCCAATTCAAGATAACATTCAGCCCTGCCCATATAATTCGACTGCCTGTCCTCCTTTTCGATAATCTCCGTATATAGCCTTTCCGCGCTCTCGTAATCGTTTTTCACCTTATACAGCACGGCGAAACCCCTCTTTGCGTCCAGTGAATTCTTGTCAATGGAAAGGGCCTCCTTAAAATCGCCTTCGGCAATGTCGAAAAGTCCGTAGCCAAGAGCTATCATACCGTGATAGTAACGTGAATCCACATCCTTTTTATCAAGAGCCTTTATCCTCGCATAATCCGAATAGGCGCGTTCCGTGCTGTCCATTTCGAGCAGGAGAGCCGCCCGGTTATGGAGTATAGCGACAGCATTCGGGGTAATCGACAAGGCGTTGTCGTAGTCCTTCAAGGCATCGGCAAGCCGCCCCATATTGCGGTGTACCGTCCCAAGGTTCGACAGCAACAGGTAATTATTCGGGTTGGCCGGCTCTTTCTCCAACGCCCTTTTCAGCATCTCCTCCGCCCTGCCCCAATTGCGCTCCTCCGTATAGCGGTCGACCGAATCGGCATAATTCTCATACGTCTGCGCCAACAGCAGTCCGCAACCGGAAAGACACAATATAAGAGCAACTATAAAACGCTTCATAATCTCAATTTTGATGCAAATCTACGCTGTTTTCCACGGATTATTCCGTTTTCATTAAAATTTTACTATTTTTGTAATTCACTAACAAAAACGAAATCAATATGTTGTTTCTACAAAGCACCGGAGCGGCAGCCGAAGATTCTGCCGCTGAAGTACAAAAAGAAGTTTCGGCTATCAGCTCTTGGGCAGAAAGTTTTTCAGGGATGCCAATCGACAAAATCATAGAAAAACTCACGACCGAAGCCGTAGACTTTGTATTGAAATTGCTGGTTGCCGCCATCGTATTCTATGTCGGCAAGCTGATTATCAACCGCATACACAAAAGCATCAAAAACCTGATGATACGCCGTCAGGTCGACCGCTCGCTGTCGATATTCATCCTCAGCGCGCTTAAAGTCACTTTGCTTTTCATCCTGATAATAATTGTAATCTCGATACTCGGCATCGAGACAAGCTCGTTTATCGCCCTGTTCGCCTCCGCCGGTGTCGCCATCGGCATGGCATTGAGCGGCACATTGCAGAATTTCGCCGGAGGAGTGTTAATTCTGCTGCTCAAACCATACAAAGTGGGTGATTTCATCGAAGTGCAGGGATTCACCGGCACCGTGAAGGAGATACAGATATTCAACACCATACTCAACACCGTCGACAATAAATCAATATTCATCCCCAACGGCGGTCTCTCGACCGGAAGCATCAAGAACTACAGCAAGGAAGACTACCGGCGTGTGGACTGGACTGTAAACATCGCATACGGCAACGACTACGATGTGGCAAAAAACGCCATCGCGGCAATTTTATCCTCGGACAACCGCATCGTGAAACAATATATCGAAGACGACCGTGAGGAAAGGAAAAACGCAAAACAAACCGAAACCGGCACTGCCGACGTTCCCAACGAGGAAGAACCGGAAAAGAAAGGATTAGGCCGGCTGTTCCATCACAAAAAGAAACTGTCCGCACACCTGCAAGCTCTAAGCAAAGAAGAGGCGACTACTATTCTGCCAGCTGCGAAAGCAGACCGCTCGCCGTTCATCGCGCTCGGAGCATTGTCGAGCAGCAGCGTTGACATAATAGTCCGCGCATGGGTACCGGCATCGGAATATTGGAATGTGCTCTACGACATAAACGAGCGCATCTACAAAGAACTGCCGAAAGCCGGAATCGACTTCCCGTTCCCGCAGCTCGATGTCCATCTGTCGAAATAACAACCTTATCAGAAAAACAAGAATGGCCTGCGGTTTTGACACAGGCCATTCTTGTTGTATAACCCCTAAATTTCTATTTCGCAGGTGAGAAGCCTTGACTGCGGAGATAGTCGAGAATGCGGTAGGACAATGCCTCACGGTAATAGTCGAGTATGTGTCCGCACCAATCGTTATCGGTCTTTGTGCCGGAACGTGTGCGGTTGTATTCCGTAATCTCGGCATCGTAGCCTTTCAGCAACTCCAAAAGCTGCGAATCTGCCGTATATGCGTTTTTATGGATGAATGCGCCAACCGGCTGCTTAGGCTTCAAATCGGGCATCTCGCGCGGCACACCTATGGCCAAACCGCACACCACGAACACCCCTTCGGGCAGTTTCAGCAATTCAGCCATCTTGAAAGGGTCGGCAGTACGCGCATAACCGATGCAGCAGCAACCAAGCCCCTTCGAAGTTGCGGCCACCAAGGCGTTTTCCATAGCCAACGCGGCATCGATGACACCGACAATCACACCGTCCATCGTGTTCTGGAATTCAGGAATATCAATGCCTTTCTCCTTGGCAAGAATCCAAATCTTATGGAAATCCGCACAGAACACCATGAAATGGTTGCACGTCTTTATCTGCTTCTGATTGGTTATTGCATACAATTCTTCTTTCAATTGCTGGTCGTCGATGTCGATTACCGAGAATTGCTGTCCGTTGTAGCTTGTCGGAGTATTGCGTATCGCCTCATAGATGAAAGAAAGAGTATCTTCCGGGATACTCTCCCTTTCATAACGGCGAATGCTCCTTCTCTCCAATAAAACTTGTTCTATAGTCTTCATAAATTATCGTGTTTTATATAAAAAACACCTGACAAGATTTTTTGTTCTATTATAGCGGAGTACAACCGATGCCCGGCTTGTCGGTAAGCGTCACCTTGCCGTCGACAATCTTCATTCCGTCGAAGCAATCGTTCGAAATAAGCAAGTTGCCGTCCAAATCCGCCCAATCGACCATCGGTGCCAGTTGCGCCGCGGCGCTGATGGCGCACGAAGTCTCCGTCATACAACCAAGCATCACACGCATACCGAAACCGCGTGCAAGGACAGCCATTTTATATGCCTCGTGCATACCGGTACTCTTCATCAATTTTATATTGATTCCGTCGTAAGCCTCACGAGCGCGGGCAACATCCGACAATCTTTGCAAAAATTCGTCGGCTATCAGCGGAAGCGGGCTGCGTTCACGAAGCCACAAAGTCTCATCAACCATCTCTTTTGGGAAAGGCTGCTCCACGAACAGGCAGTTACGTTCCGCAAGCCATTCGCACATTTCCAAAGCCTTTTCCTTATTAGTCCACCCCTGATTGGCATCGACACAAATAGGACGGTCGGTCTTAGAACGGATTATCTCGACAAGCTCCTTGTCGTTATCAAGACCCATCTTCACTTTCAGCACCTTATACGGAGCCGCCTCATCGACCTTTTGGCGCACCACTTCCGCGGTATCTATACCGATAGTGAACGATGTGTTAGGAGCTTTTTCCGGAGAAAGTCCCCAAATCTTATACCACGGTTGCCCCATAATCTTGCCGAGCAAGTCGTGCAACGCAATGTCAATCGAAGCCTTTGCCGCACGGTTGTCGGGGGCGATATTATCGACATACTCCAATATCTCCTCCATACGGAAAGGGTCACTGAACTGCGACAAATCGACCTTGCTCAAGAACTCGCATACCGACTTGATGGATTCACCCAAATACGGAGGCATCGAGGCCTCACCATAACCGATTATTCCGTCATACTCCAACTGCACCAGCACGTCAGGAGTGGTAGTACGGCTGCTTTTCGCCAAATTGAAAGCGTGACGCAACGTCAGTTCGTATGGCTTGTACGACAAATTAAGCCGTCCGCCGCGCGAAGTTTTTTTTTTTAGCCATACCGGCAGCGGAAATAGAAATAGGACTTGACACTGCTATTAAACCAAGAGCTGTTCCTTTTAAAAATTTACGACGATCCATATATCTTGAATTTTATATTTTTATTTATTGAAATACCATTCGTGATTCCTCACCGCTACAATTCCTTTCGTGCCGACTTCACCTTTAATCCTTGACATCGACAGAAAATTATAATCAAGGAAATCGGATGCCGACTTGTCCATGCTGTTGATTTTCACGCGTCCGGAACTATGAATATATTTTCCGTTGCCGATATACATCGCCACGTGGGTCACCTTTCCCGACTTTGTCCCGATGAAAATCAAGTCGCCCGGCTCAGCCTCTGTCCTCCACTTCTTAGGGTCGATTTTCTTACCGGTAAGAGCCTGTTGCGAAGCGTCGCGCTGCAAGATTATTCCATTCGAGAAATAAGCCGTCCTCACAAATCCGGAACAGTCAGCCATCTTTGCCGACATACCGCCCCACAGATACGGAGTGCCCATCATACGGCGCGCGCTTCTCTCGATTGTAGGCATATCGAAATTCTGCTTAGCCCATTCCGAGAATTCCTTAACATCCGTTTTCTTCACATACCCTGTCCTTCCGTCAGGCAACGACACCTGCACAAAACCGGCTGTTTCACCCTTATATTCAAGGATGTTGCCCAAAAGCAAATCGGAAACGGCAGCGTCGATATTCTCCTCAGGTTTTTCGTATGCCATCGACAGATTGGCAGTAACCACCACCCTTCTCGCCTTTTTCCATGCAGCGAATCCATCGGCAGAAAGGAACTGCAATGAGCTGTCGGTCACGTATGCAATATAGCCGTCGGGAGTCTGCACCCTCGACATTCCACCGTCACATTCAAGAACTTTCACCGGCGTGCCCATTATAGCCTGCGACACCAATTCCGCCCCGCTCCTCGGCTCGCCGCGCAGACAAGCCACGGAAATAGTGACCAAAGCCCACGGTTTTTCCACCGTAGCATCGGGCAACAATGTTATGGAGTCCTTATAAGCTATATTAACAGCTTTCAATCCTCTCAACAAAGCATCCTTGGCATCCGGATTATCGGTCTTTCCACGAAGAACCACACTGTTACCGCTCTGCTTGTCGGCAGTAACCGACCATACGGCCACCCTCGTGTCGGGTGCATACTGTTGCTTTACATCCTTAATAACATCATCAGCCACAATACGGCTGTATATAGGCATGCTGAGCGACATCATCAAAACCGCGATAATACTTTTTTTTGCAAACATAATTGTGTAAGGTTTTATTTTATTTCTTCTATGCTTATTAATTCAAATTCAGGTGTCCAATCACGATAATAGAACAGATTTCCGCCGTCATATTCCATCTCGCCCAACTGGAAATCCACCGTCTCGCTACGCACAAACTTCTTTTCGGGCGACAACTTCCCGCCCACGCCTTTATTGGAAGCAAAACGGTAGATGTCGATGCCTGTCTTATAGAAATTGCGCACGGCCTTGTCCTTTGCCACCTCAAGGATGCCGAACGACATATCGGCCGGAACCCATCCTATACCTTCATAATAGGCTTCCGCCCAATCGTGCATCCCTTCCTTTCCGGGATGAAGCATCCATCCGCTTTCCCAACGCGCCGGTATGCCCAACGCGCGGAGAAGGGTTATATATAGCGACGAAACCTGCCCGCAATCGCCATATCCGCGGTCGAGCACATAGCGGGCAAGATTGCCTATCGTGCTGTACTCCCTCGCTCCCGCCCATGGGAAATAAGCGTCAATCCAATCATATACAAGCGACGCCTGACGCAACGGGTCAGTCTCGTTGCCCACGATTTTCCGGGCCAAAGCCCTCATCTCATCGTCAATTATAAATTGCGGCAACTCAGTGGAAGTGTATTTCTTGTAAATCTCCGACTGAACATCATACGGCTTCCTGTTCTTCATAATATATTCAGGAGAAACGTATTTCGACGTAACGTCATACGACAATTCGTATTCAAAAACCGTGGGTTTGCCATCTGCCGCGGGCTTTTCCATATAGACAGTGTTGTGCAGGCTGTTCTGCGAATAAGTCACCTTATCCGACGATGACAACAAGCGTATGTTTGTCTGTCGGCCGTTCTCAACCGGGAACGGCCCCCATGCGCGCACCTTCTCGCCGGCCGGCACCACTCCGTCGTTGAGCGTCATCGTAATCCTAACCTTCACCCTGTATTTCCTCTCCTTGCCGCTTTCCGCATCGGTAATCGCGTTTTTTGCATATTCAGCGTATTCCGCATCCGACTGGATTTGCTCGGCACGCCTGTCGGCAGCCAATTCCGGCACAAGACGGTCAAGATTGGAAACCGTCTTGCGGAACATATATTCCTTGCCGTCGATTATTTTGGTCTCGATATATTTTTTCTTTATCCACTCCTCTATTTGCCCGGTAGTGGCAAACGGAAACTTATCCTGTATGGCCTTAACGCCATCCGCATACGGAATGCGGAAATCCGACCTGATGCGGTCCATAATCTCATTAAGCGAGTCTTTCTCGAAACAAGTCGCTTCCGTACTGGATTTCAACACCTCCGACGCCGCTGCAAACTCGCCGCAAGACATCATAGTCCTCACTTGTTCCGGCACTTCCGCGAAACTATTGAAAGCGGGAATCAGTCCTAATAAAAAAATAAAACGGTTCATATACGATATACAAAAATGATGTATTGGAAATTTGAAAACAAAAATAATGATAATTTGTCTACATTGCCAACTTCCACCGCATAAATTATAAAAATTTATTACATTTGCCCCTCAAAAACCTGAATAGAATTTATGAACATCCCTAATATACGGCTGATTTCACAACAACTGACAAACCCGCAGTTCTCCGATGTCCACGAGCTCGTTGCATGGATGGGGATGCTGCAGGCGCAAGACTACAAAATGATGCGCTGGGCAATAGGCATACGGCTCAAAAACCCAACGATGGAAAAATTCAGAAAAGCATACAGCACCGGAGCTGTCATAAGGACGCACTTGTTCCGCTGCACGTGGCAACTCATAGCGGCGGAAGACGTGCATTGGATGCTTAAATTGTGCAGCGAAAAAAAACAAGCGGGCAATCAACGGATATACAGCATACCGCGGACACACGATAAGCGAAAAAGAATACGGACATACAAACGAGCTTATCTATCGAACCCTTTCGGGACATAAATCAATGAAAAAAGACGAGCTTTCCGCCCGGCTTGTCGGGCTCGGGCTTCCCGACGACAACCACACGCTGTCAATCTATCTGAGAAGAGCCGAACAAGACGGCATAATTTGCAGCGGAGATTTCGACGAACGGCAAAACACATACGCGCTAATGGGCGAGCGTGTTCCAATGCCTAACAGACTCAGCAAAGAAGAATCTTTGGCCATTCTCGCGAGAAAATATTTACGCAGCCATTCACCGGCAACTTTGGAAGACTTCGCATGGTGGACAAACCTGAGCATGAAAGAATGCCGCGAAGCAATAGAGTCCATACGGAAAGAAATATTTGAGGAAAATTATGATAACTCCACCTATTATATTCATCAAGACTGCAATACAAGCAGAAAATGCCGGAACCTGATATTGCTGCTGCCCGCCTACGACGAGTATCTGCTCGGATATAAAAGCCGGAATCACATAATAGAACACGCATTCCGCCACAAGGCATACAGCAACAACGGACTGTTTTACCCGGTAATAGCGCGCAACGGAACAATCGTAGGGAGATGGCATCCAAAAAAAGCCGCCGAATTTTTCAAGGAAGAATACGCAGCCGACATCTTCCGTCTGCTCCGGCATACAATGATTTCATCAATTCTTAACGGCTATAACATTCCATAAAAACCGTTGCAATTTTTAAGGCGCAAAAATTCACGGTTTGGCATTTGTTGAGTAATTTTGCGGAAACGAAAAACTGAAAACAACATAAATTACGTAATTATGGCAACACCAGAATTCAAGTACCGTCCTATGTTCCAAAGAGGGAAAGACGATACGGAGTACTATCTGCTTACGAAAGACTATGTTTCGGTAAGCGAGTTTGAAGGTCATCCGATTCTCAAGGTAGAAAAAGAAGGACTTACGGCAATGGCTAATGCGGCGTTCCACGACGTGTCGTTCATGCTCCGCCGTTCCCACAACGAACAAGTGGCAAAAATACTCCATGACCCGGAAGCAAGCGAAAACGACAAATATGTGGCTCTCACATTCCTGCGCAACGCCGAAGTGGCAGCCAAGGGAGTGCTTCCGTTCTGTCAGGATACCGGTACTGCCATAATCCACGGCGAAAAAGGCCAGCAAGTATGGACAGGCTATTGCGACGAGGAGGCATTGTCGTTAGGCGTATTCAAGACCTATACGGAAAACAACCTCCGCTATTCGCAAAACGCACCGCTGTCGATGTACGAGGAAGTAAACACAAAATGCAACCTTCCGGCACAAATCGACATCGAGGCGACAGAAGGTATGGAATACGAGTTCCTCTGCGTCACCAAAGGCGGCGGCTCGGCAAACAAGACATATCTCTATCAGGAAACTAAAGCCATCCTGAATCCGGGCACATTGGTGCCGTTCCTTGTGGAAAAAATGAAGACACTCGGCACAGCCGCATGCCCTCCATACCATATAGCATTCGTAATCGGCGGCACATCGGCAGAAAAGAACCTGCTGACAGTGAAACTCGCCTCCACACACTTCTACGACACACTGCCGACCACAGGCGACGAGACAGGCCGCGCGTTCCGCGACATAGAATTGGAAAAGAAAGTGTTGGAAGAGGCCCACAACATCGGTTTGGGCGCACAATTCGGAGGTAAATACTATGCCCACGACGTGCGCATCATCCGCTTGCCGCGCCACGGCGCATCGTGTCCGGTAGGTTTGGGAGTATCGTGCTCGGCCGACCGCAACATCCGTTGCAAAATCAACAAAGACGGTATCTGGATTGAGAAACTCGACAGCAATCCCGGCGAACTAATCCCAGAAGAATTGAGAAATGCAGGTGAAGGCAATGCCGTAAAAATCAATCTCGATCAGCCGATGAGCGAAATATTGAAAGAGTTGACAAAATATCCGGTATCGACACGTCTTTCGCTTTCCGGCACAATCATAGTGGCACGCGACATCGCGCACGCAAAATTGAAAGAGCGCATCGACCGCGGCGAAGACCTTCCTGAATACTTCAAGAACCACCCGGTTTATTACGCAGGGCCCGCAAAAACTCCTGCCGGAATGGCGTGCGGCTCTATGGGCCCGACAACGGCAGGACGCATGGACCCGTATGTCGACCTGTTCCAAAGCCACGGCGGAAGCATGGTGATGCTTGCTAAAGGCAACCGCTCGCAGCAAGTAACCGATGCCTGCAAGAAGCACGGCGGCTTCTATCTCGGAAGCATCGGCGGGCCGGCTGCAATCCTTGCGCAGAACAACATCAAGAGCATCGAGTGCGTAGAATATCCTGAACTCGGAATGGAGGCCATCTGGAAAATCCACGTAGAGGATTTCCCGGCATTCATCCTTGTAGACGACAAGGGCAACGATTTCTTCAAGCAAATCAAGCCCCGCTGCGCCGGATGCGGTAAATAAACGTCTGCGCTCCAATAACAAATAAAGCCGTATGGAAAAGCGCCTCAACGCACTGCCATACGGCTTTTTCATATATTGCAAACCGGCAACATAAAACAGTAATGGCGTCCATTACTTCGCAGTTCTGAACGCCATAATCGGATACGAAAAAGTTATTTTTATTTTTACTGAACTACCAGCTCATCTATCTTTAATTACCCTTTTTGTTTTTGAAGTCATTTATATGACTACGACATACTGTTTAGGTTTAATCAGCACACCGGCACTTAACTTATATTAACACAACTCGCAAAAAGATTGACTCTGTATGGATAATCCGATGTAATAATATCTTAACAAAGTTTTCAATTAAAGCATTTTTTATACACCAACATTACATTTATCTTTGTACCATTAAACAATAAAAACCTGACATTTCATTATGAATACTAAAACAATAATCAAAAGCCTTTCGATAGCGGCACTTCTGCTATGTTCGCAAAACATGCAAGCGTTGAAGTTCTCCCTAATCAGCGACACACACGTAGTTCCGGGAAACGTCAACGAACAGCAACTCAAAAATGCAATAGCGGAAATCAACGGCAATGATTCCGAATTCGTGATACTTTCCGGCGACTTGTCGAACGAAGGCAGCGACGAACAACTCTACAATATAAAATCCATACTCGACGGACTGACGAAACCTATCTATGTAATTCCCGGCAACCACGAGAACAACTGGTCGCAAAGCGCGACAAAAACATTCATCGACATATGGGACAACGACCGATTCGTCTTTGAAAAAGACAGCCTTATATTTATAGGAATCAACTGCGGCCCATATATGAAAATGGGCGACGGCCACATAAAACAGGAAGATCTGATATGGCTCGACAAGGAGCTGACGAACCGCTGCACACCGGGCAAGCGGGTAGTTTCAATCAACCACTACCCCATCAAAGACGACCTCGACAATTGGCAGGAATACATCAAGATTCTCCAAAAATATCCGGTAATTGTACACATCTGCGGCCACTACCACACTTATGACAAATATAAAGGCGGCGACATCGACGCCGTGATTTGCAGGGCACTGGATATGACAAGAGTGAACGACGGATACGGATACACGAATTTCGACATCACGACGGATTCCATCTTTCTCTACGACAAAGCCATCGGCAAAAAGCAAGTGCTGAAATATGCCTTTCCTGCAAATGCCAAGCATCCGGAATATAAAGAAATAGCAACCGAAAAATTTGCTGTCCCGCAGAATGTGAAGATTGAAAAAGTGTTTCAGGACAGCGCGTCGATTTTCACACGTGTGGCCATCGACTCGAAACGAATTTATTTCGGGAATTCGCTCGGCGAGGTAAAGGCAATTGACAAGAACACCGGCAAACAGTTATGGAAATTCGAGACAAAAGCCTCGCTGTTCTCACGCCCGGCACTCACCTCGAAGTACATTATTATCCCTACATCTGACAAACGTATCATTTGGGCAGACAAAGAAACCGGACGGATAATCCGCGAAAACGACTCAAAAGGCCCGTACGTGGCCGACGGCGTAGTCAAAGGAGACCGCCTATATCAAGGAGGGTACAAGAAATTCGAATGCTGGAACACCAATACAGGCAATATGATATGGCGCAATGAAGATTTCAGCAACTATTGCCAAGCAGCGCCGGTAATCGACGGCAACGATGTGATATTCGGCGCATGGGATACCTACCTGCGCTGTCTCGACCGTAAGACCGGCAAACTGAAATGGAAATGGAACAATGGGAAAAACGCAAATATGCTCGGCCCGGGAAACTGCGTACCAGTCGTAACAAAGGACCGCGTATTTGTAGTTGCTCCCGACCGCTATATGACCGTGCTCGACCGCAAAACCGGAAAAGAGATATGGCGTTCCAACTTCGACGGCAAATATAAAGTACGCGAAAGTCTCGGCTCATCGCCCGACAAGAAATATGTCTATGCCAAGACTATGGACGGACAGTTGGTAGCTGTGAACACCGAAAGCGACACTCCCGCCGTGGATTTCGTGGTCGATGCAGGATTCGGCTATGAGCACACCCCATGCATAATCGTCGAAAAGAACGGAATAATCTTTATGGGCTCCCGCAAAGGCGTGTTGGCAGCCATCGACGCAAAAACATTCCAATTGCTATGGCGCTATCAACTCGGAAGCTCCGCCCTCAACGGATTCGAAATCGGGAAAGACGGCAGCGTCTATGCCTCGCTGATAGAAGGCTCGATATGGAAAATAACACCCAAAAAGTAACTTTATGGAACTGCCGCAAGACCCGATAATACTATTAGGCATACTCAACACCAAGCTGCGCGACTACTACCGCAGCTTGGATGCTTTATGCGAGGATATGCACATCGACAAAACCGACATCCTCAAACGGATGAAGGATGCCGGTTTCGAATACAGTCCTGAAAACAATAAATTCTGGTAAGAATTCCGACAATCACCAGCAGCCTAAAAGCCGCTGCAATGTCTCAATCTGATAATTCCATAAGTCTTTCGACTCTTCCAGCTCGTCCGCCTCGGCAAAATCGGTGACGGTAAGTATGGTATTGTCGGTAAATTCCGAAGTAGTAATCTTCAATTCAAAAAAATTTTTATCGGTATCCTCTTTCCAATGATAACGTATGTATTTGTCAGTGCGGACACCGACAATAGCGACAGCCTGCTCCACTCCATTCCAATCAAGCACCATTTCCTTACCATTTTGCTTCACATCGTCGGCAAACCATTCTTTCAGACCATTAGCAGTAGCTATATACGACCAAAGCAATTGCACCGGCGTACTCTTCATATCGTATTCTAACTGGAATTTCTCCTTAGCCATAACGTTATCCTTGTTTGTAAATTTTCAGTGCGCTAAATAAGTACATAGTTCATAAACCAACAAATATTTACAGTATTTTTTATCTACCGACAAAGAAATAGTTAAGCAATACGCTTCCATTACACAACATCACGGCAATCCGGAACGGAATCTACGATTCTTTTGCATTTTTTTAATAATATTCACCAGCAATTAAACGAAGAAAAACACCACACTACACAATTATTATAGTAATTTTGCGACAGTAAAAAAACTATCAACTATGGCTTTATTTGACAGGCTGACGAAAACAGCACAAGAAAACAAACAGAGAATAGTCCTCGCTGAGGGAACGGAACCAAGAACACTGACAGCCGCCGATATGATAATACGCGACGGCATAGCCGACATCATCCTTTTAGGCAAGCCGGAAGAAGTAAAAGCCAAGGCTGCCGAACTATCATTATCCAATATCGGAAAGGCAACGATTATCGACCCGACCGATACCGCATTCACAGAAAAATATGCGCAACTGTTCTACGAGCTACGCAAATCGAAAGGCATAACCATAGAAGATGCGCGCAAGACTGTACTTAACCCGCTCTATCTCGGATGCCTCCTGATTAAAAACGGTGATGCCGACGGCCAAGTGTCGGGCGCATTACACACTACCGGCGACGTGCTACGCGCGGCTTTCCAAGTAATCAAGCCGAAGAAAGGCATAAGCGTGGTTTCCGGAGCATTCCTTATGATGCTTCCAGAAGGCTCTCCTTACGGAACCGACAACATATTGGTATTTGCCGATTGCGCCGTAGTGCCGAATCCTACAGCACCGGAACTGGCTCAAATAGCCGTATCAGCTGCAGAAACAGCAAAATACCTTGCCGGCATCGACCCACGAGTGGCAATTCTGAGCTTCTCCACAAAAGGAAGCGCAAAGCACGAAATGGTCGACAAAGTAATCGAGGCAACAAAGATTGCGCACGAGATGGATCCGACAATAAAACTCGACGGAGAGTTGCAGGCAGACGCAGCCATCGTACCGTCGGTAGGCAAAAGCAAAGCCCCGAACAGCGAAATAGCCGGAACAGCCAACGTATTGGTATTCCCGTCGCTCGAAGTCGGCAATATCTGTTATAAATTAGTGCAACGCCTTGGCGGAGTACAAGCAGTAGGACCGTTCCTGCAAGGATTGGCAAAGCCTGTCAACGATCTTTCTCGCGGATGCAGCGCAGAAGACATTTACAAGACAATCATAGTAACCTGCAACCAAAGCATTAGTGCAAAACAAGAATAAGACAATGAAGATACTCGTACTTAACTGCGGAAGTTCTTCCGTAAAATATAAACTCATCGACCTTGAAGGCAACAATCAGAATATTCTTGCCGAAGGCGGCGTGGAAAAAATAGGATTGCCCGACTCTTTCCTGAAATTCAAATATAACGGCGAGAAGGTGACAATCCCGGCATCAATGCCAAACCATAAAATTGCAATCCACATCATACTCGACAATCTGACAAGCGAGAAATACGGTTGCATCAAGCATTTCGATGAAATCGACGCCGTAGGCCACCGTCTTGTACACGGAGGCGAAAAATTCAACAAGAGCGTACTCATCACAGACGAGGTAATTGCAAAAGTAAAGGAATGCTACGACCTCGCTCCTCTCCACAATCCGGTAAACATAGCCGGAGTGGAAGCCATCAGCGAGATTTTGCCGGAAGTGCCGCAAGTCGGCGTGTTCGACACAGCATTCCACCAGACAATGCCTGACTACGCCTATATGTACGCGCTTCCTTACGAAGCATACGAGAAATACGGCGTGCGCCGCTACGGTTTCCACGGAACGAGCCACCGCTACGTATCACGCCGCGCATGCGAATATTTAGGTGTCGACTATGAAAAGCAGCGCATAATCCCCTGCCATATAGGCAACGGAGGCTCAATCACTGCAATCCGCGACGGCAAATCAGTCGACACATCAATGGGACTTACCCCGGTAGAAGGATTGATGATGGGTACCCGCTGCGGCGACATCGACCCTGCGGCCCTGCTCTACTTACAAGAGAAAATGCACCTCGACGCTGACGGCTCGCAAGCACTCATCAACAAGAAAAGCGGAGTGCTCGGCATCTCAGGAATTTCATCCGATATGCGCGACATCGAAAATGCCATCAAGGAGGGCAACAAACGCGCCGAATTGGCATTGAAAATGTACGAATACCGCATCATCAAATACATCGGGGCATATACTGCAGCATTAGGCGGTGTCGACATCATCGTATTCACCGGAGGCGTAGGCGAGAACCAGACAGTGACACGCAGCCGCATCTGCAAGCAGCTGGAATACCTCGGCGTAGTTTTCGACGAGGAAAGCAACGCAGTCCGTGGCGAGGAAGTCACAATCACAAAGCCGGAATCGAAAGTAAAGGTAGTAGTGATACCTACCGACGAAGAGTATATGATAGCGTGCGACACAGCAGCAATTGTCAACGGCAAATAATTCAGAAATCATATAGACATTAAGGAATGCGTCGTAGTTTGACGCATTCCTTTTCATTAAATGCCATTACCGCAATTTAAATGACAAGAATCCTGAAAATCGCAAAAAGAATTCTCATCTGGTTTTTCATCCTGTCGGCAGGCTGCGTGATATTATTGCGATTCGTGCCAGTATATTTCACGCCACTGATGGGAATACGCTGCGCACAACAAGCATTCAGCGGCGAAAAGCTGAAACTGAAGCACAAATGGATACCGTTAGAGGAAATGTCGCCGAAAATGCCGATGGCTGTGATAGCTTCGGAAGACAACCGCTTTCCTGACCATCACGGATTCGACCTGATTGAAATAAACAAAGCCATAAAGGAGCGAGAGCGGGGACGCCACCGCGGGGCAAGCACCATATCGCAGCAAACAGCCAAGAATGTATTCCTATGGCCGTCGTCCTCATGGATACGCAAAGGATTCGAAGCCTATTTCACGGTATTGATAGAATTATTCTGGAGCAAGGAACGGATTATGGAAGTTTATCTGAACTCAATCGAGATGGGCGACGGAATCTATGGAGTTGAAGCTGTGGCGCACGAGCACTTCGGGAAAAAAGCATCGGAACTGACAGCAGGAGAATGCGCCCTGATAGCAGCCACTTTGCCGAATCCGCTAAAATACGATTCCGCGCATCCTTCAAGATATATGCTGAAACGGAAATCCCATATTCTCCGGCTGATGAGAGTCCTGCCAAAATTCCCCTCTGACAAATAAATCAATATGCAGCTCAATATCGACCTGACGAAAGGAGGAATAACCTCATCGCTGCTTCGGTTCACAGTCCCGATGATTGCCGGAGCATTGCTACAGCAATGCTACAACATCGCCGACACGATAATCGTAGGACAATGTATCGGTACACAGGCACTTGCCGCCGTCGGCTCCGCCTACACGCTGATGGTGTTCATCATATCGATATTGCTCGGACTGTCGATGGGAGCCGGCACAGTGTTTTCCTTGCAATTCGGAGCCGGAAAACATGAGAAATTGCGGCAAAGCATATTCGTCTCGTTCATATTTATAGGAATCATTACACTGGCATTAAACGCTGTCGCTTTCATCTTTCTCGACGAAACACTCGTCTGGCTACAAGTTCCCGGCGACGTAGAACCGCTGATGCGTACATACCTTCTCTACATCTACGGAGGAATCATCTTCACATTCCTCTACAATTTCTATGCCGCCCTGCTCCGTGCCGTCGGCGATTCCGTGACTCCATTGATTTTTCTGTCGGTTTCCGTGGTACTGAACATCGCCCTCGATCTGATACTCATAATATCCTTCGATATGGGAATCGAAGGGGCAGCGATAGCCACGGTAGCATCGCAAGCCGTAGCCGCCGCAGGGATAATAGTTTTTACCCGCCTCAAGCGTCCGGAGCTGAAACTTACGCGTAATGACATAGTTTTCAGCCGTTCCAGCCTGAAAGAAATCATATCCTTCTCGTCGCTTACATGCGTGCAGCAATCAGTAATGAATTTCGGGATACTTATGGTACAAGGACTTGTGAACAGTTTCGGCCTTGCTGTGATGGCCGCATTCGCGGCAGCCGTGAAAATCGACTCGTTCGCATATATGCCCGTACAGGAATTCGGCAATTCTTTCTCCACTTTCGTGGCACAGAATTTCGGCGCGGAAAAAACCGACCGCATTAAAAGAGGCATACGCAGCGCATTCATAACCGCCATAATCTTCTCAATAGCAATCACGCTGATTGTTTTCATTTTCGCAAAGCAATTGATGATGATATTCATTGCGCCGGAAGAGATTGAAATCATCAATATCGGCATACAGTATTTGCGAATAGAAGGCTCGTTCTACGTAGGAATCGGAATTCTTTTCCTGCTCTACGGCTACTACCGTGCCATACGGATGCCGGAAATGTCAGTGGTGCTGACAGTGCTTTCCCTCGGCATACGCGTAGCACTCTCCTACTGGCTATCGGCCATACCGAGCATCGGAGTAAGCGGAATATGGTGGTCGATACCAATCGGATGGTTCATAGCCGATTTTGTGGGAATCCTGTATTATCGAATCAAAATACACAAACATCTAAATATAATCCACGAATGATAAGAGAAGTACGCCCGGATGATGCCGCACAGATTGCTGGAATCTACAACCACTACATACTCGAAACAACCATATCGTTCGAGACACAACCGCTTTCTGCGGAAGATATGAGAATAAGAATCGAAGAAATAAGTTCATATTTTCCTTATTTCGTGGCAGAAAACAACGGAAAACTCACGGGATATTGCTATGCGCATCCTTGGAAAGAGCGGGCAGCATACTGCAAGACTTTGGAAACGACAATTTATCTTGCATCCGAAGCAAAAGGGAGAGGCTTGGGAACTCGGCTTATGACGCAGCTAATAAAGGAATGCCGCAATCGTGGATACCACGCCCTGATAGCCTGTATCACTGCCGAGAACGAGGAAAGCTGCCAGTTTCACGAGCGGCTCGGATTCAAGAAAGTGTCGCATTTCGAGCAAGTGGGACAAAAATTCGGCAGATGGTTAGACGTGGCCGACTATGAGCTTATGCTATAACCACGACTTGATTTGTTGAAATAAATCCGTAACTTTACGCCACATTTTTAATCGAAATCAATATGACAGCACAGATAGCAAACTTCATAACTTGGACTTTCAACCCAGATTTCATATCCCATCCGGTCACAATCCGCTGGTACGGCCTGATGTTCGCCATCGGATTCATTTTCGGTGTATGGCTCATAGCAAAGATGTTCAAACACGAGGGAGAAAAGAACAGTTGGGTTGACTCTCTGTTCATCTACGTCGTGATTTGCACTGTGGTGGGAGCGCGTCTCGGCCACGTGTTTTTCTACGCGTGGGACGAATACTACTCCACTCATCTCATCGACATATTCAAAGTTTGGGAAGGCGGCCTTGCAAGCCACGGCGGCGCAATAGGAATAATAATCGGAATATTCATCTATTCATATTATGTCACTAAGCGCAATCCGCTATGGACTTTAGATCGCTTGGTTGTGCCTGTGGCATTCGTGGGCGGACTGATAAGGCTCGGCAACCTGTTCAACCACGAAATTTACGGACACGTAACCGACCTGCCATGGGGCTTCCGGTTCATCACCAACCTCAATGAATGGATGAAGGGCGCAGAACCTGTTTTCAGTCTGCCGTCGCACCCGACACAGCTTTATGAAGCTCTCTGCTACTTTGCCTTGTTCGGGCTACTGATGTTCATGTACTGGCGGCGCAACTCCGAAGA